>OKRU01004268.1_pt1 | contig 10545 bp, 6 predicted proteins | sample 1601131 | NCBI WGS metagenome assembly OKRU01 (sample SAMEA3541558, study PRJEB24748) | human gut metagenome | biome: human gut; feature: human-associated habitat; material: faeces | place: China | collected 2012 | reverse complement strand
AGGATATACGGAAGCTTTCGACTATTCAGAAGAAACGTATATCCGCCCTTCTGAAATAGCACTGGAACAGGGTGTTTTGGTTGTACCGCCCGAAGTACCTTCGATGGAGTCTCTCTACAATTTTTTTAATAAGAAGCAGAGAGAACGTATTTGCTATGTGCTGCACGGTTATGACGATTTCGTTACTATCCTGCGCGAATTACAGATGTCCGGAGGACAAATGCTGACCGCCTTGAACATTCAAGAAGAACCGATCGGAATGATCTTTTTCTATCCTGTCGGCGACTATATCTATGTCAAAGAATTGATGTATGACAACGACAACATCAAGACCCTGCTCTTACAGGAAGCTACAACACAGAGCAAGGTGGAAAAGGCCGTCTGCCGTACTCCTTTCACCGGACCAAGAACTTTCCCTTTAGGCATGGCACGTGTCTTGGACCGCGACCGCCTCATCCATCACTGGGCCTTCACCCACGCAAACTCCGTTCTTAACATCGGCGAACTAAAAAAGATGGACACCCAATCGCTCACCCGCCTGTTGCTCAACTATCAGAGCCGGGAAGCTTATATGAGTTTGATGCTTGATTAGCGTTCATTTTACCCAAAAACAAAAGCTCAGCACCACTCCGACAGGTTACGGAGATCCGAAGGAACGATTATCCGATTAATTCGTATTTTTGCAGATTCATACAAAACTATACGAATAAAAAGAGCTGACAATGTTACGGAAAGGAGACCTTACACAAGGAGGTATAACCACCACCCTGCTACAATTCACATTGCCGATGCTGGCAGGATCGCTTTTACAACAATGCTATAACATAGCCGATACACTGATCGTAGGACAATGTATCGGTGCAAATGCGTTGGCAGCGGTCGGTTCCGCCTATACCTTGATGGTTTTCCTGATCTCTATCCTGCTGGGGTTATCGATGGGAAGCGGCACGGTTTTCTCACTGCAATACGGAGCCGAAGACCTGTCCGCCCTGCGACGTAGCATCTACGTTTCTCTCCTGCTGATCGGCACGGTAACCATCTTGCTGAATGTTGCCGTGTTCCTATGGCTCGATCCGATTTTACGATGGTTACAAGTTCCCTATGATATTTATTCGTTGATGCGTAACTATCTGTGGATCATTTTCTGGGGAATAGTCTTTACTTTCCTGTATAATTTTTATGCAGCGTTGCTTCGGGCTGTAGGCGATTCTGTAACACCTTTATGGTTTCTGGCTGTATCGGTCGTTTTGAATATCGGGCTTGATTTGTTTCTTATTCTTGTCCTGGATCAAGGCATCGAAGGAGCGGCAGTCGCAACGGTCATCGCACAGGGAACGGCGGCATCCGGTATCTTGCTGTATACCTATAAAACCCGCCCCGAGCTACGATTACACCGGGAAGATATGTGCTTCGACCGTTCCAGCCTGAGAGAAATCACTTCTTTCTCCACACTGACTTGCGTCCAACAATCCGTGATGAACTTCGGAATATTGATGGTGCAAGGGTTGGTAAATAGTTTTGGTACGGTTGTCATGGCCGCATTCGCCGCAGCAGTCAAGATCGACTCTTTCGCCTATATGCCCGTTCAGGAGTTCGGGAATGCTTTTTCCACCTTCATTGCCCAGAATTTCGGAGCGCGGAAAGGGGATCGCATCCGCCGGGGAGTACGTAGCGCATTTCTTATAACGATCGTCTTTTCCCTTATCATCTCGCTGTTAGTTTTCTTTTTTCCCAAGCCGTTGATGCTTATTTTCGTCCGTCCGGATGAGGCTGAGATACTTCTCATCGGAACAGAATACCTGCGTATCGAAGGAGCTTTTTATTTAGGCATCGGGATCTTGTTCCTCCTTTATGGTTATTACCGGGCCATCCGTATGCCGGGAATGTCTGTCGTGCTTACCATTCTGTCTTTAGGTACACGTGTCGTCCTTTCTTATTGGCTGGCATCCATTCCCACTATTGGGGTCACCGGTATTTGGTGGTCTATTCCTATCGGTTGGTTTCTAGCAGACTTAGCCGGCATTGCCTATTACCATTATCGCAAATATGCAGTCTCACGGACTTGACAAAAATCCGCCTCCGATATACATTTATTACCGGATTTTTCTATCTTTGCAGCCGTAAAAAGTAATGATAAATTATGGACGACAGTATTCCGCGAGAAATAAAAACAGTAAGTAACAAATAACGCGCAGGGGTAAACAGCAAGGCCTCTGTACGTTGACAAAAACGAAAGGAGGCAATAATGAGAACTTTTCTTTATTGTGAAGCCGGCTTTGTGGAAAAAGACCAGTGGCTTCCAAACAGCTGGGTCAATGTAGAATGCCCTACACCGGAAGATATCCATTACTTGACAAACCAATTCAATGTTCCCGAATCTTTCTTAAGCGACATTGCCGATACAGACGAACGCCCGCGTATCGAATATGAAGGGAATTGGCTATTGACCATCATTCGAATCCCGGTACAGAGCCAGGAACAAGGAATCCCTTTCACGACCATCCCTCTGGGGATTATGACGAACAATGAAATCATCATATCTGTTTGCTACTACAAGACGGAACTGATACCGGACTTTATCCGATACACCCGCCGCAAAGAGGTTGTCGTACGTCACAAATATGACCTGATTCTGCGTCTGATCCATTCATCCGCCGTATGGTTCCTAAAATACCTGAAACAAATCAACAACGAGGTGGCGCATGCCGAAAAGGCACTGGAAAAAAGTATCCGTAATGAAGACTTGCTTCGTCTGATGAAGCTGGAAAAGAGCATGGTTTACTTCAACACATCCATCCGTGGTAATGAAGTGATGCTTACCAAACTGCAAAGCATCTTCCAAGAACCGGTCTATATGGACAACGAACTGGTGGAAGATGTGGAAACAGAATTAAAACAGGCGCACCTCACGGTCAATATCTATAGCGATATCTTGACCGGTACGATGGACGCATTCGCCTCCATCATTTCCAACAACGTGAACACCATCATGAAGCGCATGACCTCTATCTCCATAATCCTGATGGTTCCCACCCTCATCGCCAGCTTCTACGGTATGAACGTCCCGATCTACGGAGAGAACATGCCGCACGGTTTCGCCATCATCATCATGATCTCCATCACACTATCAGCTTTATCATTTTTCATTTTCAGAAAGATCAAATGGTTCTAAATTAAAAAATCCGCTTTACCTTCACAGGCGAAGCGGATTTAAAATCGATAAGCTTTTTCTAATCAAATATCTAATCAGAAAACAATATCTCGGGAAGGATAATATCTAATTCTGACAAATAAATAGCAAAGGACGTGCCAGAAATAGAAATAAAGATATATTTTAAAACAAACCACTGATATACAAACCAATAAAAATAATACATATAATACAAAAGAAATTGGGGAAATGTGGAGTGGATTGGGGAAAGTGTGTAAAAATTCCACAATCAAGTGTGGAATCCCGACTTTTGAGCGTGGAAAGAGCAATAATAATCGACTGCCTTTTTCAGCAAATCTTCCGGGAGATCAAGAGATTCATCGAACAAAGAAGTTTCGACAGTAAGAGCTTTCTTCTTCGAATCTTTTTTCCAATTGCCAACGATCCGGCCCTCATACAGGATCACGGGGTAAAAGATACCGAAAGTATTGAATGCCTTAGGATGATGTTCGCGTAGCATAACGGTCGTCCGGTCTTTATAGCTGATCAGATATTCATCATACGAGGGTAACAAATGCAACACTTTCCGGCAACGGGCCTTCAAGTCACAGGTAACATGCAGGTAAAAAGTTTCCGAATCAAACTTTTCGGTTAGCAGATCGGTTTCGATCAATGCAACCGCATGTCGAGCCTCAGTTGCCGCCAAGCCGGACCACCAGACAAAATCAGACAATGTAGCCGGGGAATGGCTTTGAAAATATAGGGTAGCCAATCGGGCGAGCGCCTCTTCGCGGCTGAGTTCTTTCATCGGAGGCACACGTTCTTCCAACAGAGCATAGGTCGGCTTTTTGTTTTTATCTACCCCGCTGCACACAAGGCCATCCGTTTCAGCACGGACCAGAAAATAATGTATCAAGTGATTGTCTGTCTCGACTCCTGCCCGACCGAACCCATCCATCAACTCCTGTTTTGTCAAACTCTTGTTTCCACCCAACAATTGTTCCAGCAATCTACAACCTTTCGTATAGAAGCTTTCGGTTATCTCCATCTTCCGACTTCTTGCATAAGAATCGAAGGCTGTCCGTATACGACCTCCCGACAATTGCAACATCCAGCGGATATCCTCTGCTACGATGAAATGCCAGGTCGGTCGTAATATATGGGTACGCAGGATTTCTCCCTTTGCAAGCGCATCGTCCACCACCCGCAACGAAGAAGACTTCAAGCGAGTCCCGACCGCCCATTTCGCCATCGTATATTCCTGTGCTTGGACAGCTCCCATCCAGGCAACCAATTCCTTCGGACTCCTAAACCGGGGCTTTGCCAATTGATGGCTCAACAGACGAATATCGGTCAACATATTCTTACCGTTAGCAGGATTTTCCGGTCATAATATCCAATACCAGCTTATCGGTGGCTTCCATTCCTTTGGAACCGATAGAAGTCAGGTTAATGATCGACTTGTCGACATTCTCATCAATAATGCCCTCGACCGGAGTCACCACCTTGTTTTCCATTGCCATCAACGCAGACAGCATAGCAGTCGAAACACCGCTGGAAACTTTCATGGCACAACTGGGCTTCGCCCCATCGCATATCATACCGGTAATATTGCCGATCATATTCTTGATTGCATAGGAAATCTGCACTTTATCGCCTCCCATCAGATAGGTAATGCCGCAACTGGCTCCCGTGGCGGCCACCACACAACCGCAAAGGGCGGACAAGCGTCCCAGACTTTGCTTGATATAGATCACCATCAAATGGCTTAACATCAACGCACGGATCAGTTGCTCTTCCGAGCATTGGATATCCTCGGCGAAAGAAAGAACCGGAAGCGTAGCGGCGATTCCTTGATTACCGCTTCCCGAATTACTCATCACCGGGATCATAGCGCCATCCATGCGAGCGTCGCAAGCGGCGGAAGTCATGATCAACATATGCGTATAAGCGGAATCTCCCATGAACTTACGGCCGAAAGCACCCGAGACCGTCTTGCTTACGGTATGTCCATAATTGCCTTTCATGGAAGCTTGGGCGGCTTTCTTATTCAACTCAGCTGTTTCTAAAATAAAACGAATCTCATCCAATGGCATTTCCATGGCAAACTCATAGACCATAGAGAAGGAAAGACGTAAATCCTTATTCTCACATACTTCCTCGCCAGAAGCGTTTGCCGTACGTAAATCAGTCAATACCTCCCCGTTTTTCTCTACATATATTATATGGGTATGCTCATGGCAAATGATCACCCTTGAACGATCGTTCCCTGCTGAACTTATAATTTCGATATAAAGTTTATCTACATTCTCTTTCAGGTCTATACCGATACATTTCTTGCAGACCATTTCCTTACCTTCTTTCAATCCCTCCGAAGTCAAGTCTTTCAGCACCTCTAGCCCATAAGCGGACTTACCGATGATCGATCCCAAGGCGATAGCGATAGGCAACCCCACCATGCCAGTCCCCGGGATTCCTACTCCCATGGCATTCTTCAGGATATTGGCGCTCAGATAAACCTCTATCTTCTCTGGCTTACGCCCCAGCACTTCTGCCGCTTTTGCGGCCGCCAAAGCCACGGCAATAGGTTCCGTACATCCGATAGCAGGGATTACCTCCCTGTGAATCAAATCTATAATTTGAGTTTTTATGATAGTATCCATACTGATAGTCTTTATTTAGAATTAGATAGTTAATATACAATAGATTAAGAACAAAACTCAACAACGATATCTCGCAAGGCATCGTATTGTTTTCCCAATGCATCTTCATAACGCAACGCTTCTTCCAGATTCCCTTCTCTCAACAGCGATAGTATATTATTCGATACATCGAATAGATTTACCAGACCTAAATTAGCGGCTATCCCTTTCAAGGTATGCGAATATAGCTTGGCATTCTCCAAATCCCGCTCTACTAAAGAGCTCCGTAATTTCACATACGAACCATCTGTAGTAATAAATTTATATAGAAACTTTTTGAAGAGGCTATCACTATTCATAAAACGATCTAAGGTATTCTCTTTATCCCAAGCAGCTACATCTATTAATGCGTTATAAAAAGCATCGTTCTCATTCATTTTTTTATGATATTAGTTTTCGTACAAAATTAGGAATTTTATAGACACTACCAACGTTAGCGGTATTCTTTTTCTTTACTTACCGCAACTTGGGTACGGAACGATAATTTTAGTACTTTTGTCGCCTACTTCGGGACCTAGAACGCCCGGGCTGTATTTATCCGATTAATTGAATTGATAAAGGAATGGGAATTTCATCGCCGCTTGTTGATTTGCAAAATCAATATGATCTCCTGCAGAAAGAATATGAATATGAGAAGGAAACATACCGACAGCAATCCGAGCGTACGGGTTTGCGAAAACGAGTGGCGCAGGGCCTCTGTTGGTATCCGGTCACTCCGGGACGCAGTTATTATAACTCCTTAAACCAATTGGTGATCGAGATCGAAAGGACAGAAGACCGGGAGATCGAGCATAATTTTGAGTACGGGCGCCCGGTTTGCTTCTTTACGGCAGATATCAGTGGTAAATTTAAGTATCTGGATTTCTCCGCCACGATCAGCTACGTGCAAGAGGACCGGATGGTGGTAGTTCTCCCCACTCCTTCCGCCTTGATGGATATACAAGGAAAAAGCAATGATCTCGGCGTGCAACTCTACTTCGACGAGACCAGCTATAAAACGATGTTTTCCGCTCTCTCGGACGTGATGCGGGCAAAAAACAACCAACTCTCTCATCTAAGGGATGTATTGCTGGGACAGGAAAAACCGGGACAGCGGGAATTATTCCCGATCCGCTTCCCTTGGTTGAACCGCTCGCAGGAAGAAGCCGTAAATAAGGTATTGGGAGCGAAACAAGTATCTATCGTACACGGCCCTCCCGGAACCGGGAAAACAACCACCTTGGTGGAAGCCATTTACGAGACCCTTCACCGGGAGAATCAAGTGATCGTTTGCGCTCAAAGCAATACCGCCGTAGACTGCATCTCGGAGAAACTGGTAGATAGAGGCATTAACGTCCTGCGCATCGGGAACCCCACTCGTATCAATGACAAGATGCTCTCTTTCACATATGAACGCCGTTTCGAATCGCATCCGGATTATCCCGAATTATGGAGCATCCGGAAAGCGATACGGGATATACAATCCAATATGCGAAAGAAAAGCCGGGAGGAACGGGATACGATCCGAAACCGCCTCTCCCGTTTGAAATTCCGGGCGACCGAACTGGAAGTCAAGATCGATACAGAGCTGTTCGACGAGGCTCGGGTCGTTGCTTGCACCTTGGTTGGCTCCGCAAACCGGGTCATGATGAACCGGCACTTCACGACCTTGTTTATCGATGAGGCCGCCCAAGCCTTGGAAGCTGCTTGCTGGATAGCGATCAGCAAGGCGGACCGGGTCATACTAGCGGGCGATCATCACCAATTGCCCCCTACTATTAAATGTATAGAAGCGGAACGAGAAGGCTTAGGACGTACCTTGATGCAAAAGATAGCCCACACGAAACCGGAAACGGTCTCTCTCCTGAAGATCCAATATCGTATGCACGAGGATATCATGCGCTTCTCCTCCCAATGGTTCTATCATAACGAACTCGAATCCGCTCCCGAGGTAAGTGGGCGGGGAATCTTGCGACTGGACACTCCCATCGTATGGTTCGATACGTCCGAGTGCGATTTCACGGAAAATACGAGAGAAGAGACCATGAGCCGTGTCAACAGGCAAGAGGCGGAATTGCTCGTGGAACAATTACGCTCCTATATACAGAAAATATCCAAGGAGAGAGTGCTGGAGGAGAATATCGACTTCGGATTGATCTCCCCTTATAAGGCGCAGGTACAATACATCCGTAAATTAATCAAACAGGACGCTTTCTTCAAGCCTTTACGCAGACTGATTACCGTACATACCGTAGACGGTTTCCAAGGGCAAGAACGCGATGTCATCTTGATCAGTTTGGTAAGGGCCAACGAGGATGGAAAGATAGGCTTCTTGAACGACTTGCGGCGCATGAACGTAGCGATCACCCGTGCCCGTATGAAACTGATGATCTTGGGAGACGCTTCCACCCTTACCCGGCACGCATTTTATAAAGAACTCTATAATTATATCTCCCAAAGAGGTAAAATAATCACGATCAACACGAAACAAGAGCATGAACTATAAATTATTGGTACTGGATTTAGACGGTACACTGACAAACAGTAAAAAAGAGATCACCCCGTTTACGAGGGAAACCCTTCTGCAAGCGCAGGAAAAAGGATTGCATCTGGTCTTAGCCTCCGGCCGGCCCACCTACGGTATCGTGCCTTTAGCCGAGGAACTGAACATAAAGCAATATGGTGGTTTTATCCTTTCCTTCAACGGCGGTAAGGTGATCGACTTGATGACAGACAAAGTACTTTTCGAACAGGCTTTGCCACCCGATATCGTACCTGTTTTATACAACCGCTCCAAAGAAGCGGGACTGGCTATCCTTTCCTACAACGGTAAATATATCTTAAGCGAGCACCCGGAAAATAAATACGTACAATACGAATCATTCCTAACAAAGATGAAGATCAAGGCTACCGACGATTTCCTGCGGGATTTACATCAACCTGCCGATAAATGCTTGGTGGTAGGCGAACCGGAGATGTTGGTACCGTTGGAAGAGAAGCTCCGCCAAGAATTAGGGAAACGTATCAACGTATATCGTTCCGAGGCATTCTATCTGGAGCTTGTCCCCAAAGGTATCGACAAAGCCGCCTCATTATCCCGCTTACTAGAGCGAACCCGGATAAAACAGGAGGAAGTGATCGCTATCGGCGATGGTTTCAACGATGTATCCATGATCCATTTCGCCGGATTGGGAGTCGCTATGGCCAACGCCCAGCCCCCTGTCAAGGCCAATGCCGACCGCATCACCCAATACACGAACGATGAGGATGGAGTGGCTCGTTTCATCCAAGAATTGCTTTGAAAAAAACACGTACGTATTTTCCGAGAAACACGTACATGTTTTCGCGAGAACACGTACGTGTTTTTTCAGAGACATTTACACCAGTATCGACACAGGCCAATGCCTATATCGGCATAAGCCTGTACGTATATCGCCGCAAGGCTACACCAATATAGGCGTGAGCTTGCGCCGATATACGTAAATTCCTTTCATAGAAATGTCTTCTAACTATCAACTATTTTATGTACATTTGTATTCTAAACCATAAAATAAGACGCCATGAAGTACAAATTATTAGTCTTAGACGTAGATGGGACGTTGCTTAACGACAAGAAAGAGATAACTCCCCGGACCCATGCCGCCCTGTTAAAGGCTCAGCAGATGGGAGTTCATGTTGTATTGGCATCCGGCCGACCCACCAACGGGGTTCAACCCTTGGCGGAGGCCCTTGAATTGAATCATTACGGTGGTTTCATATTATCTTATAACGGAGGTCAGATCATCAATGCCCAGACCGGAGAATTGATGTTCGAGAAACGAATCGATCCGGCCATGATTCCTTATTTGAACCGGAAGGCGAAGGAAAACGGTTTTGCTATCTTCACGTATCACAAGGACTATATCCTGACCGATAGCCCGGAAAACAAGCATGTCCAAGAGGAGGCCGAACTCAATAAGATGCGCATCATCGGTGTGGAGAATTTCCCGGAAGCGGTGGATTTCGCACCCTGTAAGTGTATTCTTACCAGCGATGACGAGAACAATCTAGTGGGTCTCGAAAATCATTGGAAGAAACGTCTGGACGGGGTATTGGAAGCTTTCCGCTCCGAGGACTATTTCTTGGAGGTAGCTCCTCATTTCATCAATAAGGGAAATACGTTGGCGGTATTGATGGAGATGCTGAATATCACGACCGAAGAGGTTGTCGCTATTGGTGATGGCGTAGCCGACGTATCCATGCTTCAATTAGCCGGTACCGGCGTGGCGATGGGTAACGCACGCGACTCCGTAAAGGCTTGCGCCGATTTCACGACCTTATCTAATAATATGGATGGTGTGGCGGTAGCGATCGAGAAAGCGATCCTTGCCACGATCAAACCCACGGAGGTTCCGTTAGATCAACTAAACGCACGGGCCAAACATGCCTTAATGGGTAATCTAGGCATTCAATATACCTATGCGTCGGAGGATCGTGTGGAAGCGACCATGCCTGTAGACGAACGGACCCGCCAGCCTTTCGGTATCTTGCACGGAGGCGCTACGCTGGCTTTGGCGGAGACCGTGGCCGGACTAGGTTCCATGATTCTGGCGAAACCGGACGAGATGGTAGTCGGCATGCAAGTTAGCGGCAGCCATATGTCGTCCGCCCACGAGGGAGACACGGTACGTGCCGTCGGGGGCACGCAACGTATCTTCAAAATAACTGTCATAA
>OKRU01004266.1_pt1 | contig 10548 bp, 10 predicted proteins | sample 1601131 | NCBI WGS metagenome assembly OKRU01 (sample SAMEA3541558, study PRJEB24748) | human gut metagenome | biome: human gut; feature: human-associated habitat; material: faeces | place: China | collected 2012 | reverse complement strand
TGGCTCCGGGTTCCAAGTTTCCCGCCAAACATCAGCTGCTCATCGCCTTCGAGGACGAAAGTTGCCTCGTTGCCTCCGTGAGAATGTACGGCGGACTGATGTGCTATGACAAGGACGCTGCCGACGGAGTGCTCTCCAATTATTACCTGACAGCGAGAAGCAAGCCGCAGGACAGGAAATCCTGCAGCTTGGCATGTATCTTCCATTTTACGACATCAAAACAAGCAGGGGATTTCCGTATAAGTTAGATTGCCACAGAGCATCTGACGGCATTTACTATGACTTTCCAACCACATTGACATCCAACGTAACGACGCTTCACAAGAAGCTTTTTGACACAAAAAACTACACACCAACCAAAACAGTCCAGGAAATTACAGCCGGCATGGGATATTGATCCGCTGCCGGCTTTTGTCAAATCGAAGGGAGTGATTTTATGAAGATCCGTGGAAGACTGATCATTGCTTTTTTGTTTGTTACCATATTTCCTCTGGCTCTGATCGCGGTCAGCTACAATATGATCCTAACCAACCAGGCATCTACACTAGAGGATGATTATCAGTCCGATATCTCTTCCGAAAATCTTTTACTCAATCCGATCCATATTCTCTCAACCGCAACCATGACAGATTTCCGCGATCTTGTTCATGTGGCAGATACCAACCCGGATCTTTTGATCCGCCGGGATTATCTGGACAAGATCAATTCCGATCTGTCCGGTCGTTTTTCCTTCATCGTGGTTCACAAGGGCGGACAGGAGTTTTATATCGGTAACACAAAGGCATATCACCAGCTCAATCCTCTCCCCGGCTTTCGCAGCTTTGAGGAAGGGTATACGGACACCATTTCCATTGATAACGGTTATCTGGTCAAACAGAAGGACTTTTATCTGTCCAGCCATGAATATGCACAGCTTTTCCTTGTGACCGACTATTCCGAAATCCTCCCACGCTGGCGTGAGCTGATCCGGCAGCTTATGATCTCCGGTGCGCTGATCCTGCTTGGTACTGCAGCACTTCTTGTCGTCTGGCTCTACAACGGCATCGTCCGTCCGTTAAATATCCTGCAGATTGCCACCATGCAGATCGGTGCCGGCAATCTGGATACTCCGGTACGTGTCAACTCGACCGATGAGATCGGTGAGCTTTGCCGGGATTTCGAGGAAATGCGGATCCGTTTGAAGGAAATGATCCAGGAACGCATCCGTTACGAGCAGGACACCCGTGATATGATGAGCAACATGGCACATGATCTGCAGACGCCGCTCACCTCCATCAAGGGCTACAGCGAGGGAATCCTGGACGGCGTTGCCAACACACCGGAGAAGCAGGAAAAATACCTGCGTACAATCTCTTCCAAGGCAAATGATATGAGCTATCTGGTGGATCAGCTCTCCATTTTTTCCAAGGTGGAGCAGAATTCACTTCCATATCATTTTCTGGACTTTCCACTGGACAGTTATTTCACTGACTGCATCGAGGCAATCTCATTGGATATGGAAACAAAACACATTACCATGCATTATGAAAATACCTGTCCGAAGGACACGAAGATCCATGCAGACCCGGAGCAGCTCAAACGTGTAGTGATCAATATTATTAACAACGCCGTCAAATATCTGGACCGCTCCGAGGGCAATATCCGGATCCGCCTGTCAGAGGTTCCCGTCAAGCAGCCGTCCGCTCCGCTTTACCGCCAGCTAAATCCGGATGGTACACCGATGGAGACAAACTCAGAGATTCCTGTTCCGGAACACTTTATACAGATTGAAATACAGGATGATGGTCCCGGCATTGACGCCGAGGCACTCCCTCACATATTCCAACGCTTTTACCGGGCAGATGCCTCCCGTGGATCCTCCAAGCGGGGCAGCGGACTTGGACTCGCAATCGTCGCACGCATCATTGAGGATCACGGCGGCAGAGTCTGGGCGGACAGCACTCCCGGTGAGGGAACCAGTATTTATTTCACCTTGAAAGAGACACCGCAAACCGACGCAACAGAAAACAAATAGATTCGGAGGTATTCATTATGGCTAGAATTTTAATTATTGAAGATGAAACAGCAATTGCAGAACTGGAGAAGGATTATCTGGAGCTCAGCGACTTTGAGGTTGTGCTTGAATCTGACGGAAGCGGCGGTGCCGCAAGAGCATTAGATGAAGATTTTGATCTGATCATCCTCGACCTGATGCTTCCCGGAATGAATGGCTTCGACATCTGTAAGCTGATCCGTGAAACAAAGAACACACCGATCATCATGGTGTCCGCCAAGAGTGAGGACATCGATAAGATCCGCGGACTCGGGCTTGGAGCCGACGACTACATGACCAAGCCATTCAGTCCCGGCGAACTGGTTGCCAGAGTCAAGGCACACATTGAACGCTATCAGAGGCTGACCGCAAGCGGTATTCCGACCAATGATGTGATCGAGATCCGTGGTTTGAAGATCGACAAGACCGCCCGCCGCGTCTACGTCAACGGAGAAGAAAAGGCATTTACCACAAAGGAATTTGATCTGCTCACCTTCCTTGCGGAAAATCCAAATCATGTCTTCACCAAGGAAGAAATCTTTCGCGAGATCTGGGAGATGGAATCTGTCGGGGACATCGCAACCGTCACCGTACACATCAAAAAGATCCGTGAAAAGATCGAGGACTCCTCCTCCAAGCCACAGTACATCGAAACAATCTGGGGTGTCGGCTACCGTTTCAAAATGTAAAAATAAATATTAACTCAAACTTGAATAAGTGCCTACGCACCTTGCTTCCATTGACTTATGACATATTATAATTCCTCTCGGCTGGTCAGCACTCTGCTGCAGTTCACCGTAAGATTGGCATTGCGGGTGCGGATGTCATCGATCATCGCCTTGACAGACGCATCCTTTGCCAGCGCAATTTCATAACGAAGTTCATACATACTGCCCATGTTGATGGTTTTTACCTGAATCAGACGGGCAGTTTTTGTGTATTTCTGCAGAATATCTTCAAAGACTCCCTCATAATCAAGATCCTCCGAGATCACGATCCGCAGGAGATGCTGCTGCACGCCGGCATGTCCGACCACCTTGTAAGAAACCAACATCATAGCTCCCACGATCACAGTGATCATCACCGCATAAGCCAGATAGCCCATACCGGTCGCAAGTCCTACCACGATCGCATAGAATACGCCGCTGATCTCACGGGATGTACCCGGAACAGACCGGAAACGCACCAGACTGAATGCCCCCATGATCGCCACACCGGTTCCCAGATTTCCATTGACCAGCATGATCACCGCCTGCACCAGAGCCGGCAGCAACAGCAGCGTCACCACAAAATTCTTCGTATACTCCCCCTGCAGCATGTACACTGCCGCGATCACCAACCCCAGTACCAGGGACACACATGTACACAACAGCGCCGCCTGCACAGACACACTCCCCGCTCCATTAATCACACTTGCCATCATATTGTTGATTCCTCTCTTTCGTATAAAATGCTCCGTATTTGGAAAAGGATGTGGGATAGATTTTTTGTCCCCCAAGCATCCTGCAAAGCCACAGCGGATATGCACTGCCACATTTGATCTCCATAACGACCTCACCCTGTTCAAAGTACAAATTCTCCGGTTCCTCCCCGTCAAGCGTCAGTCCCCGCCTGCGGTTGCGGATCCTCTGATCGAATGTCAGACGCAGAGACCTGTCCTCTTTTCCGTACAGGGCTACGCGGTCGTATGCGATATACATGTTCGGTCGCAAGTCATATTGATCTCTGGTGTATTCCAGTTCCCGCAGGATCTGGCGATGCACAAAGTCTCCCTCTTCCTGATTTGGGCGTTCCTTCTGCGGCTGGAAAACCTTCCTCACCATCTCGCTCTGGCTTCCTTTCTCTCCCTGGCAACAAACATCTTTTCCTTCAACTGAGTTCCAGCTCCTGCGCCGCGCCAGAAATTTCTCTGCCTCCGAAAGTGGCATGCTCACCCTTCTCTTATAGACGATGCCCTGGTATTTGCGCTTCAGTTCCACAAACACGTCATCGTTTCGTCCGATTTTTCCATATCCCCGGACGCGCACTTTCTCCTTAAACTCCGGCTTCTGGATGGAATGACGGATCATCTCCTCCCCAGGCGTATCATAATAAACATTGCGGATCGTACTCTGTCCATACTCATCCTCCACCGTATACTCTGCAAGGAACTGCCGGATCCACTCATACTGCTCCCGGCTGATCACATACTTTTTCTCCACCCTTGCAAACGTATCCTGACTCATTCGTATCTTCTCACTCCAATCTTTTTTCCGTTTTTTCGATCCATTGGACGATCCCCGGGATCGTATCTGCCCGGCCTCCGAGGAAATCGACAATGCACTGATAGCTTGCATAACTTCCCCCAATGGCATCTTCCGTCTTATATTCCGCCTGCTCCGTCCCAAAATATCTGGTAAAGAACTGCGGATACAACGGCTCATAGATCTCCCTGATCTTCTTGCACTCTGCCAGTGCATGTTCTTTTTCCAGTTCATTTTCACTGAGCGACAGCAACTTATCCTCAAAATCCCGCCGGAACGAATCATTGCTCATCAGATAGACAAACATTTTGACCAGCGGATTGGCCGTCTTCTTGTCGAGAAGCCCATATTTCTTATAGTTGTCCTCAGCCATGGTATTGGTTCCAATGTCCTCCACACCGCTGACCCCCCCCGAAATCCAGATCATAGAAACAAAGCCTCCATCGCCCGTCAGCATACGGATTGTCCGGATCCACCTTCGTGGTCTTCCAGATCGTCCAGTTCTTTCCCGGCCAGTCCCATTTATTGTTCAGCCAGACATTGGCCGCAAAATAGTCCCTGACAGACTCCGGATCGACCAGTTTGGCAAATGCTTCGTAATCCTGCTCATTGCGGAGATTGTCATGGCTGGCGAAGAAAGCCAGCACATCCTGCAGATAGTAGGACTCATTGTCCTCCCCTTCCGGCAATTTTCCTTCATCCAGCTTGTATCCCAAGGAAAGTGCCTCTGCATCCCCCTTATATGTCACGACATTTTCCTTGGCCACTCCATGTGTCTTCTCAAAATACTTGGCCTGATAATCTTCCTGCAGAATATACAGTCCCCAGTATTCCCCATTCAGATAGACCACGCATGGTCTGGATGCCTGTGTCTCCACCTTCAGATCCGCCAGCTGCTTCTGCCAGTAGGTATCACTGAATTTGGTCGTAAACGCGCAATTTCCGCCATTGCGCAGGATCAACTTGCGAAAACTGGAAACCACCTCTCCCCGGTCATCCACATCCTTATCGCCAAAAAACGGATAGGAGAAATTCTTCTTACCATACTTCTTTCCGCCACACAGCCGCAACCCCTTCTGCAGATCTGAGCGCGAATAATTGCCCTGAATCCGGATACCACAATCCTGCTGCAACCGGCAGACCGTCGTCTTGCCATCGCTCTCAAAATAATCCACATGGGCGGCCCGCTCCCAGTCCTTTCCCCGCTGTTTGTAATTGGCGTCCAGACTGCGTCCCGTCTCCACGTCCGGACACGGATCCTCCACGTCCCGGATCAGATCCTCCAGTGCCTTCTGATAAATGTCACCCTTGACATAAATTCCGGTTTTGGAGTCAAACATATCTGATGAATTGACCGTGATAGACATGATCGCCAGATCCTGGCCGGACGCATCGCAGCTCTGCTCAATGCCCTGCACATGCTCCGTCATGTCCCCGACAAAATAACTCTGGGTCACCACATCGGAGCTTCGCCCGGAGGACTGCGCCACCGCGCGCACCACCGTCATCTTGTCCACCTCGTCATCCTTCGGATTTCCGATCGTGCTCACAAAATTCTGTTTCTCACTGTCCCATTCCACATTGACGGCATCGTACTGTGCCGGATCGATCGCCGAGAGCACATTTGCATCTCCACTCCGATCCGTCACGGATATCGCACTCTTATAGGCGATCCTGGTATCACTGTCACGCGGATCGGAGCCATCCAGCGTATAATAGATGTCCCCTTTCTCCGCCGAAAGTTCCAGCTCAAACGGATTCTCATAGCATCCGCTCTCCTGTGAAAATGTCAGTTTGAGCGGCTTGGCATCCGCACCTTTCTGACAGCCTCCCAGAAACAGCGCTGTTCCCAGTGCCCAGAATACACAGGCAGTTCTCCCCCTTCCCCATACTTTCATTTGTCTCATACTTAATCGATCCTTCCCGTTTTTCTTATTAATGCTATTCTAGCGAAAAACCGGGGCAAAATTAACCCCAAGAAACTGCATAAAAGTACACCAAAAAAGAGAGACTTGTCAAAAGTCTCTCTTTTTTGGTGTCGATAACTACATTATCGACCTTCATACTTTAATATTTGGCGAACATTATAACGTTCTGTTTTATTTAACATGGTTTGAGTTAATATTTATGACGACAAATGTTTACATTTTTTTTACAAGTTCATCATTGCATGTTCATAAATGATTTCTATAATTGAAAATGTCAAATGGTTAAACATTTGGCAGTGCTTAAAATTTTTTTCATACCTTCTCCTTTAACGGGCTGCTTATTCCGGCGGCTCGTTATTTTTTGTCTGTTTTTATATGAGCATACCGGCGGCAGGGACAAACACTGTTTTATCCCTGCCGCATTCTTATACGATCTGCTGATAGATCGACCGGATCAGGATCACGCCAAACGGACCTAACAGGATTCCCCATACACCAAACAGGCACACGCCGCCATAGAGTGCTGCCGTCATGAAAAACGGCAAAAGTCCCATATTATTTCCCATCATATGTGCTTCCAGAAGATCACGCACGACCACACATAAAATAAAGGCAATCATTAGGATCACTGCCACATAATAATTCTGTCCAAATGCGGCGCAGACTGCCCACGGCACAAGAATCATGCCACTTCCGAGAACCGGAAAGGTATCAAACACGGCGATTCCACACCCGATCAAAATGCTATAGGGATTATGGATCAGTGTGAGTGACACACTACATACGATCCATATGATCATCAGAATGATCCCCTGCGATTTCAGATAGGCAAGCCCTGACTGCTTGAGTGTGACTGCCACACGATGCACTACCGGGTAAAAGGAGCTTTTGCGATAAACGCGGTGAACTACCTGCATGTCCCCGCAAAGCGCGATCATACTCACAACAATGATCAGTATCACGGTCAGAAACCGTGCCGTTCCCGAGAAGCAGAACGTCAGAAGATTTCCGGCGTGCTCCGAAAGCTTTGCACTGCTGCCCGCGATCACCCCGCTCGTCCACCGGCTCAGATATTCCTGCGCACTTCCTGCCGGCAGGCTCATCCACCGGTCGAAGCAGCCGCACAGATAGCCGGTCTGCTTGTCATACAGCTGTAAAAACTCCTGCCGGTACACCGGAAAATTCTGCAGAAACAGCTTGAGCTGCTTCCAGAACTGCCATATTAAAACAAGCACTGCTCCAAAAACAGTGCCGAAAAATACCGTCAGCGTTCCTCCATAGGCAAGCCAGCCCGGAAACCGCCACCTGTGACGCAAAAACCAGATCACCGGGAAAAGCATCCGCATGATCAGATATGCAATGATAAACGGAATAAAGATCACAAGCAGATAACGGAATGCCAGATACACTCCTGCCGTGATAATAAACAGAACGATCAGACGATACCATAATGGATGTTTCTCACAAAACGCGGCCGGCGGCATAGCACTCATAACAATTCCTGCCTTTCTCTAAAAATATGTTACTTTTACTATGCCCTTTCCTGCCCGATTTATGACTTTTAAGTTTTTCTTTGATTTCTTCAGAATGCGTACTCAAGGGCGCGCGGGTGTACGTCACCCTCTTTCCCTGCAACGAGTGTACCAAAGCCATCATCCAGTCCGGCATCGCCGAGGTCGTCTACTACAGCGACAAGTACCACGACACCGATTCCAGCGTAGCTGCGCGGTTCATGTTCAAAAAGGCCGGCGTCCGGCTCACCCCCTATCAGCCCAGCGGGCGGAAGATGGAGCTGGAGTTGTAAGATGTTAAATTTTTTCATAGCACCTTGATTTTTGGATTGGATCGCAATTTTGACAGGTGGGGTCAAGTGCTTCCTCTTGACCCCACCTTTGCTCTGTATTATAATAGGGTCTGTGAAAGTATAAATATTCAAATTTTGGCGCATAGAGAGGAATATATACAATGGATCTTACGAACCGCAGCTTTTTGAAGCTTCTCGATTACACTCCCGAAGAGATCGAAGGTCTGCTGGACCTCGCCGCCGACCTGAAGGCAAAGAAAAAGGCCGGCATCCGCCACGATGCTCTGCGCGGCAAGAACATTGCCCTTATCTTCGAGAAGACCTCCACCCGCACCCGCTGCAGCTTTGAGGTCGCCGCCCACGACCTGGGCATGGAAGTCACCTACCTCGACCCGTCGGGCAGCCAGATCGGCAAGAAGGAGTCCATTGCTGACACCGCCCGGGTGCTGGGCCGGATGTTCGATGGCATCGAGTACCGCGGCTACGGCCAGAGCATCGTGGAAGATCTGGCCCACTACGCCGGTGTGCCGGTGTGGAACGGCCTGACCAACGAGTTCCATCCCACCCAGATCCTGGCCGACTTCCTCACCATCCGGGAGCACTTTGGCCATCTGAAGGGCATCAACTTCGTTTACTTCGGCGATGCCCGCTACAACATGGGCAACAGCCTGATGGTGGGCTGCGCCAAGATGGGCCTGAACTTCACCGCCTGTGCACCCAAGAAGTACCAGCCGGACGCTGCCCTCGTGGCCGAGTGCCAGAAGATCGCTGCCGAGACCGGTGCCACCCTCACCTTTGAGGAGGATTCCGCCAAGGCCGCCAAGGGTGCCGACGTGCTGTACACCGATGTGTGGGTGTCCATGGGTGAGCCGGTGGAGGTGTGGGCTGAGCGCATCAACGACCTTGCCGCCTACCAGATCAACCAGCAGCTGATGGACATTGCAGGCCCGCACGCTGTGTTCATGCACTGCCTGCCCGCCTTCCACGACCACAAGACCACCGTGGGCAAGGAGATGGGCGAGCGCTTTGGCCGCGACGCCATGGAAGTGACCGATGAAGTGTTCACCGGCCCGCAGTCCATCGTGTTCCAGGAAGCCGAAAACCGGATGCACACCATCAAGGCCGTCATGGCGGCAACGTTGGGCGCGGAGTTTTGAGCGGGGTTGAGCCAAGCACAAGCACAAGCACACAAGCATAAGATAAAATCGAGAAATCCCCTGCACGGGCGGGCCATTGTTACAGCCTGGCGTGCGGGGGATTTTTTGTATTTTGTAGGGGGGTGCCCATATGGAAGCTTGTGGTGGATAATGATGCAAAATATACGGCAAGGCCCGGCGTGCGGATTGTCACAAATTTTGTAATGCGCAGCAGGGGAAGGTTGCGGCGTGGTGAGGGCACCCCGCCCTACAGCGCATTTTAACGCTTGCCACGCATTATAAAATACTCTGTAGGGAACGGTCTTGACCGTTCCGGGGCGTTGGGGACGCCGCCCTGCTTACCGCTCAAAGGTTGTGCACAACGTGGTGGACCAGGTTTCGCCGGGGTGCAGGGCGGCGGCGCAGGGGCGGTCCTCCCAGGTTAGGGGGCCGTTTTCCTCGCCGGGCAGGCTGTGCCACGGCTCAATGCAGATAAAGTGCAGCGGCTTTTTGGCGGCAGACCAGATCAGCGTGTAGGGAAAATCCGACACATCACAGATGACGCTGCGACCGGTGTCCTTCTCAATGACCGAGACATGGCCGCTGCGCAGGTTGACCATGGCATGGCTGTCGCTGTCAAACAGGTCATCGGTCAAGGGGATGGCCTCGACATTGCGGGCGAGGTAGTAGCTCTGGCCGTTCAGCAGGCCAGTGGGCTGGGCACTGACGCAGAGCGGGGACTCGATGCCGTCAAAGCGGATCTCGTAATCCTCGGTGACATGGCGGTCATCGAAGGGAAGCGCAAAGGCCGGGTGGTAGCCAATACCAAAGCGCAGCTCCTCCTCAACAGGATTCTCGACGGTCAGCGTGTGGTGGACGGTCTCCCCTTCCAGCGTGAAGGTGGAGCGCAGCACAAACGCATAGGGCCACTTGGGCAGCGTTTCGGCGTTGGCGTGCAGCTCAAATTCCAGCAGGTTGTCGGCGTGGCGGGTCATGGCATGCTCCACATCGCGGGCAAAGCCGTGTTGGCCACCGGCGTACTCTACTCCCTTGGCGATCATCTTGCCGCCGGTCAGCTTGCCGGTGTAGGGAAAGAGGATCGGTGCGTGGCGACCCCAGACAGCGGGATCACCCTGCCAGAGCAGCTCGGCCCCGGTCGGCTTGTGAAGAACGCTGACAGGCTCGGCACCGTGGGTATCCACCGTCAGGCGCAGGATCTCATTTTCAATACTGTATTGCATGGGGATTCCTCCTTCTAAGTAAAAGCCTTCCCCCTGTGGGGGAAGGTGCTGAACGAAGTGAAGCGGATGAGGGGTGATCTGGTTACGGACTCCTTCCGTCAAGCCCTGACGGGCTTGCCACTGCTCCCCTTTTTGTCACTTGCGTGACATCTGTTCCTCTCTTT
>OKRU01004265.1_pt1 | contig 10549 bp, 8 predicted proteins | sample 1601131 | NCBI WGS metagenome assembly OKRU01 (sample SAMEA3541558, study PRJEB24748) | human gut metagenome | biome: human gut; feature: human-associated habitat; material: faeces | place: China | collected 2012 | reverse complement strand
ATACTGCATCTCTCTCGATTGCGGTTGCAAAGGTACGCCCGGTCATGCTGGCGGAGAATCCGATACCGATATTATTCATGGAGAGGGCACAGCCCAGAGCCAGCGTCTGCGGGAGAGTCAGATTCCGATGTTCGGCAAATTTTTTCTTCTCCCGGCATAGACTGCTGTTATCTGAAGAACCGCAGCGCCATCTGGAGACCAGCCATTTTCCGGCATAGTAGAGCCCGAACAGGATCAGGATACTGCTTCCGGTCCGGGTTGCGATCTCACCGGGGATCAGAGGCAGTAAAAGGTTACCGAGGCTTATAGAGATCACAGTACCGGTGAGAGTGACTGCGCTGATCAGCAGATTGTGTTTTGCAGGAAGAGGAACCTTCTGCAGTCCCAGTGCGCAGCCTACCAGAAGCGCATCCAGACTGGCGGAGATACCGAAGAGCAATGAGGGCAGAACAGACATAGCATGCTCCGTAGAAAATATTCTTAATTTTACTATATTCCTGTAAAAATTTTTTGTGAGATACGACGTAAAGGAACAAATGAGTATGAAAGTAAAGAGAAAACTGAGTGAATTTCTAAAAAGAGAGACGGTTCTGATTGTAGCTGTCTTTTTAGCAATAGTGTCTGCGGTGATGATTCCACCGGACAGAGAATATGCAGGATATATTGATTTCCGCACGCTTTCGATCCTTTTCTGTCTGATGACGGTGATGGCAGGATTACAAAAACTGGGTGTTTTCCGTAATATTGCAAAAACGCTGTTGCTGCATACACAGAATACTATACAGTTGGCAGAGGTATTGGTACTTTTGTGTTTCTTTTTCAGTATGATCATCACTAATGATGTGTCATTGATCACTTTTGTACCGTTTACCTTCATTGTGCTACGGCTGACAGGTGAAGAAGCTGTGAAAAAACTGGCAGTGCCGGTGATTGTTCTGCAGACGATAGCTGCCAATTTGGGAAGTATGCTGACGCCGATCGGAAATCCGCAGAATCTGTATTTATATGGGAAAACACAGATGTCCGCTGGAACATTTATACTTTTGATGCTGCCTTATTCGCTGGTGTCACTGCTTTTACTGGTGATCTGTGTGGTAATTGTGGCAAAACGAAGCGGAATCGAAGTCCGGGGAGCAGAAGTTTTGCTGACGGAAGATGAGAAGCTGGAACAAAAGAAATATTTACTTCCGGCATATTTGCTGCTATTTTTGTTGTGTCTGCTGACTGTGGCTCATATGCTTCCTTATCCGGTGACATTGGTGACTGTGGCATTAGCGGTTCTCCTTTTAGATCGTGGAACTATTATAAAAGTGGATTATTCTCTTTTACTAACATTTGTGGGCTTTTTTATTTTCATAGGAAATATGGGAAGAATGCCTGCATTCTGCGACTTCCTGCAGAAGATCATCGGAGGCAGGGAAGTCATGACGGCCGTGATTGCCAGCCAGGTGATCAGCAATGTTCCGGCAGCCCTTTTATTATCTGGATTTACAGAAAATATCACGGCACTGATCATCGGCACGAATCTGGGAGGTCTGGGGACACTGATCGCATCCATGGCCAGTCTGATTTCTTATAAACAGGTGGTCAGACAGATTCCGGGAGAGAAAAAGAAGTATTTTGGATGGTTTACCATGGCAAATATGGCTTTTTTAATAATATTGGTATTGGAAAACTGTCTGCTGTAACGATAGAAAGCAATCTGTCTGCCGGAAAAGACAGAAGATGGGAATAACTAAAAAAACTGGGAGGTATTCATCATGACAGAAGATATGACAATCATTGCAGAAGAGGCATATTCCGCAGCCAGGGAGATCCTGGAGAAAGCTAAGCCGGAGGCGGGAGAGCTGTTTGTAGTAGGGTGTTCCACCAGTGAGGTGGGAGGCGCATCCATCGGTACTTATTCCAGCCCGGAGCTGGCAGAGGTGGTCTTCGGTGGAATTTATCAGGCAACGCAGGAAGCAGGCGTCTATCTGGCAGCCCAGTGCTGTGAACACCTGAACCGCGCACTGATCCTGGAAAAAGAGGCAGCTGTAAAATACGGTTATCCCATGGTCAATGTGGTTCCCCAGCCCAAGGCGGGAGGATCCTTCGCTACGGCAGCGTATAAAGCATTTGAACATCCGGTGGCAGTAGAACATATTCAGGCGGCAGCGGGAATGGATATCGGAGATACGTTGATCGGAATGCATTTGAGAGATGTGGCAGTACCGGTGCGTCTCCGGACCGGACAGATCGGAGACGCCCATGTGGTATGCGCCCGTACCAGACCGAAATTCATTGGCGGAGGCAGGGCAGTCTATGACGAAGAATTAATGTAGTGCAATCGTACGAATTTGTAAGCAGGAAGTTCTGAGGGCGGAATCGGGAATTATTTCTGCGGCATTTTGCGGAAGTAATCACGGATCCACCGTCCGGATTCATTGAAGTCCTCATCGGTCCAGTCGGAGAGAGCCGTGCTGGCAGCCTTGAAGACACTGCTGCTTTCGTCCTTGTTTGCCAGATTCCAGCAGCAGAAGCTGATCTGATATTTGTTCAGCAGATCCAGCCATTTGGTGGTGGAATCAAAATCATTGGCACCATTGCCGGAAGCATCACACATGCCGAATTCGCTGACGAATACCGGAAGCCTGTTCTGAACACAGGTCTCTAAGCGGTTCCGCAGATCGTCCTTATGAGTGCCAGCGTAAAAGTGAAGAGTATACATTACATTAGCATCGTCCAACGGAGAAGCGGCCGCCTTATCGATCTCCTGACTCCAGGTGGGGGTTCCTACGAGGATGACGGCATCCGGCTTCTGTTCCCGGATCACCGGGATGACTTCCTCGGCGTAAGACTTGATGCTGTCCCAGGAGGTGCCGCTGTTGGGTTCATTGCAGATCTCATAGAGCACATTGTCATTATCGGCAAAAGCTTCCGACATTTCCCGGAAAAATGCGATCGCCTCATCTTTGTTCTGATTCGGGTCACAATCACTTAAAATATGCCAGTCTACGATCACGTACATTCCAAGCTCTGTGGCGTAAGATACACCGTCTCTTACCAGCTGCTTCAGCTGTTCCTTATCACCGCCGGCGCAATAACCGCCGTACTCCGCTGTATACATGGCGAGGCGGATACAATTGGTATTCCAGTCGTCCCGCAGGGTACGGAAGGAATCATAATTGATATACTGGGGGAACCAGGCAATACCGTGGGTGGACATACCGTAGAGCTGGACAATGTTCCCGTCTGCACCGGTCAGCTTCCCGTTCTCCACATGGAGAGCGCCGTGCTGTCCGTAAGGAGTGGAGTCATCGACAGAGGGCGCCTCGGAAACTGCTGGTTCGGTTTCAGCGGGCTGTGCCCCGGATGCTTCGGAGGACGATGTTTGTTCAGAGGAAGCGGTACTTTCGGAGATGGTTTCCGTGATGGCAGCAGACGCTTCGGGGGAAGCAGATGTTGCAGCTTCATTCGGCGTGTCGTGTCTGCCGCAGCCGGCGAGAGCACAGGTGCCTAAGGCTGCCAGTACGGCACAGCTGAGTGTTTTTCTGAAAATAGACATAATAACCTCCATTCCGCAGACGATTCCTTCCGTCGGAGGAATCGCGAATCAACGAATGAAAATACAAACGATGGGTTACCTTTTAAAACTAAAAAACAAGCACTTACAACAAATATTATAATTGTGTCTGTGTAGCTTGGCAAGAAATGATTGCCCGCGGATAGGAGCTGTGATACAGTTAATGGGAACAGAGTTCGGAATAGAGGACAGAGATGGAGGAAACCTATGCTTCCGCAGTCATTTACAGAGAGAATGCAGGGACTTTTGGGATCGGAATATGAAGAGTTCCTGGCAAGCTTTGAGCATGAGAAATATCAGGCACTGCGTCTGAATCCCCTGAAACTTCACGTAGGGTCCGGGAGAACAGATGACAGTACTGTCATAGAAAGAAAAGTACAACAGACTTTTCAGCTGCAGCCGGTTCCCTGGGCGGAGAACGGATATTACTATACCAAAGAGGACCAGCCGGGAAAGCATCCCTGGCATGAAGCGGGACTTTATTATATCCAGGAACCCAGTGCCATGGCACCTGTGACACTACTGTCACCACAGCCCGGAGAGAGGATTCTCGATTTATGTGCTGCTCCCGGAGGGAAAAGTACCCAGATCGCATCGGCGATGGAGGGAGAGGGACTGCTTGTCACGAATGAGATCCACCCGGCGAGGGCGAAAATACTGTCAGAGAATGTGGAGCGCATGGGCATCCGCAATGCCTGTGTATTGAATGAGACGCCGGAGCACCTGGCGGATATTTTCGAGGAATATTTTGACCGGATCCTGGTGGATGCACCCTGCTCCGGAGAGGGAATGTTCCGGAAGAATGAAGTGGCCTGTGAGGAATGGAGCCCGGAAAATGTGCAGTTATGTGCAGACAGACAGGACGGGATCCTGGAGTGTGCGGCACGGATGTTAGTCCCGGGAGGCAGACTGGTATATTCTACCTGCACCTTTGCGCCTGCGGAAAATGAGGGAAGCATCAGCCGTTTCCTGGCAAAGCATGAGGAATTCGAGATTGTTCCCATCGATAAAAAGGAACTGGGGATCCCGGAAGGCTGCGACGGTATTCCCGGTTGTGTAGAGAATCCGGCACCCGGCATTACGGGGACTTTACGGCTGTGGCCCCATAAGTTACGTGGCGAGGGGCATTATGCCGCAGTATTACAGAAAAAGGGAGAGCTTCCGGAAGGCTATCAGCCGGTGAGTGCCACCGGCTTGGAGAAGGGAATTCCGGCGAAGAATCTGACAAAAGACTGGGCAGAGTATTTTAACTTCGCAAAAGAGACTTTTTCGGAGGAGCAGACGATCAAAGCAGGCCTATGCACTGCCGGAGAAGGCTTTCTGGCATTTGGCGATAACCTGTACCGCATGCCGGAGAGAATGCCCGGGGTGAAAGGACTGAAGGTATTGCGTCCGGGACTGCATCTGGGCACCTTGAAAAAGAACCGTTTTGAACCGGCGCACGCGTTAGCGCTGGCACTGCGCCCGGCGGATGTGAAGCATGTGTGGAAGCTGTCTGTGGAGGAAGCCGCGGCTTATCTGAAGGGACAGACTTTTTCCGCGGAAGGCGAGAAGGGCTGGTATCTGATCTGCGTGGACGGCTGTAGCCTTGGCTGGGGGAAGCTGGCCGGAGGCGTCATGAAGAATCATTATCCTAAAGGACTGAGAAAGTGAATAGGCAATAGAGATGCAACAGTATAGATTAACATCCGGAACAACGGTTAGGAAGATGACAGAGGAATAGGTTATGAAAACGGAAATATTATATGAAGATAACAGCATACTGGTCATCCGCAAACCGGCGGGACTGGCGGTGCAGTCCGCCGGAATCGGACAGGCGGATGTGGTCAGCGAGTTGAAATCTCATCTTGCAAAGCTTCCTGACGTGGGGAGACCAGGACCGGGAAAAGGAGAGCCGTATTTGGGCATAGTCCACAGACTGGATCAGCCGGTGGAAGGACTGCTGGTATTTGCCAAGGACAAAAAGGCAGCAGCGGCATTGTCGAAGCAATTAGCAGAAGGTGCTCTGAATAAACATTATTATGCAGTACTCTGTGGATATCCTGACTGCCCGGAGGGGGATCTTGTGGATTACCTTCGCAAGGAAGGTAATGTGGCGGTGGCAGTGACCGGCAGGGAGCAGGAATTTGCAGATGCGAAGATTGCCGCGCTGCACTATCGCATTTTGGAAGAGATCAACGATCCTTCTCCGCTTGCGCTTGCAGATGTAACGATCGGGACCGGACGGTTTCATCAGATCCGGGTGCAGTTCGCGCATGCGGGATTTCCACTGCTGGGAGATACGAAGTATGGAACGGCAGCGTTAAAAGAGGCGATGCCTGCGCAGAAATATCGCGGCGTGGCACTATGCGCGTATTCTCTGGAGCTTGTCCATCCCGTTTCCGGGAAAAAGATGGGATTCCGGGTAGTGCCGAAGAATCCGGCATTTGCAGGTTTTGCGATGGAGGAATTGAAAAAGCTCACAGAAAATGAAACCGGAATCTCCAAAAGGGGATAAAAAAAGTCTCTCAGAGCACACTAATCCAAAAAGGGAGTGTGCGGAATGGACTGGGGAGAATTCGGTAAAAACATTATAGGAAAAAAGATGATAGTACTGCTTGCGGTGACGGGAGCAGTCTATTTTTTTCTGCAATATCTGACACCCCTTCTGGCACCGGTGCTGCTGGCGATGCTGTTCGTCACGATATTCGGACCGGTGATGAAACGGATGAACCGCAAACTGCATTTTCCGAGACCCTTAAGCGCCATAGTGCTTCTGATCCTGGCGACACTGCTGTTGGCTGTACTGTTATGGGTACTGAGTTCCTGGGTGCTGGGAAGTCTGCCGGTGTGGATCCGGAGTATGGATGCGAGAGAGCAGGAGTGGCTGGCGATGGTACGGGATCTGTGTCACGGTGTGGGAGAGATCATTGGCGTGGACGCTTCCTATCTGGAAAATACGGTCAGCGGCAGACTGCAGGAGGGACTGGATTCGCTGGAGGAAAATATTCTGCCGGGGATGCTGTCGCAATCCATGCAGTATGTGCGGTGGTTTGCGGAGCTGGGAGGATTCCTGGTGACGTTTCTCATTGCGTCGGTACTGTTGGCGAAAGACTATGACGGGATCATGAACCATCTGCTGGATCAGGAGTCCTGCCATGTGCTGCTGGAGGTGATCTGTGGGATCGTCCGCTATATCGCTACCTTTGTAAAAGCACAGGGGATCATCATGTCGGCGATCGCACTGACGGCAGCGGCAACGTTAGGGATCGCGGGGATACAGCATGGAGTGCTGTGGGGGATCCTGGCGGGAATTCTGGATGCACTGCCTTTTATCGGGACGGGAGTGGTGCTGGTGCCGCTGGGAATCTGGCAGCTATTGGAGGGAAGCTTCGGTAGAGCACTTATCTGCGGAGTGCTGTATGTGGTATGTATTTTCCTGCGGGAGATACTGGAGCCCCGTCTCATCGGCAGGAAAATAGGAGTGTCTCCCATTGCTGTATTAGTGTCGCTATATGCCGGGATCCAGCTGTTCGGCGTCTGGGGGATCATCAAGGGACCGTTGGGATTTGTGCTGATCTACGAGACGTATCATAGCCTGTCTAAGATGTCTGACCGGCAGAAAAACGAAGAGGCTCGATCCTGAGAAAAGATTGACGAAAGAAGTCCGGAAAGCTATCATAAAAGGGATAGTTCTATTACTGAAGGATGCTTTGGAAGGGCATGATTATGGCAAAACATACGACCGGAAAAAAGAAAACAGAATCTGTGGAGGAGACGCTTTGCAGTTTCAATGGTTTTTTGTGTGATATTGTGATCAGCGTATATATGTGTGCGGTATTGGTGGTATTGCCGCTTTATAATAAAGGCTATGCACAGATCGGAACGGAGAAGGAGAATTTTTTCCGAAAGACCATGACCTACGGAGGAAAGGCATTGCTGCCGGTATTTGTCCTGTGGGCGGTTTTTCGTCTCATTACGGCGATCCGTGCAAAGGAGCTGCCGAGGATCAGGGAATTGCCGGGGAGATTGTGGAAGAATCTGAGCAGTACGGATAAATTCGCGGCGTTATATGGGATCGCGGTATTACTGTCGTATCTGTTTACGAATTACCGGGAAGAAGCACTGTGGGGGACAGCGTCCTGGCGGATGGGTATGTGGACGCAGCTGGGAGCGGTGATCGTGTATTTTATGATCTCCCGTATGTGGCAGTGGAAGAGCTGGATCCCGGCGCTGGTACTGCCGGTGTCTGCAGTTGTTTTTTCTCTGGGATATGTGAACAAGTTTGGTCTGCTACCGGTGGATCCGGAGTATGTGAACCCTTCCTTTATCTCGACGATCGGGAATATCAACTGGTATTGTGGGTATCTGGTGACGATATTGTTCGGGGGAGTCTATCTGCTGTGGCGGATGGAAGAGAAAATGACCTGGAAAAAGCTGTTGCTGATGGCATATGTGACGATCGGATTTGCCTCGTTGGCGACTCAGGGAAGTAGCAGCGGCATTGTAACCTTCACGGTGGTCATGTTCGTATTATTCGGGATGTCCGTGAGAGATAGTGGGAGGATGGAAGTGTTCTGGCAGGAGATGACGATGTTTTCCGGGGCATGCCTGTTGACCTTTATATTGCGAAAAGCGAATGTGTTTTCACAGGAATTAGTGATGGAAGGAATGACGGATCTGCTGACGTTTTCGATGGTAACCATACTTATGACGATACTGTCAGGAACCATTTTATGCTTGATACGCAGAGCTCGGCTGAAGCGGAGTTATCCGGAGAAACTGCTACATAGAATCTATTGTGGGATCGCTATTGCGGTACCGGTTATGATATTGCTTGTTTTGTTACTGACGCTGATCAATACCTTAGCCGGTGGTGCGTTGACTCCCAACATCACAGACCCGAATGTGACAAAATGGCTGACGTTTAATGTCAGCTGGGGGAGTGCCCGGGGCGGTACCTGGGCAGCAGGTGCCAGATGCTTCTGGGAGGCGGATTTTCTGCATAAAATATTCGGCGTGGGACCGGATTGCCTGTATGCATTTTTATCCAACGAGGGAAGCGTGGGACTGCAGACGATGGTGAATGACCGTTTTGGTGGGAGCCGGCTTACGAATGCACACAATGAATGGCTGACGGTTCTGGTGGATATAGGAGTGCTGGGATTGGTCAGCTACGCAGGGATGATGATCACGGCGATCAGAGACTTCCTTCGTGCCGGGGAGAACAAGATGCTGGTGGGAGCCTGCGGGATATGCGTGCTGGCGTATACAGTGAATAATATGTTCAGTTTTCAGCAGGTGATGAATATTTCGACGGTGTTTGTGATTATGGGAATTGGAGAGAATCTGCGGTCTGCGCCCGAACGGTGAGTTCGAGACCTCTGCGCCCGAACGATGTGTTCGTGTCGATTAGAGGTTACAAGTTAGAACAATATGGAGACAAAAAGACTCCATCACACATGTGTGAAGGAGTCTTTTTCGTCGTCGCGACAAGATTCGAACTTGCGACCTCTGCGTCCCGAACGCAGCGCTCTACCAAACTGAGCCACGCGACGATTATTAACATGAATTGCGTCAACATTAAAATAATAAATAAAAACCCATTGATTGTCAAGCAAAAAACGAATATGATAGAAGAAAAAGTTGCAAAAACGATAAAACCACGAAATTTAAGAGAGGAAATTCTATGTACAATACAACGGTAACGCTGAAAAAAGGAGAAGGAAGAACGCTGAAGGCCGGGGGAATGTGGGTATTTGATAATGAGATCGCATCCATCCTGGGGACGTTTGAGAATGGTGACATTGTAAACATTCATGATTTTGACGGTTATTTTATGGGATACGGTTATATCAATACCAATTCCAAGATCACGCTCCGTCTGCTGGCGCGCAGGAAGGATACGGTGATCGATGAGGCATTTTTTGAACAGAGGGTACGGGATGCCTGGAATTACCGCAAGGAGACCATTGATACCTCCAGCTGTCGTCTGATCTTCGGAGAGGCGGATTTCCTGCCGGGTATTGTCATTGATAAGTTCTCTGATGTACTGGTGGTGGAATCTCTGGCACTGGGAATCGACAAGTGGAAACTTGTGATCATTGATGCTTTGAAGAAAGTACTGGCGGAGGATGGCATTACCATCCGCGGTGTCTACGAGCGAAGTGATGCCAAAGTGCGCCTGCAGGAAGGTATGGAGCGTTACAAGGGCTTCATCGGCGAACCGTTTGACACGAAAGTAGAGATCGTGGAGAACGGTGTGCATTACATGGTGGATGTAGAGGACGGACAGAAGACCGGATTTTTCCTGGATCAGAAGAATAACCGTGCCGCCATTCATCGTTTCTGTAAGGATAAAAAGGTGCTGGACTGCTTCACACACACCGGTTCCTTTGCATTGAACGCGGGAATTGCCGGAGCGAAGAGTGTTCTTGGTGTGGATGCTTCCCAACTGGCTGTGGATCAGGCAACGGAAAATGCGAAGCTGAACGGACTGGAAAATACGGTAAGCTTCCGATGTGCAGATGTCTTCGAGTTATTGCCGGAATTGGAAGCACAGGGTGAGAAATATGATGTGGTGATCCTGGATCCGCCCGCATTTACCAAGTCCCGCAATTCCATCAAAAATGCCGTAAAAGGATATCGTGAGATCAATCTTAGGGGCTTAAAACTGGTGAAGGACGGCGGATTCCTGGTAACTTGTTCCTGCTCCCATTTCATGGATCCGGAGCTTTTTGCCAAAACAATTCGGGAGGCTTCTCATGGTGCGCATAAGCGTCTCCGTCAGGTAGAATTCAAGACCCAGGGTCCGGATCATCCGATCCTGTGGGCAGCGGACGAGAGCTATTACCTCAAGTTCTACATCTTCCAGGTGGTAGACGAACGCTAGGCGCTCGTCAGGAAAGGTAAGCGGCTGAAAGTGGCGGAAATGCTTGATTTAAACAAATCGCAATTTATAAAGGAGAATATTGATGAAACTATTTTTATGTTCGCACTTTTCAAGTG
>OKRU01004260.1_pt1 | contig 10566 bp, 6 predicted proteins | sample 1601131 | NCBI WGS metagenome assembly OKRU01 (sample SAMEA3541558, study PRJEB24748) | human gut metagenome | biome: human gut; feature: human-associated habitat; material: faeces | place: China | collected 2012 | reverse complement strand
GAGATAGTAGGTTACGAGGTCGATGAAGCAGGAAGCCCATTGGTTTAAAACAATGGGTAGTTCACCAATGATAAGGTGGAAAAAAGGACAAAACATCGCCTGGCATAGTACAGATTTACCAGATTAAGGTTGACGCTCTATCGTGAATTAAATATAATAAACTTGATTTACTGTGCCTTTTTAGGGGAATACCGAAGGCATCTGGAGGAAAAATGAGAAGAAACCTTAATATAAAACAGAGAAAATGGCGGAGCTTTATCTTTGCAACGATTTTTGGTGTGACAGCAGCGACTGCGGTCATTACGGTAAAACCGTTGGAAAGTTATGCGTATACGGAGACGGCGGGTGTTTTGAATGATGGACCGGTACAGATGCGAAAGACTCCGGTAGATGGGGACAAGATCACATCTTTAGCTGCGGGTACAGCAGTCCGTGTGATAGATGAAGTGGATGGCTCCGATGGAATGAAATGGTACAAGGTACAGATTTCCTATAATGGAATGGCATCCACCGGATATATCAGGTCAGATTTTATCACGCTTTCAACAGAAGATACCTCTTCCGGAAGTGCGATCACAGACAGTTCGGCACAGGGAGCGGCCGGAGTGGTCACGAACACCAATGGCAACGTTTACGTGAGAACCGGAGCAAGCACGGCATATTCGCCGGTGACCATGGTAAAAAGAGACCAGACGGTGAATGTGCTGGGACAGACAACGACGAATGGGACAATCTGGTATAATGTGACGTTTAATAAAGATGGGGTGGATTATGCCGGGTGGATCTGTGGAACATACCTTGCGGTAACAGGACAGACTTCTGCGGACGGATCGCAGGGAGCTGCTACAACAGTGACAGATGAAGAATATGTTGCATCGTTAAAAGCAGCAGGATTTCCGGACAGCTATTGTAACTCACTTCTGGCATTGCACCAGAAGTATCCAGACTGGCAGTTCGTTCCGGTACAGACAGGACTGGACTGGAATACCGTCATTGCAAATGAGAGTGTTGTCGGAAGGAATCTGGTGCAGAGTTCTTCCAATGATGCGAGAAAGTCAACGGAGACGGGTGCTTATGACTGGGCGACCAACAAATGGTATGGTTATGACGGAGCAGGCTGGGTAAGTGCCTCCTCCAATTACATAGCATATTGCATGGATCCGAGAAATTACCTGAATGACACGTATATTTTTCAGTTTGAAACGTTAGAATATGCGCCATATCAGAACGTGACAGGAGTTGGAAATATTCTGTCAGGCAGTTTTATGAGTGGAAACTATAGCGATACAGACGGAGCATCGCGAAGCTATGCAGATACTTTCATGGAAGTGGGACAGAACTTGAGTGTCAGTCCTTATCATCTGGCTGCAAGATGTAAGCAGGAGCAGGGAAATAAGGGGACAAGTCCTTTGATCTCTGGCAATTACTCTGGCTATAATGGATATTACAATTACTTTAATATCGGAGCATATACGACATCGTCTGCGTCTGCGACGGTCAACGGATTGATTTATGCGAAAAATAACGACTGGAATTCTATTTATAAATCAATTAATGGTGGAGCTGGTATCGTTGGAAATAATTATGTGAAAAAAGGGCAGAACACCTTATATTTCCAGAAATTTAATGTGGTGAATATGAACAGCATATACTCACATCAGTACATGACAAATGTGCAGGCGGCAATGTCAGAAGGAAAAACAATGAGCACCGCTTATGCGGATAAATCACAGGGATTTATATTCCGTATTCCGGTGTATAGCAATATGCCGGAGTCAGCAGTGACGTTTTCAGACAGTGGTAATCCGAATAACTGGCTCTCTTCTCTCAGCGTAAGCGGATATGGACTGACACCGTCTTTCCAAGGAGCAGTAACCGATTATTCCGTGATCGTTGGAACCGAGATAAGCTCGATCAATGTAGGTGCTTCGGCAGTTGCACCGAAAGCGGGAGTTTCCGGAGCGGGAACTTATGCATTGAATTATGGAAATAATGCGATCAACGTAACTTGTGTGTCACAGAGCGGTTCGGCAAAAACCTACACGATCAATGTGGTAAGACAGCAGCCGGCAGCAGACAATACCCAGACACCGGAAAGTGGTGGAACAACGGTTGCGGACGGCGTATCCGTTTCTACCTCCTATAAACTGGGAGATACCGTGATCACAGGTATTACACCGGGAACAGGCGCTTCTTCTGTACTTGCCAATATCTCAGCGGGAAGCGGCACGGTCAAAGTGCTGAAAGCAGATGGCACAGAAAATACCGGTGCAGTCGGAACAGGTAATAAAATTGCAGTATATGCAAATGGAACACTGGTGAAGCAGTATGACGTTGTCATTTACGGTGACATCAATGGAGATGGAAAAATCTCTGTGGTCGATCTGGTCATGATGCAGAAACAGATTCTTGGAACATCACAGCTTTCCGGTGCGTATGCAGCGGCTGCGGATATAAGCAGAGATGGAAAAGTTTCCGTAAAAGACCTTGTGCTTTTGCAGAAACATATTATAAATGCAGCACAGATTGAACAGTAACAGGGCTGTGTGGATAGAAAGAGTTATTTTAGTGAGAAAATACAATTTTCACACATAAGAATGGAGAGTAAAATGAAAAAGAAATTAGGTGTGATCATTACACTGTTAACATTATGCATCTGCCTTATGACACCGCAGATGCATGCCAAGGCGGCTTCCGGAAAAACAACGATCGCTGTGTCTGCCAGTTCCCTGAATATCGGACAGACTGTGACGGTAACGGCAAAAGCATTAAGTGCATCCGGGGACAGTGCATATGCCAATATGGTTTTGACCTATGATGCCGGCATTCTGGAGTTTGTGAGCTGTAATGCAACTTATGGCGGTGGCGGCGGAAGTATTTCGGTAGCGAGTGACAACTTCAGTGTGACATTAAAAGCAATTGCTGCAGGGAAAGCATCCATATCCCTTTCTGCTACAGATGGAGTTATTTTCAGCACGGCAGAGGAAATGGATTCCATGGCAGGAAGCAGCACTTCTGTGACGGTCAAAAACGAAGCAGCAGGCAGCAACACAGGAAATAACAGCAGTGCCGGTAACAACGGAAGCTCCGGCAGCAATGGAAATGCGGGAAATGGAAGCAGTTCTGGCACAGGAAGTAACAACAATACTGGAAGTAATACGAATACGGCAGCTTTATCCGCAGATAATTCCTTAAAAGCACTGACAATCTCGCCGGGAACATTGTCTCCGGCTTTTAAGGGAAGCACAACAAAGTATACGGCAGCTGTGGATAATTCTGTGACAAGTATTGCAGTGAGTGCAACACCGGTCAATGAAAAGGCAACCGTTGAATCGGTTACCGGAAACACGAATCTTGCCGTCGGAGCGAATGTTGTGAAGATTGTTGTAAAGGCAGAAAACGGAACAACAGCCACTTATAAAATCACTGTGACAAGACAGGCAGCAGGAAATGCAGGAACCACCGGAGGTGAGACGACAACCACAGGTGGTGAAAACGGAGACAGTGAGAACGGGGACGCAGAGACACCGGAAGACACGGAGGAAGTACCGGCAACAGAAGCCCCGGCGTCACAGGCGGAGGTTGTGATCAATGATACAGCTTATCACATCTCAGACAGTTTCACAGAGGAACAGATCCCGGCAGATTTTACAGAGGCAGCAGTTCGGTTCCGGGGAACCGAGTGCAGGGGACTGACCTTTAATAAAGGAATGATTTCCCTGATCTATCTGGAAACTGACAATGTGGATTCGACAATAGGAAGATTCTTCATCTATGATGAGACAAGGGACGTTATCTATGATTTCATGAAGTTCACAGCAGGAGAGAGCAGCTATGTGATTCCACTTTTAGCACCGCTTGATTCGGTATTGCCGGACAGTTATGTGCAGGTGTCTTTGCAGATGCCGGAAAGCACGGTAATGACGGCGTATCAGCTTCCGGCAGCAGAGGGAGAGGAAGCTTCGGACTTTTATGTGTTTTATGCAGTAAATCAGGACGGAACCGAGGGCTGGTATCAGTATGATGCGGCAGAAGGTACTTACCAGCGTGTCAATGGAAATATCACCGAGACAGCAGATTCTTCTTCGGATGATCTTGCAGCATTGCAGAGCGAGTATGATGAACTCTCAAAGAAATATAAAGATGCAAAATCCTTTTCCAGAAACATGATCGCTGTGCTTATTTTTGTATTGGCAATCGCAGTTGTGATCATACTGAATATCATGCTCTTTGGCAGAAAGAAAAAAGGAAAAGACGAACTCTCAGAGGACAACGATCCGGAGCTTGACGAGCCAGAGAACGAGGACGACGAAGCAAACGAAGAGACAGAAACCGAGAAAAAACCTTTCTTGGGAAAATTCCATGGATTCCGAAAAAAAGAAAAAAATGAGGATGAGGACGATTATTTCGATGACGAGGAAGAGTACATCGAGGAAGAACATCCGATCAACAGGGCTTACCGCGAATGGAATGATTATGAGGATGAAATTCCATCCACTTCTGAGAAATCAGTGACAGAAGAAAAGTCCGAGAAAAAATCATCTACAGAAAATGAAAAAATGGATGTGCCGCAAAAAAATGAAACTTCTGTGAAAAATGAAAAAGGAATGGAAGTTTTCGACCTAAATGATTTATAATATAAAATAGAATGTAGGTAATTGCGAAAATCATTCATAACGTAAATTAAATTGTGAAAAATCAACAAAAGCTTTCGAAAACACTGTGGAACCGTGTTTTCGAAAATTTTGTTGATTTTGAACAATTTGAGATAGATTAAGGAGAGTTTGCAATCACCTAATAAATAACATGAGGAGACAACATGCAATTACCATACACTGTAAAAGCCAAAAAAGCGATTGATATCGCCGGCAAAATGTCAAAATCATTACATCATAATTATATCGGAACCGAGCACTTACTGATTGGGCTATTGAAGGAAAATTCAGGAGTAGCGGCAAATATTCTGAATGAGAATGGTGTAGAGTTAGATAAAATTGTAGATCTGATCAAAGAATTGATCGCTCCGGCGGAGGGAACAGCAGTAGCAGAATCAGATGGTTATTCACCGAGAGCAGCAAAAGTTCTTGAGAATGCAGAGAAGGAGGCAGTCAGATTCCATGCAGATGCCATTGGAACAGAACATATTCTGATTGCCATGATCAAAGAGACAGACTGTGTTGCATCCAGATTACTGACAACGCTGTCCGTCAATATGCAGAAAGTCTTTGTGGACACTCTCATTGCGATGGGGGAAGATGCAAATCTTTACCGCGAAGAATTTCAGAATGGCCGTCCGGGAAAAAAGAAAAATAATGAGGGAACCCCGACGCTGGATCAGTATTCCAGAGATCTGACACAGCTTGCAACGGAAGGAGCACTGGATCCGGTGGTTGGACGTGAGGAAGAAATCCAGAGAGTGATTCAGATTCTAAGCAGAAGAACGAAGAACAATCCATGTCTGATCGGAGAACCGGGAGTTGGTAAAACGGCTATCGTGGAAGGAATCGCAGAGCGTATCGTATCCGGCCTTGTACCGGACTCTGTTCAGGGAAAAAGAGTGGTATCTTTAGACCTATCCGGTATTGTGGCTGGTTCAAAATACCGCGGTGAATTTGAAGAGCGTATCAAAAAAGTGATTCAGGAAGTGACAAAAGCAGGAAATGTTTTGCTGTTTATCGATGAGCTTCACACAATCATCGGTGCCGGTGGCGCAGAGGGCGCGATCGATGCCTCTAATATTTTAAAACCTGCACTTGCCCGTGGTGAGATTCAGATCTTGGGAGCAACGACAATCACAGAATACCGCAAATATGTAGAAAAAGATGCTGCACTAGAGCGAAGATTCCAGCCTGTGACGGTGGAGGAACCGGGCGAGGAACAGACAGTTGCAATTTTGAAAGGGCTTCGCGGTAAATACGAAGCACATCATCATGTAAAGATCACGGATGAGGCAGTCGAGGCGGCAGTCCGCCTGTCAGCGCGCTATATCAATGACCGTTTTTTGCCGGATAAGGCAATTGATCTGATGGATGAAGCAGCAGCAAGAGTGCGGTTTGGCGTGTCTAACCATACAGAGAAACTTGCGGAATTGAGAAATCAGATCACAGAAAAAGAATTACAGTTAGAGGATGCTCTGAGCAATTCCGATATTGCGCTTGCAAAACAGTGCAAGGAAGAAAAAGAAGCATTGGAAGCAGAGCTTGAGAAGCAGACAAAAAAAGCGCAGCGTGAGATCCGCAGAAAGAATCTGTCTGTCACAGAGGATGATGTGGCAGATGTTGTTTCCGGCTGGACAAAAATTCCGGTGAAGAAACTGGCAGAAGGCGAGGCAGCCCGCCTGAAAAAATTAGAGGCAACGCTGCACAAACGTGTCGTTGGTCAGGAAGAAGCTGTGACGGCTGTGGCAAAAGCGGTGAGACGTGGACGTGTCGGTTTAAAAGATCCGAGAAGACCAATCGGTTCGTTCCTGTTCTTAGGACCTACAGGCGTAGGTAAAACGGAGATTTCCAAGGCACTGGCGGAGGCTGTTTTCGGCAATGAACAGGCGATGATCCGCGTGGATATGTCGGAGTACATGGAGAAACACAGTGTTTCTAAAATGATCGGTTCCCCGCCGGGATATGTCGGACATGAGGACGGCGGTCAGCTCAGCGAGAAAGTGCGCAGGAATCCGTATTCCGTGATTTTGTTTGACGAGATCGAAAAAGCGCATCCGGATGTATTTAATATTTTACTCCAGGTGTTAGACGATGGACATATCACGGATTCCCAGGGACGCAAGGTGGACTTTAAAAATACGATCATTATCATGACATCAAATGCAGGAGCACAGTCCATTGTGGAACCGAAAAAACTAGGTTTTGCATCTTCGGATGATGAAAAGCAGAATTACGAGCGCATGAAAAACAGTGTGATGGAGGAAGTGCGCAGAATTTTCAAACCGGAGTTCTTAAACCGTATTGATGAGACCATCGTATTCCGTTCACTGAACAAAAATGATATGAAACAGATCGTCACATTAATGTTGAAAGATCTGACAGACCGTTGTAAGAGCCAGATGGATATCACACTTCATGTGTGTGACAGCGTGAAAAATTATATTGTGGAAAAAGCATACGAACCGAAATATGGAGCAAGACCACTCCGCCGCAAAATCCAGAATGAGATCGAGGATCAGCTTGCAGAAGAAATCTTAGACGGCAAGGTGAAAAAGGGTGATGAAGTGATCGTCACTACGAAAAAGAATGCAGTTGTTTTTGAAGTAAAGGAACAGTAACACAAAAATAAAAAAATCCTTAAAAATGATGAAAATGCTGGCAATCGAAATGTAGTTGAGCTATAATGATTTTACAAAATTTTTACGGTGCAGCAGGCAGAGAAGGACTGTACCACAGGAGGAAAAGATGAGCGCTATTAGTGAATTAATTCGTTCAGAAGCAGATGGAACGATCAGTTTTGGAGATTACACTCTGGATGCAAAGGCAAAGCTTGATAACTTCGGGCATCAGGGAGATCTTTATAAGGTAAAAACTTACAAAGACATCACCAAGCTGGAGCGTAATGGTATGTTTGTTTATGAATCCGTACCGGGAACAGCGGCATATCATTTGAATGCAACGGACACAGGAATTTCTTTTTCCGTGGAAGGACCGGAAGATGCTCAGATCACACTGGAGTTAGAAGAAGAGACTGAGTATGAAATTACAGTGGACGGAGCAAGCGCAGGTAAGATGAAAACAAATCTCGGTGGCAAGTTGACCGTCAGTGTGGAACTTGGAGAGAAACCGGTAGAAGTTCAGATTCAGAAATGCTAAGAAATGATAAGGGGTTGTCAGAAACGGCAACTCCTTTTAATGTCAATCGGAACTATTTGCAGAGTTTCCGGTTATTTTTTTGATAGGGAAGGTTTTATGGCAAAAGGAAAAACAAGTATTTTTTTCTGCCAGTCCTGCGGATACGAATCGTCCAAATGGATGGGGCAGTGTCCGGGATGTAAGGAATGGAATACATTTGTAGAAGAAGTGGTGGACAAAAAGAATGCGGGCACACTGGCAAAGCAGAAAGCGACAGCGTCAGAGGCAAAGGTACTGCCTCTGTCCCAGATCGAGATGACCTATGACAAGCGTGTGTCAACAGACATGAAAGAATTAGACCGTGTACTTGGCGGCGGTATTGTGCAGGGTTCCATGGTGTTAGTGGGAGGCGATCCCGGAATCGGAAAATCCACATTGCTGCTTCAGGTGTGCAGGAATCTGTCGGAGCATAACATAAAAGTGCTCTATATTTCCGGGGAGGAATCTTTGCAGCAGATCAAGATCCGTGCAGAGCGTATCGGAAATTTCGGGGACAGTCTGAAACTGCTGTGTGAGACAAATCTTGACACCATAAAGGCAGTCATTGACCGGGAAAAACCGCAGATCGTTGTAATCGATTCCATCCAGACGATGTTTAACGAAGAGGTTTCCTCGGCACCGGGCAGTGTATCGCAGGTGCGCGAGTCCACAGGTGTTTTGATGCAGATCGCAAAGGGAATGGGAATCTCCATTTTCATTGTGGGACATGTGACGAAAGAGGGAGTGGTGGCAGGACCGAGGGTGTTAGAACACATGGTAGACACCGTGCTTTATTTTGAGGGAGACAGGCATGCGGCTTACCGTATTTTAAGAGGTGTAAAAAACCGTTTTGGCTCCACAAATGAGATCGGTGTATTTGAGATGCGGCAGGATGGTCTTGTGGAAGTGGAAAATCCGTCTGAATATATGTTGAGCGGCAAGCCGGAGGGAGCGTCCGGCTCTGTTGTGGCATGTTCCATGGAAGGGACTAGACCAATCCTTTTGGAGGTGCAGGCACTTGTATGTCACAGTAATTTTGGTATTCCGCGAAGAACAGCGGCAGGAACGGATTTTAACCGTGTCAATCTTTTGATGGCGGTTCTGGAAAAAAGACTGGGCTTAAAGCTGGGTGACTGTGATGCCTATGTGAATATCGCAGGAGGAATCAAAATGAATGAGCCGGCAATCGACCTTGGCATTGTTCTTGCATTGATCTCAAGTTACAAGGACAAACCGATCGATGAGAAAACCATCTGTTTTGGCGAGGTCGGATTAAGCGGTGAGGTCCGCGCGGTAAATATGGCAGAACAGCGGGTGCAGGAGGCAAAAAAACTTGGCTTTGAGGTCTGTATTCTACCGGAGGTCTGCAGAAAATCCATGACAGAAGTAAAAGGTATCAAGCTGGTCGGTGTGAGCAATCTTTTAGATGCCATGAATTATCTGAAATAAAAAAATTGTATGAATTTTATAAAAAATAAAGGAAATTGAAAAATCCTGCCGAATAATAAAAATATGGAGATTTTATTGAAACGATTTTTTATATGGTGCTTCGGGAGAGACTGTCAGATATCAGAGAGGTGATACATATGACAATACGGGAAGAACTTGAAAAAATGGAGCGGGAAACATTAAGCCCTTATGCAACGCTCAGTGTGAACACGAAAGGCAGGGAACGCGAGGAAGAACAGTGCGATGTCCGGCCTGTTTTTCAGCGAGACAGGGACAGAATCCTGCATTGTAAGGCATTCCGGCGGTTAAAGAATAAGACGCAGGTTTTTCTGACACCGAAGGGAGACCATTACCGGACAAGACTTTCCCATACCTTAGAGGTATCGCAGAATGCGAGAACGATTGCGAAAGCGCTGCGTCTGAATGAAGATCTGGTCGAAGCAATCGCATTGGGACACGATATGGGGCATACGCCGTTTGGACATGCCGGGGAACAGGTGTTAAATGAGATCTGTGAAGACGGATTCCGGCACAATGAGCAGAGCGTCCGTATCGTGGAAAAACTTGAGAAAAACGGCATGGGTTTAAACCTGACATGGGAAGTGCGGGACGGTATTTTAAATCATCAGTCTAAGTCAATGCCCCATACTTTAGAGGGAAAAGTTGTCCGCTTATCAGATAAAATCGCCTATGTTTACCATGACGTGGATGATGCGATCCGTGCAGAGATTCTGACGGAGGATGATATTCCGTTAGAGATCCGGAAAACATTAGGTTTTACCACAAAACAGCGCTTAAATACACTCATACATAACGTGATCATGAACAGCATGGATCAGGATGACATCCGGATGTCAGCAGATATTCAGGAAGCCATGTTTGAGTTGCGCCATTTTATGTTCGATCATGTATACACAAATCCAATTGCCAAGGGTGAGGAAGTGAAGGCAAAGGCAATGATCCGGCAGCTCTTTGGATTCTACAAAGACCACATCGAGTTCCTGCCGGAAAAATACCTCGCTATGCTTGATGAAGGGGAAAAGACGGAACGTGTGATCTGCGATTACATTGCGGGCATGACCGACCAGTACGCCATCACCAAATTCAGCGAATACTTCCTGCCGCAGGCCTGGCAAGTGGATGGATACTAAGCCAATATAGCCTGCGGCGTGCGCAGGCGGATGGGTATTATAGACAATTGCGAAACTCATAACAACCTAAATTGAATTGTGAGAAATTGACAAAAGACATGAAAGACATTGGGGAGCCGCCGGCACTTAGAAGG
>OKRU01004246.1_pt1 | contig 10596 bp, 17 predicted proteins | sample 1601131 | NCBI WGS metagenome assembly OKRU01 (sample SAMEA3541558, study PRJEB24748) | human gut metagenome | biome: human gut; feature: human-associated habitat; material: faeces | place: China | collected 2012 | reverse complement strand
TTGCGCCTCGTCAACTTTTAAGTTTTCCGAGTCAATTAGAGAAGATTCAAGTAACGGATTATCGTTTATCCCGCTACCATCCAATATAGTCCAATAGCTATTTAACCAAAAATTATCTTTATTATAACTTATAGTTCTAGTACAAGTTTTTACTTTTTTAGTTTTAACTTCATTATTAGCTATAAGTGTTTTCGCCGCTTCTACCAAACTACCATAACGAGCTATTTCATTATGATTCTTATCATAGCGTATTACATATTTTTGGTTTGAATGTTTTTGACCAGTTTCATTTACAATAGCAGTTACAACCTTTCTTCTAATACCAAGTATACTAGATACTCGTTTTACGCTGTTAACTTTATCATAAGTATTAGATACTAATTCTCTTAATTCATCAGTTATCTCATACGTAGATTCGTTTCGTTGTTGATTTCTACTACCATATGTAGTGGTCTGACTATGACAATTAGGACAAAGAAATCTTAAATTCTCTAATCTATTATCATTATTCATGCCGTTTATGTGATCTAATTCTAAGCTTAATGTTTTATTATTCCATTTACTTATTCCGCATATAGCACATTTATAAGGTAATAAATTGTTTCTTATTATATTTCTTCTTAGTACCGTTCTAGTATGCTTACAATTTATTCTAAATAGTTTATCTGGAGATATTTCTCTTTCTTTATTAGTTTCATAGTAAGCATTTTTTCCTTTGAAGTTAGCAGAACTCAAATTTAAATCTGTCATTCTTTGCTTTACTTGTGAGTAACCCCAAGAATTTCCTTTCACGGTATACCCTAATTTAAATAATACTTCTGCAATATTTGCACTATTTTTTATTAGATTTACAAACTGTTCGTCTGTACATTCATATATTTTATTTATCATAGTCTTTTTATTTTTACATTCAATTAAACATCGAACTACTCAAAGAGCCTCCTGTGCTAACCATTACACCATAGGGCAATAACACGTGGATATTCTTACCCTCCACGTAAGGGCCCCTTCGGGGTTAAATTAATGACATTTATAAATTTAAAACCAGCTCTTGATACGCTTAGCTATTCTTTTATACCAGGGTTTTACTTGCAATCTAGCTGCTTCACATTCAGCAATTGCTTCTTCAACAGTCTTGGTATCATCAGTTAAATCTACGATAATTGTAGGCATTTTTGTATTTTTATCCATAATCTCAATTTTGTATTATTAAACGTTGTTGTTATTTTTTAGTGTTTATCAAATGTTATACTCTAACATTTTGATTAGGAAGTTCAAATAGATTAATCTTAGCGTCACCTTTTACTTTACTAGTTTCAAGCTCACCAGACTTAACAGCTTTCTCTAAGTAATCTAGAGTAACGAATGTATCTTTTACTTTAGCAAAGCCTGCATAATACTTTTCTATTTTCTTTTCATCAAGTTCTTCTAATAAAGAATCTTTATAGTATTTATTGAAAGTATCTAGCTTTAATCTGATACTATCTAGCATATCTAAAGTACGAGTATGTTGTAATCTAATAAAGCTATCTTCAGCTTTATGTTCATCTTCAGTAAGCTCATAATCTGTATTTCCTAAGAATTCTTCCTTTAGCTTACTCTCTATTTGATCATATGGAATACTCAGTACATAAGGACTATCCCATTTATTCTTAAATACTATATAACTAAGTATTGCAGTAGCGTGTTGTTTATCAGCTTTATCTGATTCCCATATTTTCTTAAAAGCAGGTATAGCTAAAGCGTTTTCATGTATTACTACTTTTCCTCCTATTATATCAAATAGTTTCATAATTATTATATATTAGTTACTTGATACGTTTGAGACACATTCACACTTAGAGAAAGTGCTGCTTATTTTATGTTTTTCATCTTGCATCTTTGCAATATGATCTTTAATAGTTTTATCACTAATTACAGCATAAACAAAAGTTTTATCATCAAGTTTATATGTTTTTGCTATTAAATCACCCTTAGATACTTTTACATTTTCAGTAGTTCCATCTTTTTTTGTGATACTGTATTCTCCATCTTCAGGAACAATCCATATATAATCGAAATAGAAACTATCTAAAACAGTTACCTCATTTGTATCCGGATTATAACCTATCATGCAACTACTATTATTGACATTTACGTATTTATTCATAATTAATCTATTCTATAATCAGTATAATATTCTTTTTGTAATCTCGCTAATATTACTCTAGCTTGTTTCTCTGAACAATTAGGATTTGTATATTCAGGATTATTCTGATACTTGTTTATCACTGTCTGATAATACGCTATCTCCTGTTCTAGACTTTCCTTTGTTATATTCATAAATAGTTTCTTCTACTAAGTCTTTTAATCTATCTTTATAGGAACACAGTTTTGCTATAACCTCTTCATTAGAACCATATAAATTACGATCTGTAATTATTCCTTTAACTACATTTTTGTTATTATCTTCTATAATAGCTCCAGTTTCATCTTCGCTTAACCAGTAATTAAAGTTCGTTTTTTTAGCCAGCTCTTTAGATAGCTCTCTAATCGAACGAGATATTTCTTTCTTTAAACCACTGATAGTGTCAAATTCAGATCTTCTATCTAACTCTTCTTTGGAAGAAAGTTGTATCTTATCGAGTATGTCATTACAACTATTTATTTTTTCTTCAATACGCTCATCTAGAGCTTTAGATAAATCTTCAACAGTTGCTTTTCTAAAAGTGTGTTTACTTATCCACAGCATTGCTATTGCATTCCAAGCAACTTGAGCTAAGTGATGACAACCAGTATCTTCGTCAATAGTATTACCTTTCTCATACTCAAGTAAGTGTCTTAACATAGCGGCTTTATAACGTTGGTAACCATTCTCTAAGTTCTGCCAATTATTATCACCGTACTTAATAGAACCAGCTGTGTATACTTTTACGATGTCTTCAATTTCTTCTAGGGGCAACAAATCCCATCTTAATTTCTTGTCTAAGAAATCATTCTTCTTTCCTTCCATCTTCTTTATTTCTTAAATAATCTATCATAAATTGACCTACTTTACCTGCTATCCAACCTAGTAAATAAGCGTAAGGTTCGTTACCTTGATCATATCCTTGTCCTACTCCTCCTATTATATCCCATATTACATCAGTGGCATGAGTAGATTCATGAGCAGCTACTTCTATAGCTGTACCATCTAATTTATCTGGAGTTTCTATAAGTATGAGTACTCCTTTATCTCCCGTTCTTTTATCTCTTACTATAAAGGTGACCCCATCTGCACTTGCTGGACTAATAGGAGAGCCATTATTCTCTTTATTCAGTAAATCTTTAATAGTAGGATAAAACAAGAACTTTCTCTTCATTTCTTCAAAACAATCTATGGTAGAAATATATATATCTACAGGATATATATCAAGGCAGTATTTTCTAATCATCTTTTATTACTTTATATATATTAGCAATAGCTCTATTACTAAGTAAGTACACATACAAAAATACTTCATCTGACAATCTATAAGTTGAATCAGGGGTAATGATTTCATTGCTACCTTCTTTAATTTGTATCGTGCATTCATCTTTCTGACCTATTGGATAAGACATTTTGTAATATATCATGAGCTCTACTAATTCTGTTAGAATGTCATTTTGTGGTATCTTTGTTATCCGTATCTTCTTTCTTTCGCTCATATACCTTCTTAATCTTGATTTTACCTAAGTAAGTGAATAGCATAGGTCTTTCATCACCTTCTGTTATTCTTCTATTAGCGAACATAAAAGGATGATTACATATAACCTTTATTACCTAACTAGGAAGTTGATATTTATTACTTAGTTCAGAATATATACTCATTCCAGTTTTTTTCATTTGATAACTCTCTAATATTATAATATTTGCTATTCAAGAAAGCTTGTAAATCATTAGTATTATCTGAGAATGTGTTAGTTCTAATAATATTAATTGCTGCAAATAGATCTTCAATTTTTATACCTTCTTCTGAACTCGTAGCAATATCACCCTTAAATTCTAGAATCTTTTCTAATATATTAATTTCTTTCTTACTATAGTTCTTTTTGGGTTCAGCGATAATAACGTCTGTATTTTTACTAAACATATTTACTAAATCACACGAATCTTTAAAGATAACAAAATGATTATAAGGTAATACTTTCTTGCTTAGCTTAGCCCAAAATCTCTTAAACCAATTATACTTTTTACATAATAAGACACAACCTGGTTTAAGTGTTACATATTGTATATTCATATTATTCTTTCTCCAATCTAAGTACGATAGTTAGCTGAACTCTATCTCCTATTATTTCAGGTATTAATGCAGGATTAACCATCCATTCATCATCAGCTTTACCTTTTATTATCAGACCTTTATCTCTTAATTTCCCTATGTATCTACTTAAGTTATCACTAGTAATGCCTGTTGCAGCTTTTAGATAACGTCTGTTTTCGGTACTTATCACATTCTTGCTGTACCCAGGGAGCTTAGGAGTATTAATATCTATGTCAATTAATAAAACCATCAAGTCTTGCTCCCTAGTGGTCAGCTAAAGTACACCATCAAGTGATTTGAGGAATTCTCTGTAAAGATCTGTTTTTTTAACAGTCTTTACTAATTTATTCATTGATAATTTCCTTTACCTTTTTAAGAATTTGGTTCATATTGAAATATACCGTGTCTGCTTCAACCTTAACACAAGTAGGAATCTCTTGATTATTATAGGCTTCTACTAAATCATCATGGTCTTTCTTATATTGAGCTTCTAATGTATCTATCAAATCAGATAATGCACACAATTTATCAATTGCAGAGATTTCCTTATCTTCATCTTCAATGACTAACAAATTACCTGATTCTACATACTCTTCACAAGTATTTTCATCCATGAACATTGCACGTTCTGATGTCTCTGTCTTAATAAGGAATTCAAACATATCTGTGTCCGCATTATAAGTAAGAATGTCACCCTTCTTTGCACAAGCAAATTCTTTAATTACTTTATAGTTCTTCATAATAATTATTATTTAGTTGTTTAATAGTTGTTACATATATCTAAACGGTAAATGTTAAAATAGTATCTATTCTTTAACATTTATTAACTTATATTTAAGTAACAATATGAAAAAAGGCTAGATCCGCAGATCTAGCCCCACAACAACTATTAATACGCATTAATATTTAGTCTTTTCTTGCTATAATATCATAAGGTTTAACTAACTGACTATCCTTAAATAAGTCAAAGTCTTTAGCAAACTTCTTGTTAAATACTATTGTATCTCCTACTTTAAAGTCTGTTATATTTAGACTTTCTGGAATAGCAAGTACAATTCCTAATCTCCACTCTGACTCTACTTCTTTTACTTCAGTCTTAGTCTCAAACTTCTCATAACCATCAACATCTTTTTCACCTGTACCAACTGCTTCAGTTATTTCTTTCTTTAGCTTAATAGGTTCAAGAGGTTTAACTAACACATCTTTCAGAGGAGTATAACCAATTCCATTAATTACTGTTTCTAGTACTTTATCTTCCATAATATTCTTATTTATATTCTATAACGTATTATTTGTTGTTTTGTTTCTTTAATCTTAATATATTTCCGCCATTAGAACAGCAGTATCTCCTAGCTAAAGTAGGACAATTTTTATCTAAGTAATAGCATCCGTCACAACTACCTATAGGATTAGACTCTACTATAAACTATTTGTTATCTATTATTACTGGTGTTCTATTCTTTACTATCTTTGCTAATTCCTAGTCGTTCAAAGTCATTGCCTTATTCTTTTTTACATTTTTTAAGTATAAATCCTTGAGTACATAAGGCGGTAATTCTAGAAGGACAATAGCAATTGTATAGATCACAACCTTGGCACATACCCTTTACTTCATTCTCTACTAAAGTATAAGGTTTATTACCAAAATACACTTTCTTACCTAAGTAAGCTACTTCTTTAACTTGTTGTTGTTTATTCATAATATAAATATCTAAAGTAGGAGACTATAATCAGTCTATACTGTCTTAGACTGTCTTTAACTGTTATAGACAGTAACGTATAAACTCTTATAAAAGTTTCTTTTATGATAAACTTTTTAACATTTGTTAAGAACAATTATAGCTATTTAATAGCTAACTTTTAACATTATTTATGAATTAATTTATATAATTCATCGGCTAACTTCTTAGCATCTGGATGAGCTGCACCACTACAACGTAATTCAAAGAAATGTTCCCAATCGCTCTCAAAGCCTGTCATTACTAACTCTGTCTTAGTTGCATTAGGAAGTATTGCTCTTGCTTGTTGAGGTTTCCATCCAGAGCTAATTAGGCTGTTATAATTTTTTTCAGCTTTAAACAAAGAGTCTATTAAATATTTAGTATGTGTCATAAATATGACATTTCCTCTAAAACTTCCATCTAGATTTTCTCTATAGTAATCACTAGGATACATACACCCACCAATAGAGTCTCTAATTATACATTCTGGAAAATCATTTAGCCAAGATGGTATAATAAAAGTACATTCATTATTAAACTTATCCTTACTATAGTTACAATATCTTTGAGACTCCTGTGCAAAGCTGAATACTCTATGTCTAACAAACTCATGGCTTACTCCTCTATCACATATAAATTTGGCTGTAATACGCTTTTCGTGATGCTCTGTAGGTTCTACTTGGTATTGTAAATCGTCCAATCTATTATTTTCTACTATTACTCGTAGATTGGTTGTCACGTATATTGAATTTCCATGTTTACGCACTCTCGTATATTTCTTGTGATTACCATCTGACCAATATAGTCTAGCTGGCGGAAGATGCCCATCTTCTGTTTTATCTATCTTTAAATAAATAGTACCATGCTCTAACATAGCTCCATGACCAAGCTTAATCATACGATCTACAAACTCTTTAGCACTATTCTCTGTTATCTTATCTTCAGACTTATAACAAGTTCTACCTGCTAATTCTATCATCTTATAAGGATCTTTTTCCTCAATAATCTGTACACTGGATTCTATTAATTTCATATTATATAGTTATTTGTTATATATTCTATAACGTAAATATTAAGAATAATTACAGATATTTAACATAAATTAAACATATTTTAAAAATAAAATATAAAAAATTTTATAAAAATTTTTTGAGAGAGGTGGTGCGTGTGTAGAATTAAAAAAATATAAAATACCCCCGCGTGTGCGAAACAGCAAAGATTCACTCCCCTCTATTAAGTATTGGCAGGGAACACCCCGTACTGTTTCGGTATTGGCGTTCCCTTTTATTGTGTATTGTGTAATTCTTAAAATTGTGTAGTTATGAAATGTAATGTAACAAGCTTTGTTAAAGTAGAGAGAGAAAACGAAATGCCGTACTTTATTATTAAAGCGACGGGTGTCGAAGGTGATGAGGGTGCAAACGTAGTGGACGAAGACGGATGTATTAATCCGTTCGCGATGATGTCAAGGCGTTTTAACTTTACAAAAACACTATTTCCGTCAACGGACAAACAGGTAGAGCAATTAGAAAAACTTTATGAGGTGGACGAGAATGGGAAAGTAGTTAAGGGTGCGCCAATACGGTTAATGTCGGTATCTTGGGCAACGGGTACGGAGTTTTATATTCGCAAAGAAGGCTCTGTTACTGGTGTCTATGAAACGGAGGAGGAAGTAACGGAAAAGGTTGTTCGTAATGGCAAAACCATCGAAGTGACTAAAACAAAGTACATACCGAAAGTGTTTAAAAGTGTTAATTTAACACTCTTTGAGAATGCTGATGGTACATGCGCCGAAAACGGTGGAAATGCTGATGCCTTATGCAAAAGGACTTTTGAAAGGGGACTTGAATCAGGTGCTTATATTCCATGTGAAACTGCAACCGACATTACTGAAGTAATCGCTTAATATATGGCGGTTCTATCCGACAGGCACGGTCTACAGATTATGTAGACTTTGCTTGCTTTGCAAATCAACATTTATTATCAACATAACAACTTTGCCTATGTATTCATTAATACACGGACTATTGAACATTCTATCTATCCTATTTTGTTATTACATTATAGGAGGGATTAATGGTTTAATCTTTTATCTCATCTTTAATGTGTTTCACATTCTATATCTTACTTTAAGATTAGATGATGAGTAAGAGAACAAAGTAGAGCAAGAGAATAGCATAGTTTTAATGCGCTTGTTCTAATTTCTATCTCATCAAAACCACTTCAGAGAGATGAGAAATAGATAAAACGAACGGGCAACGTATACCCGTTGAAGTGGATAATTAACACGATAGGGACGTGTCCAAAAAATCCCAATTTGTTCAATTTTTAAGGGTTCTTCTTGTGAAGAACTTGGAGAACTCACTTTAACTTATGTTTTTATAGTTTTGAGAATCATGGGTGAGTTACTTTGGTCGGTGCTTACCCTAAAGATTGAGTGTTAAATTCTTCCCCTATGTCCGAAAGGACCGTTTTAAGGCTAAATAAACTTAGACCAATACAAGTGTGTTTTGTATAGGTTTATGATGCCTTGGGGAAGCAGTTGGATAGGTCTGTAAAACTATCACTCATGGCTCTGATATAGTAACCCTGAGCAAGTAAATTATCAATAACACACGTTGATTAATTTGCTATACAATCTGGAAAGACAGATACTCTATGACATAGGAGTATAAACTAAACTTGGTTAATCACTAGGAGTGTCTACGTGTTGACAGCCTGGAAAGACAGGCAATTTAAAAAACTCAATAACTTCGGAGTAGCGTAAGCTACGGAGTTGTGTAACAATCCCAAGACATTGAGGGCACCAGTTTCTTAAATGTAATAGATTGCAGTTGCATGCAAGATTCTAAGTTTTAGGTGTAAAATGCAATTTAATCATTAACTAAATAAATAATCATATGGATAGAGACACAGAATTAGGTATGTTATCAGTAATAATCACAATGATAGTATTATATCTATCTATATGGTTATTTAACTAAATTATTACGAAAATGAACAGCAAAGCTGAATTTTTTAGATTAGCAGGTAGTATTGTAGTCATAGAATATAAAGATAGAAGTATTATTACGTCTATAAAAATAATAGAATTTGGAGAGAAAACAACCAAACAAGTCGTATATGGAATGAGTGTGAGTCAAGAAGTAAACTATTCCGCCTTTATATGCACATTAAAGATTAAAGATTGAATAGTAATCCACGTGGTAGATGCAGTTGTAGGTTCCAACTGGTGCACATCTTTTAGAGACAGCAACCAAGCTCGAAGTAAGCAAAGCGAAGATTAGCTATACCTCGATAGGCTTAATGAGGTGCTTAACAGTCTAACACTAACTGAACAATAAGTGTTGATACTTTAGTATCTAACTATTATATCAACACAATGATATATGAAAACTCGTGTATGATGTATATCTCCTTAATTAGGGCGTTACGACGTTCCAGAAACGTAGTATGAAGGCGCAGAGGCGTTAGAACTAAAGTATTTTTTAATAGAGTAAGAGAAAATGAGGTCTTATATCAGACAGCTCTTAGCATAGCTTATAGTCACACATCGTAACTGATTACTATATTAATGCGCTTACTCTATTATTTTTATTGCATTAACTAACAAATAAATCAATTATATGGAAACAAAAGTAATAATAATAATCACTGTTCATCTAATGCTAGGTATACTTGGCTCTATACTTTTTCTTAAAGATATATATAGAACATACGGAGAGTTAACATTAGGCGATATATTAACATTCTTAATAATTGCTCTTACAGGACCAATTACTCTACTAGCTTTATTAACAAAATATCTTGATAGATTTAAAATACTAAAAAAGTAATTAATAAATAATATCAAATTATGAAGAAAATAACTTGTATTCAGAATTATGTAATAGATAAGCTTATTGAAGACGAGAAATTGTCTACAAATAGTCTATTAGATGCAGTTTCTAAAGTATGTTCAAAGGAACAATTTGATAATATGCTATCTATTCTTATCGAAACACCTATTCCTTGTACAAATATATCTAAGTTAGAGCATAAAGAAAACTTAGCAAGGATAAGTATATTTATACCTGAAAAAACTAGCACTGATGCTAAAATAAAAATAATAGAAATACTACAAAAACAATTCAACTTTAGTCTTAGTCAAACTAAAGAATATGTAGATAGTTGCATAGGAAAGTTTAATATACTACCTAAGACTATTATGCAAACAGAGATAGATGAAATTACAAAAAAATTAGAACCTTATAATGTAACTATATCTATACTAGGTTCTTTTTATTAAAAAAGTTAATGCAGTAAATATTACTGCATCTATACTGTGAGAATCAGTGTCAACTTTGTGGGGCTTATATTCAGTTATTCCTTATGTAAAATAGGAGTCATGACCTAATAATATCATAATATAAACTGATATTAGTGCAGAGAAATCAAAGACAATATACATTTTAGTGCGATTGATGTATACGAGTAAAGGTCATGACAAGGTTCATGATTTAAGGGTGTCTTAAACGATAGGTTGAGAGCAACAACGTAAAAGCACAATTGCTAAGTCAGAGGAACCCATCTCTGGCGCTCTTTAAGGTGAGAATCCTTAACAATCCTGTGGG
>OKRU01004245.1_pt1 | contig 10599 bp, 8 predicted proteins | sample 1601131 | NCBI WGS metagenome assembly OKRU01 (sample SAMEA3541558, study PRJEB24748) | human gut metagenome | biome: human gut; feature: human-associated habitat; material: faeces | place: China | collected 2012 | reverse complement strand
ATTTTGAATAGAGATTTTCTGCGTTTATGGTATCGTCCACAAGCCCCGTCGCATGCGCGATTTCGACTGTCTGCCGATCACAGATGAGAAGAAACCGCGTGTCGGCGTTGTCGGCGAAATTCTGGTAAAATACCATCCGGCAGCCAACAATGACGTAGTAACGCTTTTGGAATCTGAAGGTGCAGAAGCCGTTGTACCGGATCTGACAGACTTCCTGCTCTACTGCTTCTACAACCAGATCTACAAGGCAGACAATCTGGGCGAGTCCAAAAAGACAGCCCGCCTCAATAAGATGCTCATCCGTTTCTTTGAATGGATGCGAAAAGATGCCAGAGACGAACTGGCAAAGAGCAAGCACTTTGAACCGACCTGCTATATCGAAGACACAGCCAAAAATGCTGAGTCCATCGTATCCATTGGTAACCAGACCGGTGAAGGCTGGTTCTTAACCGGTGAAATGTTAGAACTCATGCATCAGGGCGTGCCGAATATCATTTGTGCCCAGCCGTTTGCATGTCTGCCAAACCACATTGTCGGAAAGGGTGTTATCAAAGAATTGCGCCACGAATATCCAAAGGCAAATATCGTTGCCATTGACTATGATCCGGGCGCATCGGAAGTAAACCAGCTCAACCGTATCAAACTTATGCTTTCTACGGCGCACAAGAACTTAAAAAAAGAAATTGCTTCCAAATAAACTTACATAAAAGCAGGTCAGCCTCACAAGAGACTGACCTGTTTTTTTAATAGCGGTTATGCACTTTTTCCGCAAAACATAAGACATCTTTTATATGAAGATGCGTGCCGTCATCTAAGACCGCCACGCCGCTCATTTTGCCAAAGACCTGGTGCTGATCGGAGACGATCAGTTTGTAGTCCATACAGGCACTGCGGTCAAGAATTGGCATAAACTCCATCTCAAAGCGTCCATCGCTGGAAGAAAAAGTCCAAGGCTTGCAATAATCGTCCTGTGGGATGTGGAAGGTCACATCATCGATCTTGTGTGCCACGCCATCATAAAAGATGACATTTTCAGTCGCCGCCTTGGTATTGCCAAATCCGTAGCCGATATTGAAGCCAAAGGCATGCCCATCTAAGTCACAGTTGCCGGATCCCCAATACCAGGTATTGTCATAAGTCCAGACTCCCCTGCCCCAATCCAGCGTTCCAAAATGCCTTGCCGGATCAAAGACATAGCGTTTGCCGTCATAGTCTGCCCAGCCGCTCGCCCGCATACAGTTGATCTTTTGATTGTAGTAAAAATGTCCGTCCTTATCCCAAGGGGTCGCAATGACCATGGTATCCATGTCCGGTTCTTCCAAGACAATATCACAGGAAAAAGGCTTCTTCTGATAAAAGTCTGCAAAATTGCCCCGGATATGCCGCACCCGCTTGCCCTCTATTTCTTCCAGACAATAAGATAATTGCAGCCTGCCCTTATCATAGACAATATCTCCGGCGGAAGAATTGCCCGGCAAGTGAAACTTTCCCATAGGAAAAGCATCCAAAATGGTCTCTGTGTGCTCCCAAGGATGCTCTCCCAATTCCAGCAAAGATACCGACTGTAAGCCCACATAGCCATCATCCGATAGGGTAAATGCCACGGCACATGCATCCCCTACCACCAGATAATAGTCCCATTCCTTGATACGGAACCTGGCTGCCTTGATCTTTGTCCGGTCATAGACCTGCAACTGTCTTCTCGACCAGCCCGGCTCTGCGATGTTTCCCCTGGCATCTAAGAGCGGCTGTCTTTTTGTCACTTCATGATTTCTTTCTGCCATAATCTGATCCCCCTGTTTTTATGCACATCCATGAAAAACTTCTCTTACTTTCATCATAATACGCATTTCTTTTCTGTCAATATAAAAAAGACCGGATACAGACCTTTCTCTGTATCCGGTACATTTTTATTTTATATCTTATTTATCCTGTGCCAAAAGCATCATGATCTTGTTGCTACGGGCAACAAATGCTGTCATGGCTTCCGGTGCAAGTGGCTTATTTGCCAGACATGCCAGATCGTACAACTGCTGTGCGAACATCTCTACATTCTCGCCATCTGCATGCTCAAACATGTATTTGACAAGGTCGTTGTCCACATTGAGTACCAACGTCTCGTCTCCGCCAAACATAGACGGATCCATGCCGTACATATTGTACATCTTCATCATTTCCTGCATACGTCTGCTTTCCTCAGAAACTGTCAGCATAGAAGAAATGTCCTTGTTCTTGAACTTCTCTACCTTTACGGTCAGATTGTCCTTGCCGCATGCCTTCTTAAAGAGTGCAGAAAGGGCATCCTGTGCAGCCTTCAAGTCTTCCTCAGGAGCCTCCTCAACCAGGTTTTCTGTCAGATCTGCATCGATTCGCAAGAACTTGTAGTCTTGATTGCGCTGCTCTAACTGTGTGATAAAGGAATTGTCGATCGTGTGGTCCAGAACAACCGCATTCATGCCCTGCTCACGGAACAGGTTGATATACTGGCTCTGCTGCTGCATATCAGTCACATAGAAGATGGTCTTTCTCTTATCTTCCGGCTCACCTTCAGCCGCACCGGCATCTTCCTTTACTTCCTCGACATCCACGGTCTCGCCGTTTTCATCCGTTGCCTTTTCCTCGGTCTTTTCTTCTGCAACAAGGAGTTCCGGTAAGGTCGTGTACTTGCCGTCAATATCCTTAAAGAGGATATAGTCATTCATCTTGTCACAGAACTTATTGTCCTTTAAGCAGCCAAACTTGATAAATGGGCTGATGTCATCCCAATATTTCTCATAATTTTCCTTGTCGGTCTTGCACATACCAATGAGTTTGTCAGCCACCTTCTTGGTAATGTACTCAGAAATCTTGGTAACAAATCCATCATTCTGCAAAGCGGAACGGGATACGTTCAGCGGCAGATCCGGGCAGTCGATGACACCCTTTAAGAGCATCAGAAATTCCGGAATAACTTCCTTGATGTTGTCCGCGATAAATACCTGATTGTTGTATAACTTGATCGTACCCTCGATCGAATCGTACTCGGTGTTGATCTTCGGGAAGTACAGGATACCTTTCAGGTTGAATGGATAATCCATATTCAGATGGAGCCAGAAAAGCGGCTCCTTGTAATCCATAAATACCTTCCGGTAAAAGGCGATATAATCTTCATCTGTACATTCGCTCGGGTTCTTTGTCCAAAGTGGGTTGGTATCGTTCAAAGGAACCGGACGCTTTACGATCTTGAGTTGGTCTTTGGCAGGCTCTACCTCGACCATCTCCTTGCTGCCATCCTCTTTTTCCTTTTCTTCCATCTTGGCATCGGTATGGATTTCCTCGATCACGGTATCGGTGTCGCGCTTGTCTGCTACATCGATGGTCTCATATTCTTCCGGTGCATCTTTCTTTGAAAGATAGATCTCCGTCGGCATGAATGAGCAATACTTTTCAATGACTTCTCTTGCACGGTATTCATTGGCAAATTCCAAGCAATCCTCGTTTAGGAACAAAGTAATCTTGGTTCCGACTTCCGTCTTGTCTCCGTCACCCATCTCAAACTCGGTACCGCCATCACATTCCCAATGTACAGCCTTGGCGCCTTCCTTATAAGATAAGGTATCGATATGTACCTCATCCGCAACCATGAAGGCAGAATAAAATCCCAATCCGAAATGACCGATGATCTGCTCCTCACTTGCCTTGTCCTTGTACTTCTCCAAGAAGTCGGTAGCACCGGAAAAAGCGATCTGATTGATGTATTCCTCTACTTCTTCTGCCGTCATACCAAGACCGTTATCGATAAAGGTAAGGGTCTTGTCCTCCGGGCTGACGATAACCTGGATCTTTGCCTTATAGTCTTCCGGGAGTTCGTATTCTCCCATCATGTCCAGTTTCTTTAACTTAGTAATGGCATCACAGCCATTGGAGATCAATTCTCTATAAAAAATGTCATGATCTGAATACAACCATTTCTTGATTACCGGAAAAATATTTTCGCTTGTAATTGATAAACTTCCACGTTTGTTTTCCATTTCTATCATTCCTTCTTTCTATAAAATAGAACGGATGTCACCATCTCTCACGTTCTAGAAAATATAATAAGACAGCCAAATGCAAAAGTCAACAAAAAATTAGCACTCATTCAAAATGAGTGCTAATAATTTTATTTTTACCTTATAATACAAAGGTTTTTTCGCATTAGATAAACGATCAGGGCAACGATCGTACTGATGACATCTGCGACCACATATGCCCAGACAACGCCATCCAGACCCGACAGACGGTTGCAGATATAGAGTGCCGGGATCAGGAGGAGCCCCTGACGAAGGATGGATACGACCAGAGATTCCATAGGCCGGTCGATTGCCTGAAAATAGCCTGACACCAGATAGACTACGCCTATGATAGGACTGGTCAAAAGCAGGATGGTCACCATATGAACGCCTAGGTCTAAGACATCCGTCGTTAAGAACTGTGCCATAATGACTTTTCGGAAGAGAAAGCAAAAGGCACCTGCCACAATACTGATAGCAAAGACCAGAATAGATAATTTGCGCACCACTTCCTTGAGACGCGGAATATTCTGTGCCCCATAATTATAGGAGATCAGTGCCTGACAGCCCATTCCTACTGCCATGACAAGGGTAGTAGCGATCATGGTACATTTGCCAGCCGCAGCCATGGCGGCAAGGGCATCCGTGCCGTAACCGCTCAAGATCTGGTTGCTAAAGGTGGATGCAAAACCGGATAAGATACTGGCAATGGCATTTGGAAGTCCCAGGATCAGGATATGGCCGATCGCACCTACGTCCTTTCTGGCATATTTTAAGGAAAATGACATTGCCTGCGATTTTTTGCTAATGACATAACTATAGTAAAAAGTTGCCAAAGCATTTCCTGCTACAGACGCCAGCGCTGCTCCTGCAACACCCCAGTGAAATACAAGAATAAAAATGGGATCTAGAATCAGATTTACCACTGTACCAATGAGGTTTCCGCAAAAACCTTCCATGACAGCACCTTCCGCACGAAGCAAAAGCGCAACGGATGTAGAGAGCATCATAAAGGGGGATCCTAAGACGATCGGGATCATATACTTTTTGGCATAAAGGGCAACGTCACCTTTCGCCCCCAAAAAGGCAAGCAGAGGATCGACGAAGGTCAGTGCCAATACGATAAATACGACAGTAAGCACAATGGCGGTCCACATACAAAGGCTGGAATACGTCTTGGCCTTATCCTTATCTCCCGCCCCAAAGGCTTTGGCAATCATGGTACAGCCTCCGTTTCCAAGCATCATGGCAATGGCTGACATAATGGAAAATACCGGAGATACCACAGAAACTGCCGCCACCTGTGCGTTGTCCCCCAATCTTGCGATAAAAAACATATCTGCGATATTGTAAAAGATCATGAGTATCATGATCACCGCGGACGGGATTGCCATAGACGCAATGGCTTTCCAGACAGACCCGCTTTTCATCATTTCTTCATTCTTCATCTTGATCCACTCCTTTTCTATCCTGATAAAATATTTTCAACTATAGGTTGTTTTTCCAACTCATAGTTGCATTTCCAACTTACAGTTGTTATTATAAGGACAAAACAAGGGTAAAACAATCAGCAGATAGACACCGTATCGTTGGTTAAGCAACGCTTTCTGTCCGATCCGTTGTTTTTCTGCAATGCAAAGGAGGATTTCTATGGATATCCGCGTACAAAAAACAAAAAAAGCCATCGCCGACGCCTTTCTTCGCATGGCTGGCAAAAAGCCGATCGAAAAGATCACGGTAACCGATATCGTAACAGAGGCACAGATCAACAAATCTACCTTTTACGCCCATTATCGCGACATCTACGACCTCATGGACACACTTTCCAACGATGCCATATCCAGTGTGGTATCCGGCATGCACTATCTTGCCAATATGTTTGAGGATCCCCATGCCTTTTTCTTAGACATGTACGATGCACTTTCCATTTGTAAAAATGATAACATCCAGCCCTTTAGCAGTGGCAATATGAAGTTCAGCCAGCAACTGTCCGCCGCCCTAAATGAAAAAGCCATCGAACAGGGATTACAGCCGGACAACTACCACTATGTCGGTGCCCTGCTCACCTTTACCATCAACGGCATCATTGCCCTGCACAAGGTCAAAGAGCCCGCCATCAATGATGAAGACTTAGAAAAACTTGCCAACTTTTTTGAAAACGGCGTGCGGTCTTTATAAGATCAAAAAAGAACCTATAGACAAGTTTACACCTGTCTATAGGTTCTTCTATATCACTATAAGATGTCCGTATGTATGATAAAATTATAAGTCGATTCTGCCTGCGTATTCGCTTTCTCCTGAAGTCACTACATAATAAGCCGCTCTTTCTTCCGGCTTGATATATACCTTGATATCAGAGATAGCCTTTCTCTTGTTCTCTGCCTTGAATGCAGCCTGTGCATTGGCGATGATCTCATCTACCTTAAAATCTTCTCCGCCAAACTGTAATACTGCTGACTTGGTCATTTCCGGCTTTTTCTTGCTAGTCTTTCTGGTCGTAGCCTTTTTGGCTGTCTTCTTTACAGTCTCGCTTGCTTTCTTGGTCTCGGTAACCACAGCCTCAGCCTGCTTTTCTGCCTCTTTCTTGACTTCAGTAGCCACGCTTTCTGCCTGCTTCTTGGTCTCGGTTGCGGCTGCCTCTGTCGCCTTCTTTGCTTTCTCAGCACCAGCCTTTACAGAAGATGCTGCCTTTGTTGCTGCAACTTTTACGCTCTCTGTGGCTTTCTTTGCTTCCTCAGCCATTTTCTTCATATCAACTTTTTTTGTATCTGCCATAACAAACACTCCTTTTCCTCTGATAACTTTTATCTGTTACTAACTTTTATTATACACATTCTTTCCATAATATCCAATTTAAAAGGTTATTTTATCATCTAAAGTAGTAAAAAAAGAATCGGTCGTGATCTTGTCGTTCTTGTCGATTGGGATCTTATCCCACAGTTTCTGGTTAAAATCCGAATAATAATCCGTCTCGATCGCAGAGATCACATCTTCCATCGCCTGTTCCTGTCGCTGGCTGACAATGGCAACCTTGTTCTGTTCTGAGAGTTCTTCGTTATATTTGCTGACACATTCAAAAAAGTAGTAGCCATCCTTCCCCTGGATCATATCGGAAATATCACCATCATCCAACTGGAAGACCACATCCTCTACGGCAGTCTCATAAGTATTTCGGCCAAAAGTCACATGGATGCTGTCTGCCTGACTGTAAGAACTTGCCAGCCGGTCAAAAGAAGCCCCGTTCTTTAACTGGGTCGCAATATCCTTTGCCAGAGTCTCATCCGTCACATAGATAACATTTGCCTCCATGATACGCGCCTCATCCTCGCTGACATTCTCATCGACACCACTCATCAACTGCTTGTAGACCTTTTCCGCCAGCGCATAATGCTCATACATCTTTGTAATGTCCTTTTTGGACGCCCCGGTGTATTTGCGCTCTGTCCGATTCAAAGACTTGTAATAGGTCTCCGCCGCCTGCGTCACCTTGTCCTTTTCCTCCTCGGAAAGTTCGATCTCTTTAGTCTGGGCATACATATCCAGCGAATAGACCTTGGTCAGATGACTGATGACCGCATCCTTGATGCTTTCCTCCATGGTCTTGGTATCATAATCCTCCGACCACAGATCTGTGTCATAGATCTTTCCATACAGATTTTTATAATTTGCCAGATAGACTTTTGCCTCTTCACGCGAACACGCCATCCGACCAATCTTAAATACCGTGTGTCCCCCGCTCTTGGAGGCAAAATACACCTGTCGGTCTCCGATGGAACAGCCTGTAAAAAGCAGACCAAGCCCTAAGATCAGGACCAGCAAAAGTGCCGGTATTCTCTTCTTATACTGTCTCATACAACTATCCTTCTACTACCAGATATCGTCCGTCTCCGATGGCAAAGACTTCCTCCGCCTCCAAGATCTCCTCTTCTTCCATGCCTACGATATCCATCTCATCTTCCAAGTATTCGATGACCTCGTCCTTGTTGTCACAGACCATAGCCATACAATCTTCTAAGAAGGCTTCTGCCTCCTCCGGTGTCTCGGCTACCTCCTCCGGGAATAATTTCAACTGCTGCTCAAGAAATGCCTGAATACATGCCTCATCGTATTCGTAACTGCTCATTTCAAAAGTCCTCCTACTTATTATTTCTTCCTATGTCACAGATCTGGTGGTCTGTGTCACGATCTCATTTCCTACGAAACAATGTATAGTATAAATACTTGCTCCTCACAATGCAATCATTTTTTCCAGATAAAAGGAATAGATCAAAATTTCTTTGACCGGCAGATCCATGGTACGCCCCAATGCCAGTGCATAAAGCTGCAACTGTGCCTGATAACGCTTGACGAGTTCCTCTGCCTGCTGCACACGGTCTGTCTTGTAATCCAACAGTACAATGCCGTCCTCTTCCACAAAAAATACGTCAATGATCCCCTGCACCAAGACTGTATCACTCCGGCTGTCGGATTCCTCTTCGTCAAAGAGTTCCTGCGGAAAAACGCTCATGACAAAAGGCTTTTCCACGTATAGTTCATGCCTACCAGCCGCCTGCATCATGCGCTTTGCCACCCCGGTCTCCATAAAGGTATAAAGGCGGTCCATCTGCAAAAGTTCCTTTTGCTCCGGGTCCATGCGTCCCTCATGAAGCATCCGCTCTGCCTGCTCCTCCAGACTGGCTCTGCCTGTATAATTGCAAAAATCAAAGCACTCCATAAACCTGTGCATGGCAGTTCCCCGCAGGGCTCCGCGTGAGACCTCCTGGGTCTTTTTCTCTGCGATAAATGCTGGAACGATCTCTTTTGTCTCCTCCTTCAAAAAGTCCGGACGCACACTCTGGTCGTCTGCAAATGCCTTTTCCATCCGGTCATGCTTGATCTCCGATACGGAATATTTATTTTTATATTTTCCGACGGATGCATAGGGATAAACATAAGCCATCTCGTCTTCTAACGCCTTTACCCAGGACGGTTTAGCCTGTCCGCTCAAAGCCTCCAGTGCCTCTTTTTTTGCCGCTTTATCCATCTGTCCGGCAACTTCTGCCACAACGACTTCTTCCGGCGAAATGACCTGTATCGGATATTTTTCCCGCATGGATGCTGTCGCCCGCACGATCCACTCTAGATAAGACCTGGCTCCCGCCCTTTCAAAAAAGGTCAGTTTTCCGCGGTTTTCCTGCCATTTTTCCAGGGTCTCCTCTGCTTTTTTGAGTGTGCCCGTCAAGATAAGTTTCTCTTTGGCTCTGGTGAGTGCGACATAAAGGATACGCATTTCCTCGCCACAGGCATCTTCATGCAGCCTGCGTGCAACCACCTGTTTGTAAAGCGGTGTCATCTTGGTCTGTTCTTCATAATCGACCAGATCCAGTCCCACGCCCAGATCACCGTGCAGGATCATAGAACCCTTTTGGTCCGTTTCATTGAACTGCTTGCCCATACCGGATACAAAAACGACCGGAAATTCCAATCCCTTACTTTTATGGATACTCAGGATCGCCACGGCATCATCATTGTCGTTTATGAGTTCCGCCTCGCCCATATCCACCTGATACTTTTGTAACTGCCCGATATAGTTTATGAAATGAAAGAGACCTTTATAACTGGTCTTCTCATAAACCACTGCCTGTGCCATGAGTTTTTCCAAGTTGGCTCGCCGGCTCTCGCCACGCGGCATAGCACTTACATAGGTCAGATAGCCTGTCTTTTGCAAAAGCATCTCGATAAAAGAATGAATAGGCGTATCTGCCACTTTAGAGCGCATATCCTCCAAAAAACTCAGAAAATCTCCCACCTTTTTCTCCTGTGGGTGCTCTTTTTCATAAGCCTGCATGGCTTCATAAAGGGTCAGTTTGGGCTCTGTCATACGGATCAGAGCGATCTGGTCACTGGAAAAAGCAAACATGGCGGAATGTAGGACTGCCGCAAAAGGGATATCCTGCCTTGGATTGTCAATGATGCGGAGCAGATTTAGGACAGTCTGTACTTCCATGGTATCAAAATAACCGGTCTTATTTTCCGCAAAAGCCGGTATGCCGTTTTCTTCCAAGACAGCGATCATGCTCTCTGCCATGCTTCCGGGACTGCGCAACAAGATAACGACATCGCGGTAGCGCATAGGACGGAGTTTCCCCGACGCTTTATCCGTGACAAACTGCGTCTTTTTCATTGCCCGGATCTTGTCTGCAATGATCTTTGCCTCAAAGGCGATGCGGTCTTCGATCCCCGCATCCTCCATAAGGTCACTGTCCTGGTCTGCGATCAGGATCTCCCCCTGAAAGTCAGTATCATAATCTTCCGACGCAAAGAAATCCTCCGATTTTAAAATCCCGGGATAGATCGCACCGGGATAAAGTGCCGCCAGATCGTCATATTCCACATTGCCGATATCCGCATGCATGAGCTGGTAAAAGACATCATTGGTAAAGGTCAGCACTTCATTTCTGCTTCGGAAATTCTGGTGCAGATCAATGGCAATACTGCCTTCTTCCCTGCCGTGGAACCTCTCGTATTTATCCATAAAGATCTCCGGGCATGCCTGACGGAAACTATAGATGCTCTGCTTAACACCCCC
>OKRU01004244.1_pt1 | contig 10599 bp, 11 predicted proteins | sample 1601131 | NCBI WGS metagenome assembly OKRU01 (sample SAMEA3541558, study PRJEB24748) | human gut metagenome | biome: human gut; feature: human-associated habitat; material: faeces | place: China | collected 2012 | reverse complement strand
AAGTGTCGGAATTTACTCAAATTTTTCCTACTTTGGACATTGGTTTTTACGATAGATAATAAAAAATTTATTCAGACCGGTATTGCTGCGGAGTAATACCGGTTATTTTTTTGAATTGTTTATGAAAGTAGGAGCTGCTGGAAAATCCAGTTTTTCTGCAATAATATCCATTCCCCAGTTGGTTCTTTCAAGAAGCTCCTTTGCCTTATCAATGCGCATGGATGTAATGTAAGCACTAAGAGTCTGGTTAAATTTCTGATGAAATACATAAGATAAATAATCCGGACTCATATGCAGATATTCTGCAATAGAAGAACGGTTCAGATCAGGATCGGATAAATTGGAATAGATATAGGTTCGTACACGGAAAATAAAGTCTTCATCCTCTGCCAGCTGATCCTGAGCTGTTTTAGCAGGAGCAATGGATGATAGCAGGTGGATTACGTTTGTCATCACTACGATTATTTTTACCGTTATCTATATGCTTCTCTTGGAAAGAATACTAGGAATTGTGATAAGAAGGGGATGTGTCTGGGAACTGGTAGGAAAAGAGATGCTTCTTCTGTGTGGATTTCCGGTGCTTGCAGTGATCGTTTTGTACTGTGTTACCGCCATGGAAAGTGGAATCTATCAATGCATCGCCAGTATAGTGATGGGGAAAGGAAATCTCAAATATAAATTTGTAAATAGGCATTCAGTGCCTTGAGTTATTTTTAGGATAGTGGTGCCTTTGGTATCGGAAGAGAATGCGGATGATATCGTGTATTTTACACCGGATGCATTCTTGCGTTGAATACGAGAAATTACGCGAAGGAAGATATGCTTGCGTGGGCGAAGAATTTTATATTTTAGTTCACTAGTAGAACTAAAATTTGAGAGCGCTCAAATTTGATTGACAATATGGTAATTTTACCATATTATATTTATATAAAATAAATACATCGGAGCAAAAAGGAATGGTAAATAATATGCGAGTTGATGATTATTTACAGGAACAGTTAAAAGATCCTGAACTTAAAAAAGAGTGGGATGATATCCAGCCTGAAATGGATGTTATACGTGCGATGATTGATGCAAGGATTGAACAGAATTTAACACAAAAAGATCTTGCTGCTCGTACAGGTATTGATCAGGCAGATATCAGTAAACTTGAAAACGGAACCAGAAATCCAAGTTTAAAACTTCTAAAAAAACTTGCATCTGGATTGGGGATGCGATTAAAAATTGAATTTGTGCCAATAAAGCAATAGTTACAGAATTGCTTGTTTTACGGCATGGTAGAGAGGAATAACGATGCAAACAACAAATGATTTTAAAAATATGGCTTTGTTCAGCGACACGACCGAAGAATTTGTATCTCCGGCGGAGCCGAAGATGAATGACACTGTGACGATCCGCTTCCGGTCGGCGAAAGATGCGATCAAGTGTGTCAGCCTGCGAAGTAAAGATACGCGGTATCTGATGACAAAGGAGAAGAGCGTGGGCTGCTTTGACTACTATGCGGTCCAGGTGGCGCTTGGAACGGAGAAGTTTACCTATTGTTTTGAAGTGGAGGCAGACGGCATCCGCGGATATTACGATATGCGGGGATCACTGTGTACGGAGCGCGATGTGCATTATGAATTTATCCTGATTCCGGGCTTTGAGACACCGGATTGGGCCAAAGGCGCGGTCATGTATCAGATCTATGTGGATCGTTTCTGTAACGGAGATCCGTCGAATGATGTCTTAAGCGGCGAGTATCAGTATGCGGGACGTCGCGTGGCGCAGGTTACGGATTGGAACCGTTATCCGAAAAATGTGGATGTGGCGAATTTCTATGGTGGCGATCTGCAGGGCGTTCTTGACAAGATGGATTATCTGCAGGAGCTTGGCGTAGAGGTCATCTATTTTAATCCTCTTTTCGTTTCGCCATCCAACCATAAGTATGATATTCAGGATTATGATTATATTGATCCGCATTTTGGAAGAATCGTGGAGGATGAGGGAGAGCTTCTGCCGGAGGGAAGCGATGAGAATCGTCTGGCGACCCGGTATGTGAACCGTGTGACGAACAAGGCGAACCTTGAGGCATCCAATGAACTGTTTGCCGAAGTGGTGGCGGAGGCACACAGGCGCGGAATGAAAGTGATTCTTGACGGTGTGTTCAACCACTGCGGATCGTTCAATAAGTGGATGGACAGGGAACGCATCTATGAGAATGCAGAAGGTTACGAAAAGGGGGCATATGTGTCGGCAGACAGCCCGTATCGAAGCTTTTTCAAGTTCGGGAAGAAGGGTGAGTGGCCATACAACAGCGATTATGAGAGCTGGTGGGACTACGAGACGCTTCCAAAATTAAATTATGAGGATTCCAAGGAGCTTTTCGATTACGTGATGAGGATCGCTGCCAAGTGGGTTTCGCCACCCTATAATGCGGATGGCTGGAGACTGGATGTGGCTGCAGATCTTGGCTTTACGCCGGAGTTTAACCATCATTTCTGGAAGGAATTCCGTAAGGCGGTCAAGAAAGCGAATCCGCAGGCTATCATTCTTGCGGAGCATTACGGAGATCCGACCGAGTGGCTCAAGGGAGACGAGTGGGATACTGTGATGAACTACGATGCATTTATGGAGCCACTCACCTGGTTTCTTACCGGTGTGGAGAAGCACAGTGATGAGTATCGTCAGGATCAGCTTGGCAATCCGGATTCTTTCTTTGGCTCCATGCGTCATTTTATGACAAGATTCCATACGCAGTCGCTTCTGGTAGCGATGAATGAGCTTTCTAACCACGATCATTCCCGTTTCCTGACGAGAACGAACAGGAAGGTTGGACGAACCGCGTATCTCGGACCGGAGGCTGCCGGGGAGGGGATCGATAAGTCGGTCATGCGTCTGGCGGTTATGATTCAGATGACATGGCCGGGAGCACCGACGATCTATTACGGAGATGAAGCGGGACTTTGCGGATGGACAGATCCGGATAACCGCCGTGCATATCCATGGGGCAGCGAGGATCAGGAGCTGATCGATTTCCATAAGGAGATTATCCGGATCCATAAGGATTATCAGGCACTGAAGACCGGATCGATCCTGTTTCTGCATGGTCAGTACAGCTTTATCAGCTACGGACGTTTCGATGAGCAGGATAAGTTTGTGATCGCGATCAACAGTGGAGAGCAGCCGGTATCGATCGATCTGCCGGTATGGCGTCTTGGCATGACCGAAGGAAACCGCATGGCGCGCCTGATCAATACAAGCCAGGATGGATTTTCATTGGAGACTGCAATGTACAATATTGAAAACGGCATTCTTCATTTAAATTGTCCGCCGAAATACGGTGTTGTCATTAAGAACTTAGTGTAGACCCGGAACAGACGGTTTCGGATACAGTATTGATATAGAATGGAAGGACGAAAGATGGGCAGAATACGCAATTGGATGCATGGCAAGGGCAGAGGTATTGTCATTGTGGTCATGATCCTGCTGGCATTGTGGATCATTGTGGACTTTTACCGGACAAACCACGAGCAGCCGGAACAGTCGGACAAACCGGTACAGCAGATGGCACCGGTGAAGGATGCTTCTTCGGAGGATACACAGGATGCGGATACACGGGAGGATACCGGTTCTACTGCGAAACCGGACGATGCAGACAGCACCCCGGATCAGCAGGATGGACAGACGGAGAGCGAGGAGGATGTCGGAAGAAACACGCAGGATCAGGACTCTTCGGATACCGAGACGACCCGGGAGGACACGAAGGATTCCGGGATGACGACCACCGAGGAGGATGTCGGAGCAGGCAGTGAGGCTTGCCGCACTGAGTAGAGCGGCGGACAGGCTGGAAGATTATGGAATAAAACATACCGGCAATGGGGAGAATAGCAGTGGGAACTGCATCGGTGAATAAGGCTTCTTACATTGCAGGAATTGATATAAATGAGAAAATTTGTCAAAAGCGGCATCCGGCTTTTTTGTAAATGCAAAGATTGATGCAAAAGCATCCGTCAGACAGGCGGATGACTGGGATGCAGGGGAAGATAGCGGTTGACAATAATAGCGAAATGAGTATAATTACAGACAGCCCATAGAGTTAGTAGGAAATATCTTCCTGCAGATACTTTAAATATATGACGATAGAGAATGGAGTGTGTTATTATGAGTAAACTTATTTATTTGGATAATGCAGCGACAACATCGGTCAGACCGGAAGTGTTTGAGGCGATGAAACCATATTATCTGGAGAATTACAGTAATCCATCCAGTGTATACAGCTTTGCAGGCGAGGCCAAAAAGGCAATGGAGGACGCCAGAAAGGTGATTGCGGATTCTCTTGGTGCAGCAGCAACAGAGATTTATTTTACCGGTGGCGGAAGTGAGTCTGATAACTGGGTGCTCAAAGGTGTGGCAGAGGCATACAGCTCCAAGGGAAAGCACATCATCACATCCAAGATCGAGCATCATGCAATTCTGCATACCTGCGAATATCTTGAGAAACATGGTTATGAGGTTACTTATCTTGATGTGGACGAGAATGGTCTTGTGTCACCGGAAGAGGTCGAGAAGGCGATCCGTCCGGATACGATCCTGATCAGTATTATGTTTGCCAATAATGAGATCGGAACGATCGAGCCGATCAGGGAGATCGGGGAGGTTGCACATAAGCATGATATTCTGTTCCATACAGATGCGGTACAGGCATATGCACATGTACCGATCAACGTGCAGGAGATGAACATTGACATGTTAAGTGCCAGTGGTCATAAGTTTCACGGGCCAAAGGGAATCGGCTTCCTTTATATGAGTAATAAGGTCAAGATTGGACCGCTGATCCATGGTGGTTCTCAGGAGAGATCCCGCCGTGCAGGTACCCACAACGTGCCGGGTATCGTAGGTATGGCAAAGGCAGCAGAGCTTGCATTTGCTTCCATGGATGAGACCATGGCAAAGGAGAAGGCACTCAGAGATCATCTGATCGAGAGACTGGAGAAGGAGATTCCTTATTCCCGTCTGAACGGTGACCGTGTAAAGCGTCTGCCAAATAACGTAAACTTCTGTTTCCGTTTTATCGAGGGCGAGTCACTGCTGATCCTTCTGGATCAGAACGGCATCTGTGCATCCAGTGGATCCGCTTGCACATCAGGCTCTCTGGATCCGTCTCATGTGCTTCTGGCAATCGGACTGCCTCATGAGATCGCACATGGTTCGCTGCGCCTGACTCTTTCTGAGGATAACACGATGGAAGAGATGGATTTTGTGGCAGATCAGGCGAAGAAGATCGTAGAGAGACTGCGCAGCATGTCTCCGCTGTACGATGATTTCGTAAAGAAGCAGAATCAGTAATTGTTTTACAACCCTGTAGATCAGACAAAAGAAAGGGAGATTATCAATGAATTATAGCGAAAAAGTAATGGATCACTTTAATAATCCGAGAAACGTAGGCGAGATTGAGAACGCCAGCGGTGTCGGCACGGTCGGTAACGCAAAGTGCGGTGACATCATGCGTATTTATCTGGATATTGATGAAGATACAAAGATCGTAAAGGACTGCAAGTTTAAGACTTTCGGCTGCGGTGCGGCTGTGGCAACCAGCAGTATGGCAACGGAGCTTGTCAAGGGCAAGACGATCTATGAGGCACTCGAGGTAACCAATAAGGCGGTTATGGAGGCTCTTGACGGACTTCCTCCTGTAAAGGTACATTGTTCCCTGCTCGCAGAGGAGGCAATTCATGCCGCTCTCTGGGATTATGCAGAGAAGAATCATATCACGATCGAGGGACTGAAGAAGCCAAAGACAGATATCTCTGACGAGGAGTAATCGACGAGGTGGTTCCGGGGCTGCGGCAATAGCGGCACGGGAGACTTCATGCGTGAATGTGATCATATTGTAGAATGACAGACCGGACGGCTGTGTGAGCAGACGTCCGGTTTTGTATACGTCATTTTCAATCACATAGACGCTATTTGGAACTGGATATACAGGCACAAATTACTGCTTGCCTGACCCATCGATAGGCATTATACTATAGCTAACAGACCGGTCACCGAGGTGCGTGCGGCGGCTGATCCTGACAGAGATGATTTTGCAGATGAAATGAGGAATAAAGTGGCAGAGAATAACAAAAAGACAGTGGTAGTGGGAATGTCCGGAGGTGTTGATTCCTCTGTGGCAGCTTATTTATTAAAGGAACAGGGATATCATGTGATCGGTGCGACCATGCAGATCTGGCAGCAGGAGGATCGCTGCAGTATTGAGAAGGAAGGCGGCTGCTGCGGCTGGAGTGGAGGATGCAAGGCGTGTGGCGCATATGCTGGATATTCCGTATTATGTCATGAACTTTCGGGACGAGTTTCAGGAGAAGGTGATTGATTATTTTGTGAAGGAGTACCGCAGGGGCAGAACGCCGAATCCGTGTATTGCCTGTAACCGCTATGTGAAGTGGGAATCCCTGCTTCACCGCAGCATGGAAATCGGAGCGGATTATATTGCGACCGGTCATTATGCAAGGATTGTGCAGTGTGCGAATGGACGGTATGCCATCGCACCGTCCGTGACCGCCAGAAAGGATCAGAGTTATGCACTTTACAATCTGACGCAGGAGCAGCTTGCACATACGCTGATGCCGGTCGGAGATTACACGAAGCCGCAGGTGCGGGAGATTGCCGCGAAGATTGGGCTGGAGGTGGCCAATAAACCGGACAGCCAGGAAATCTGTTTTGTGCCGGATCAGGACTATGCAGGTTTTATCGAGCGTGAGACCGGGCAGAAGGAGCTCCCGGGTAACTTTGTGACAGAGGATGGCAGGATTTTGGGACAGCATAAGGGAATCTCGCATTATACCGTGGGACAGCGCAAGGGCTTAAATCTTGCAATGGGGCATCCGGTCTTTGTGACACAGATCCGTCCGGACACCAGAGAGGTCGTGATCGGGGAGGCGCAGGATGTTTTTACGGACCGGCTGACGGCAGACAGGATCAATTATATGGCGGCGGATCATTTTGAAAAGGGACAGATCGTTACAGCCAAGATCCGATATTCTCATGCAGGGGCAAGGTGTGAGATCGAGGAGTGTACAGAGGATCGTATTACGGTTCATTTTCCGGAACCGGTTCGCGCGGTGACACCGGGACAGGCAGTTGTCTTTTATGAAGACGGTGTTGTGCTGGGCGGCGCTACGATCTGTTAAAGGCACAATGTGAAGGGGGCTTTCAATGAAAAAGAATCAATGGACCGGAAAAGCAGCCGGCGTGCTGATGGGAGCACTGGTGGCAGTGCTGGTGTGTGGAATGCCGGGGGCAGACAAAGCGTTTGCCGAAACACAGACACCGCAGGAGGCGGCGGAGAAAGTTACACAGGCATGGCAGACTGCCGGCAGTCAGAAGAAGACGAAGACGGTTCAGGTAACGCTGGCATCTTCGAAGCAAAATCTCTGGAAAACATCATCAGCATTTACGGCGGCAGTGAACGCCGCTATATACGACAACGCATATCTGTCCGAAGAATGGGACAGTATGACAACCGAATGGATGAACCTGCGTGTGCGCAAAATAAAGAAAGGCACGAAGGGCTATACGGATGAGGTGACAGGTGTAAAGGTCCATATGAAGCACAGCAGCGGGAAACTGACATACCGATTTGTGATCAACGGCAGGAACAAAGACACGAAGGAGATGTACCGGGATATCGAAGCCAACAAATACTGTGCGGCTCAGATTCAGAATGCGACGAAGGATATGGATCAGTATAACAGGGCATGGTATGTCAATGAGTGGGTGCAGGCGCATTCCCATTTCGAGGATGGCTATACACCGGGCTGGGCTGCGTTAAAGAACAGAAAAGCACATGGCGTATGTTATGATCTTGCTTATTTTTATGAGCTGGCAGCCTGCTATGCCGGAGTGGAGCATTTTGGACGCGTCTCCAACAGCGGTCATACCTGGAACGTCGTTAAGATTGACGGAACGCAGTATTATATTGATGTATCCCTTTCTGTGGCAGCGGTGCAGAATTATTATGAACTGATGGCAGGTCTCGTCGATTTTCTGAACAATGACACGGCGATGAGCGAGAGAGTATCATTAAGCAAAAATGTAAAGTATGGTGGTCTTCATGGACCGACGATCAGAGTAAGGGACGGCTATTCCAATGAGCTTTGGAACAAGGTGCAGGTGTGGAAAGCGTCTATGCCGGAAGCAGAATGGAAAGCAAAGATCGATTTGTATTATAATTCTGATTTCTGTGTTCTGAAGGGATATGGTCTCACAAGGGAGCAGATATTCTCTGAACCATGGGAAGTGGGAATTGCCCGGTTCGGCATGCAGACGCTAAAGCAGGCAACAGACCTTACAATGCCGTATTCTTACGGAGAAGCGGATAAACCAAAGACCTGGCTGTACGCATGGGTTCGCAAGTAATCCGTGGTTTATATATTTTTAAGAAAGAATCATAAATAGTTTCTTGTTTTTAAGGGGAAAATATGATAGTCTGTTTGCTAACCTGATCAGTCAGGGCACAAGCAAAAGTAAAGGAGGAGTCACATATGCCAATGGGAATGGGTTATGGATATTATTGGGATCCGACATATGTTCTGGTGATCATAGGAGCAGTGATCTGCATGATCGCATCGGCAAATGTCAGTGGCACATACAAGAAATATAACCGGGTACGAAACAGCAGAAATATGACAGGTGCGCAGGTGGCTGCGCAGATCCTGCAGGAGGCGGGACTGAGTCATATCCGGATCGAGCATATCAGCGGAGATCTGACCGATCACTATGATCCGTCCGCAAAGGTACTTCGTCTGTCGGACAGCGTCTATGGTTCGACCTCGATCGCAGCAGCTGGTGTGGCGGTGCATGAGTGCGGTCATGCGATCCAGGACAAGGTCAACTATGTGCCGATCCGGCTTCGTAATGCGATCGTTCCGGTCGTCAATCTGGGTTCAAAGCTTTCCTGGCCGGTGATCATCCTCGGATTGATCCTCGGAAGAGCCGGACTGCTTCAGATCGGTATCTTATTATTTGGACTTACTCTTCTGTTCCAGGTAGTCACACTTCCGGTGGAGTTTAACGCTTCCGGCCGTGCACTCAAGATCCTCGATCAGAGAGGAATCCTCGGACATGAGGAGATGCGCGGAGCCAGAAAGGTGCTTGGTGCGGCAGCCATGACATATGTCACGGCAACCATCTCTACGCTTCTCCAGTTGCTGCGTCTGGTACTCCTTTTCGGAAACCGTTCCAGCAGAGACTGATAACGAAGCGGTAATAAATAGTAAAAAAATGCGCAAACTTAAAAAGTTTGTGCATTTTTTTGCGATTTGCGGTACAATAAATCTAGCAGGTTTTATGAGCCGGCAATGAATTTAAGGCAAAATATAATGTTTGGAAAGGATGGAGATGGAATGGCAGAAAACAGATTGATTGGGGATTATCCGGTAATCGGTATTCGTCCGACGATTGATGGACGAAGAGGACCGCTCAAGGTTCGTGAGTCACTGGAGGCTCAGACAATGGGAATGGCAAAGAACGCAGCAAAGCTTTTTGAGGAGAATCTGCGTTATTCCAACGGTGAGCCGGTAAAGGTTGTCATCGCGGATACAACGATCGGACGTGTTGCAGAGGCAGCAGCCTGTGCAGATAAATTCCGCAGGGAGGGTGTTGATATTACACTTACCGTAACTCCTTGCTGGTGCTACGGATCAGAAACCATGGATATGGATAAGAACACCATCAAAGCAGTATGGGGCTTTAATGGTACAGAGAGACCCGGTGCGGTTTACCTTGCAGCAGTTCTTGCGGCACATGCACAGAAGGGACTTCCTGCATTCGGTATTTACGGAAGAGACGTTCAGGAGGCAGACGCAGAGGAGATTCCTGAGGATGTAAAGGAGAAGCTGCTTCGTTTTGGCCGTGCAGCGATCGCCGCAGCAACCATGAGAGGAAAGTCTTATCTGCAGATCGGTGCGGTGACAATGGGTATTGCAGGATCTATCGTCAACTGCGAGTTTATCGAGGAATATCTTGGCATGCGTGTTGAGTCTGTCGATGAGGTAGAGATCATCCGTCGTATGTCAGAGGGCATTTACGATCATGACGAGTTTGAGAGAGCCTTGTCGTGGACTGAGTCCCACTGCAAGGAGGGCTGGGATAAGAATCCTGATTTTGTAAAGAGAAACGATGAGCAGAAGCAGCGTGACTGGGAGTTCGTTGTAAAGATGATGTGTATCATCAAGGATCTGATGAATGGTAATAAGAATCTTCCGGAGGGCAGAGAGGAAGAGGCTGTCGGACATAATGCCATCGCAGCAGGCTTCCAGGGTCAGAGACAGTGGACAGACTTCTACCCGAACGGAGATTTCGCAGAGGCACTCTGTAACTCCTCCTTCGATTGGAACGGAGCAAGAGAGCCATACATTCTGGCAACAGAGAACGATACCCTGAACGGACTTGGAATGCTGTTTATGAAGCTGTTGACCGGACGTGCACAGATCTTTGCGGATGTTCGTACATATTGGAGCCCGGATGCCGTTAAGAAAGCAACCGGATATGAATTAGAGGGTATTGCCAAGGAGGCAGGCGGCTTCCTTCATCTGATCAACTCCGGAGCGGCTTGTC
>OKRU01004242.1_pt1 | contig 10601 bp, 10 predicted proteins | sample 1601131 | NCBI WGS metagenome assembly OKRU01 (sample SAMEA3541558, study PRJEB24748) | human gut metagenome | biome: human gut; feature: human-associated habitat; material: faeces | place: China | collected 2012 | reverse complement strand
TCTCGGGATCATATCGTCCCCATTGTCCGGCTGGGATATGTATAAATTGTCAATGTCAACGCCGATCCGCTTCGCATAGACAGGATCCAGCGCATGCTCCGCATCAATAAATCCGGCGATACCGCCAAGCTTCTGCACCTCTGCTACAATATGAAGTGCTACCGTGGTCTTACCACCTCCCTCAGGACCGTAGATCTCCACAACTCTTCCCTTCGGAATACCTCCTACTCCAAGTGCAAGATCAAGCCCCAGAGAACCTGTCGGGAATGTCTCCACGTTCATATGGGTATTGTCACCGAGCTTCATCACCGAGCCCTTGCCGTATGCCTTCTCGATCTGTGCAACAGCAGACTCCAGTGCCTTTCGTTTATTCTCATCAATCTTAATTTCCTTTGCCATAATCTTCCTCACTTTCTCACGAACAAGTGTTCTTATTCATTAAGCATAAACTATTTTCGGACTGCTGTCAACAGTAAATATTTCAGGTGGTCAAATCTTATCATAATTTTATGCCCGCTACAATTATTTTTACAGTTTCCTTATATTTTTCATAAAATTTTTAGTTATGCTTCATAACATACTTCTGCGTATATTTCGTCACATACTCCTGCGTGATCAGATGATAGTTGTTCATCGCATTCAGCGTCCTGAAAAACTGATCTCTGGTGACCGGTGCCTCCACAAGCTCCTCCAGTACACTTTCCATTTTCTGACGGTACTCCTCCAGCGTATAAACATTATTCTTGCATAAAATGCCATAACGATAGATATCTTTAAAATATTCATCAAACCGTCCGGAGGTATTCACCGCATCATCCACAAGAAACGGCGCTCTTGTCAGAATACTGAAAATCCCCTTCATAGAGGTATTGGTAAATGAAATTCCCGGATGGATCGTAAACAGATTCTTCACATATACGATATGTCCGTTTTTTGTATTTTGCTTATATTCCGGCAGATACGGTTTATATACGCCCGTCATGAAACCGGAATATTGAAATGCCAGATAATCCTGTTCGGGATCTGCCGGCATATTTTTATGATAATGCACGCCCTTAATATCATTAAAAGGAATCTTAAACTCTCTGGCACTGCGGTCCATAATCAGAAGATGCAGATAATGATCCGTCCGCCAGACGATTGCCGGTGCCTGTTGTATTTTCTCCGCCGGATAAGAATCGACCATCGCAAACACATGCTTCTGCTTCACCTGATGCTCTTTGGCAAGTTTTTTAAACTTACGCGCATTAAAGGAAGATAAGTACTGAAGCTTTTCTTTCTCCTGTTCCTTTTGCTTCTTCTCCTCATCCTTTTCGCGGTCTTCCTGTCCCTCCTGCCTTTCGCCGGATGCATCCAATCCTTCGGCTCCTTTAGCAGACAGCTTCTCCCCGCGCCTGCGGTCGCTGCGCTCAATCTCGGTCAGTGAGGCTGACTGTGATGTCACAAATGCCGACAGCGCGCAGACAAAGGCTCCCGTTCCGAACGCAAAGGATCCAAGCACTGCCGCAAGTACGCCAAACAAAACCGCAGCAAGTCCCATGATAACGATCGACCACAAAAATACTCTTGCTCTGGCACTGCCATAAAACATCGTATGCAGAATCTTATTCATCATCGCCGCAGTCTTCCCCCCTCATACCTCTCATATGTCTCCAGACAATGAAGAAGCGTATCATAATGCTCCTGTGAAGATCCTTCCTCCAGCACAATATCAAGTGCCGCCGCCAGATTATTCAGATAAAGCTCATTGATATAATCACGCATACCGGTAAGGATCTGCCGTTTCTCGCGGTATGTCTCCGCATCCAGAAGTGCAAGGAAACCTCTCCTTGCAATCTCCTCCTCCGGCATTCTCCCGGTCAGCCTTTTCTCTCCCTGATCATTGATCAGAATTTCCCGTAATTCTTCATCGCTGACCGGTTCTGCCATCATTTCCTTTCTACTGCTTTCCTGCAATTGTCCGGAATCGGTCTGTCCGTTTTCCGGGACAGATTTATTTTGTGACCGGAGCACACTACCACCGTCTTCCTTCTGAAAACGTACCTCCACAAAACGATACTCCTGCGCCGCCTCCGGATAACGCGTTCTGTCAAGCCTGTCTGTAAACATGGACAATGGTCTTACCCATGTCTCAAACGGCGGATACATCGCCTGATACACCACCATTTCCTCTCCGCTCTCCGAATGCTTTGCAATCGTGCGTACCTGATATATATTCCCTTTAAAATGCCGATAAAATGCTCCCGGCACCGGTCTGTTCTGATTCATCGCTTTCCCCTCCTGTCTTCTCTCATTATAGGATGTTTTGCAATGATTATCAATTTCTTTTTGCTGTCTGCATCCTGCCGCAAACACACGCACATATGCTTGACTTTTTCGATCGCTATGATATACTGGACTCAGATTTTGTCGAACGGCAGAAGAAGGGGCATACCACCGCGGGTATGATTCTTTTTCTGTCGTTTTTTTATCAGAATACAAGCAGCGCAGTCCTTTTACTGCCGCATCAGAAAGGAAACATATTATGAATATTACAGAACAGGCAAAAGAAATCTTTGACAACATCAAAACAGTTGCTCCGGTTGTACACAATATTTCCAACTACATCACCGCAACCGACTGCGCCAATATGACGCTGGCATGCGGCGGCTCTCCAACTATGGCAGATGATCCGGATGAAGTTGCCGATATCTCCGCAGGCTGCAACGGCTGCGTGATCAACATGGGTAACACCGGCGGATTTCTGGAGGAGTCCATGCTGCGTATGGGACGCAAGAACAACGAAATCGAGCATCCTGTCATTTTTGATCCGGTTGGAGCCGGAGCCGCACACCGCCGCAACGCCGTTCTGGAAAATCTGATGAACAGCATCCGTTTCACCGTAATCCGCGGCAATATCTCCGAGATCAAATATGTTGGTGACAAGAGTTCCCACGCCAAGGGCGTAGATGCTGCCAATGATGATCTTGCAAACGAGGATAACATTTATGAAATTGCAGAATACGCCAAAAAGATCAGTGCCATCACCTGCTCTGTGATCGCCATCAGCGGTCCGATCGATGTTGTTGCCAACGCAGACACTGCCTACCTGATCCGCAATGGTCATCCTATGATGTCACGCATTACCGGTACCGGCTGCATGCTGACCAGTGCGATCGGTGTCTTTGTATCCGCCAACCCTTATAAGGCTCTCGAGGCTACTGCAACAGCAATTGCCGCTTACGGCTATGCCGGTGAGCTTGCCTACGAAAAAACTGTCCGGACAGAAGGCGGCACCGGTTCTTTGCGCACCTTCCTCATCGATTATATGAGTAGAATGGACTACGAAACCTTCTTAAAGGGAGCTAAGATCGAGCGCGTATAACACTGATACAATCCGTGGCATCGTCGAATTCAAAACATCCTATCATAAATTCAGATAACAAAAGGAGATAAAAATGTCATATCCATTAAGAAATGATGCACTTACCTTATATGCGATCACTGATCGTTACTGGTTAAACGGCAGCCGTCTTGCCGATGTTGTAGAAAACGTTCTCAAAAACGGAGCGACGTTTCTGCAGCTTCGCGAAAAAGAATTTTCCCATGAAGAAATGGTACAGGAAGCAATGGAGATCAAAGAAATTGCTGCCAGGTATCGGGTTCCGTTCGTCATCAACGATGATATTTACGCCGCCAAAGAAATTGATGCCGATGGCGTCCACATTGGTCAGAGCGATATGGAATATCAGAAAGCCAGACAAATCCTCGGACCGGATAAGATCATCGGTATTTCCGCCAGCACACTCGAGGAAGCGGTTGCCGCCGAGAAGGCAGGTGCAGACTATATCGGCGTCGGTGCCGTATTCCCAACCGATACGAAGGCAGATCATATCCCGGTTACCTTTGAGGAACTGAAGCAGATCACCGATACCGTTTCCATCCCTGTTGTCGCTATTGGCGGAATCAATGCCGATAATCTGACAAAGCTTGCCGGAACAGGCATTGACGGCATCTCTGTGATCTCTGCCATCTTCGCTCAACCGGATCCCGGAATCGCCACGAAAGAACTGCTCGCACGCACAAAGGAGATACTCTCATGAATACCATAAAAGAAGCCGGACTTTATATTTTCGACATGGATGGGACGCTTCTTGATTCCATGGGAGAATGGACACACCTTGGACGCAGCTTTCTGCTGTCCAGGCAGATCCAGCCTCCTGAGAATCTGGAGGACATCATCGAAACAATGACAATGGATGAATCCGCTGCCTATTTCCGGACACTCGGCGTCTCCGGAGACATTGCCTCGATCAATCATGATGTCATGCAATTGATCCATGATTCTTACCGGCTGCAGATTCCATTAAAACCCGGGGTACTTTCTTTACTGAAAGATCTGTCCACCAAAAAGGACAGTATCCTCTGCGTCCTGACAACCTCAGAGCGCGACTGCGCTGAGAATGCCTTTCGACGTCTTGGAATACTGTCCTATTTTAAGGACATACATACCAGCTTTGAAATCGGTCTCGGTAAACGCACCGGCGATATTTACAAGTATGTATGTGATCTTTATCAGGTACCACCTTCGAATACGGTTGTCTTCGAGGATGCTCCTTATGCCATCCATGCTGCCAAAGAAGCCGGATGTTATGTTTATGCTGTTCCGGAGGAAACCTACCGCGCAGACTGGGAGGACTGTGTAAACACAGCCGATGATGTATTCCAGCCATGATCAAGCGGTCCGTTTCCATGACCCAGTTCAAGTCCTGTGGACATGGCACCGCGCACATATTCCTTGGCACGTCCCACAGATTCTTCCAATGAGTAACCAAGCGCAAGTCCGCTTGCGATCGCAGAGGACAGGGTACAACCGGTCCCGTGTGTATTGCTGCATTCAATGCGCTCTGCCGGAAACCATACCGGTTCACCCACATATAACAGATCATCCGCTGCCTGCTGCATATGACCGCCCTTTAAGAGTACCTGACAGCTATATTGCTGCCACAGCTTCTTCGCCGCAGCTTCCATGTCAGAGACGGTTATGATGTCGTTCTCCGGTACCGGTTCACTGCTCTGTAAATGTGCCTCTTCAGTCTGGATCGTTCCTGCAAGAATCGCCTGTATCTCCGGAATGTTGGGCGTCACAAGCTCAGCCATCGGAAACAGCCGTTCCAGCATCAAACGTTCCCCTTCCGGCTCCAGAAGACTTCGTCCGCTTGTCGATACCATGACCGGATCTAATACAATATGGGAGGGCTGATATTCTTCAAGCAGATCAGCCACCGCCTCCACGGCTTCTGCGGTAGAAAGCATGCCGATCTTAACGGCATCCGGCTTAATATCCTTAAGCACCGCTTCCAACTGCAGACGAATCATTTCGCCGGTTACACTCTGCACGCCGGTCACACCGCATGTGTTTTGTGCCGTCACTGCCGTGATCACACTCATACCGTATACACCAAATGCAGACATTGTCTTTAAATCTGCCTGTATTCCGGCGCCTCCACTTGAATCCGAACCGGCAATTGTCAATACAACCGGTAATTTTTTCATCTTATTCATCGAAAATTGATACAATCTCCCCGTCCAAAATCTTGTTCATATTCTTTACTGCACAGAAGTTACCACACATAGAGCAGGTATCCTCCTTCTCCGGAGCCGCCTCGGCACGGTATCTTCTCGCCTTCTCCGGATCAATCGAAAGCTCAAAGGTCTTCTCCCAGTCAAGGGCGCGGCGGGCTGCTGCCATCTCATCATCCCAGTCTCTTGCACCCGGAAGTCCCTTTGCAATATCAGCAGCATGCGCTGCAATCTTGGAAGCAATGATTCCTTCCTTTACATCGTTCAGATCCGGCAAACGCAGGTGCTCAGCCGGTGTTACATAGCACAGGAAGGATGCGCCATAAGTTGCTGCGATCGCCCCACCGATTGCGGAGGTAATATGATCATAGCCCGGTGCAATATCCGTAACGAGAGGTCCAAGTACATAAAATGGTGCTCCCTTACAGATTGTCTTCTGAATCTCCATATTCGCTTTGATCTGATCAAGCGGCATATGACCCGGTCCCTCGATCATAACCTGAACATCCTTTTCCCAGGCACGTCTTGTCAGCTCACCGAGTGTGATCAGCTCCTGAATCTGGGAAACATCGGATGCATCCTTCAAACAGCCCGGACGACATGCATCACCAAGGCTCATCGTAACATCATATTCTCTGCAGATATCCAGCACTTCATCATAATACTCGTAGAATGGATTCTCATTACCTGTCATCTCCATCCATGCATAAATGATGGAACCGCCACGGGATACGATGTTCATCAGACGTTTATCCTGACGGAAATGACGTGCTGTTTCCTTATTGACGCCACAGTGGATCGTCATGAAATCAACACCGTCCTCCGCATGCATTCTGACAATGTCGAGCCACTCCTTCGCGGTGATCTCCTTTAATGCCTTGTGATAATATACAACTGCATCATAAATCGGTACGGTACCGATCGTTGCCGGACACTCTGCCGTCAGCTTGCGGCGAAACTTCTGTGTATCTCCGCTGGAGCTTAAGTCCATGATTGCCTCTGCTCCCATATCAACGGCACTCTTTACCTTTTCCATCTCCATGTCAAGATCGGTCCAGTCTCGGGATGTTCCAAGATTGACATTGATCTTTGTGCGAAGCGCACTTCCGATTCCGTTCGGTTCAAGCACCTTGTGGTTCTTATTCGCCGGGATGATTGCCTGCCCCTTTGCGATCAGGTCACGAAGTACCTCCACATCCATTTTCTCTTTGGCAGCAACCTTCTCCATTTCCGGAGTGATGATATTCTTCCTTGCTGCATCCATCTGTGTTGTGTAATCCATAATCTACCTCACTTCTTCCTTTTTAACTGACTCAGACTTTGCGCACTCAGTATATAACTGTGGTCATAAAAATATTATGGTGCACGTTTTAATTTTTAATAATAGCTGTGCGAAGTTTGAGTAACTCATAATAAAATAAACATACGCCCGGGAGCATTTTCGTATATCGCGGATGACACATTTCCATACAAAAAAGTGCTCCGGATATATTCATCTGAAGCACTGTAATTTGTAAGAATATGATGTTATACAAAGCAAATCTATCTTCCTACGCCGGAATTATCCGAATCAGGTTCATGGGTCGGACATCTTTCGTCCCTCTCAGCCGTAACAGCTCCCCAGACAAATTATCTCTTTTAGTATAGTGAGGGTCACGCTGTCTGTCAAGCATACAAAAGAAGAATCCATTCATTTACAATTTATCAATTTCATGTACACCTGCACAAAATTGCAAAATTATAACAGCTGAAATCCCACAATTCCGATAATACAGACAATTCCACCCAACACACTGAGAAGATCGTGCTCCTCTTCTTTTCTGGCAATGCCCCAGAAGAAAAGCACCACAAGGATCATCGGCTGGATGAAGGAATAATTAGCAAGGCTTACCGCGATCACGGCATTCTCGCCAAGCAAACCTGCAACATTCGGAATCTTGGTCAGAACGACAAACAGACCACCGTTTCTCTTTTCCTTAAAGAGCCGAACCGGATGTACCACCGGTAAAAGGATCAGAGCAAGAAGGATCAATGCAAAATAAAGACACATTGTTGAGGATATGTACGGCTCTGCCGCTGCGATCACAAAACCATAGCCGTATTTCGCCGCCAGATAGACAATGAGCGGAAGAAGAATTTTCCCATAATGAATGGTTTTTCTGCCCGCCTGTGCGATCAGTATAAGGCCGACTACCGTCACTGCAATAAATGCAAGACGCACCCACGAAAACACCTGTGTCTTCATGGCAATGTCCGTAAAATAGGACGCAAACAGGCAAATTCCAAGCCATGCCTTTAATTCAAACGCCGACATATCCCGAAGGATCAGTGCTGACATCTGAAACTCCAGCATCTTGGAAGCGGTCAACAGAAGGATCGCTGCCACTGCCGGCAGCCCCCACACAACGTGCGTATCAACAAACGGCAACGTAAATGTCATAAATACCGCAGTTGCTGCTGCCATCAGGAATGTCAGTTCATTACCATTAAATTTAATCTTGGCAACTGCATATTTATCACTCAGCGAACAGATCGTGTAGCACAAAACTACCATTAACATTAATAACATAATATTCCGATATTCCTTTCTCAGCCCGCAGCCGTACTCCACAGGCGTAGTGTCTTCATTCCTGTTTCGTCGGTAACAGGAAAACAGAGACAAACTTTTCGATTGCCGGAAAATCTGTCCCTGCTTTTATCTTGTGATGTTGAGGGAAAAATATATGCCCCCTGCAGCATCTTATTCCTCTATATTATTACTGATTCGACATTGCAATCAGCTCCTGCAGCATCTTCGGAAGCTCCGTCTCCATGTTCTCATCGGAGAACTGGCAGGTTCCTACTGCCTTATGACCACCACCGCCGTACTTGAGCATCAGGCTTCCGACATTGACATTAGAGGTCTTATTCAAAATGCTGTAGCCAACTGCTGCAGAACATCCTGCACCGCCCTTTCCGTTTACGATCCAGCAGGAAATATTCTGTTCCGGATACATGCTGTAGATCATAAAACGGTTACCGGAATAGATCGGATCAACACCGCGAAGATCGGATATGATCACATTGCCCTCGACGTGTGTATGTGCCTTGACCATTTCCTGAAACTTCTCGGACTGCTCATGATAAATCTCAATACGTTCCACCACATCCGGCAGTGCCAGGATCTGATCCGTAGTCATTGTCCGGCAGGCGTCGATCAGTTCTTCCATTAGCTGATAATTCGGAATCCGGAAATTACGCCAGCGCCCAAGACCGGTACGTGGATCCATAATAAATCCGATCAGGATCCATCCGGTCGGATGAAGGATCTCATCAATCGTCAGATTGGCGGAGTCTACCTTATCCACCGCCTCCATCATCTCATCAAACTGTGGAAACTTCTCCTTGCCGCCATAATATTCATAAATAATTCTGGCACAGGATGGAGTCAGACGACTCTCTCCTTTATATTTGCCGGCTAACTGCTGTCTCTCATGCTCGCTGGAATGGTGGTCAAACCAAAGACCACAGCCCTCCACATAAGGAACATTTGCCAGACAGTCATCCTCCGTAACCTCAATCAGACCATCCTGCAGATCCTTCGGATGTGCAAACTTCCAATGATCAATAATCCCGGCTTCCTTTAACAGTGCCGCACATGCTAACCCATCAAAATCAGATCTGGTTACTAACCTCATGATAATACCTCCATTTCTTTGTTAACCCATATATACACTGCGGTGATCCATTCTCTCGTAAATTACCTGTATACACCGCCGCAAACGGCTTCTTTCATGCAGCCACAAATGACGTCTCTCCCTCCAGTATACTATACCACGGTAAACACGGCAACTTCATTTTACGTTGATCGGCTTATGCATTCGCCTTTTCTAACATCTCGCAAACCTTGAGCAGAATTGCACTTTCCAGACGCTTTCTCTGAATCTTGCAGGACATCTCATGAACCTTATGAATGTCCCCATTATAAATATAGTTGTTTGCATTACAGCCACCGCTGCAGTAAAACTTCGCCCAGCACTTCTGACAGGATGGCTTGGAATAAACATGTGCCCCCGCAAATTCCTTCTTGATCTCCTCATTGAAGGTGCCTTCCTCAATATTACCCATGCAGTATTCCTCATGTCCGACAAACTGATGGCATGGATAAATATCTCCGTCCGGGGTGATGGAAACATACTCGTTACCACTGCCGCAGCCACGCAGACGTTTGATCACACACGGTCCCTGCTCCAGATCGATCATGAAATGGAAGAAATTCAGGAAGCCACCGTTCTTCTTAAGTTCCATCAGACGGTCTGCCAGCTTATCATACTCCTCGCAGATACGATCCAGATCTTCCTCCGTGATCGCATACTCCACTTTCGGATCCTCCACAACCGGCTCCACCGAGATCTGATCAAAGCCCTGCTCATACAGATGGAATACATCCTCGGAAAAATCCAGATTGTACTTTGTATATGTTCCACGGACATACCATTCCTTATCGCCACGCTTCTCCACAAGTTTTTTAAAATTCCTGACGATGCGGTCATAGCTTCCTGTTCCGTCTGCACGCACACGCATCCGGTCATTGACTTCCTTTCGTCCATCAATGGAAAGAACAACATTATACATTTCCTTGTTGATGAAATCAATCGCATCATCATCCAGAAGCATACCGTTTGTTGTGATCGTAAAACGGAAATGCTTGCCGTATTCCTTCTCCTTGCTTCTGGCGTAAGCTACGGTCTGCTTTACTACATCGAAATTCATCAGCGGCTCACCACCGAAGAAATCAAGCTCGAGATTCTCTCTTCCGACAGACTTCTCCAAAAGAAAATCAATGGCTGCCTTAGCGGTTTCCAGAGGCATCAGCTTACGTCCCGTACCAAAATCCCCCGTGGATGCAAAGCAATACTTGCAGCGCAGATTACAGTCATGGGAAATATGAAGGCACATTGCCTTAATCGGTGAATTAATCGCTGTTTCGGCATAGACAGCATACGGATCTCCGCTGAAAAGCACTTTGTCATGGTAAAGCTCTAAAATCTCTCCATAGC
>OKRU01004240.1_pt1 | contig 10608 bp, 9 predicted proteins | sample 1601131 | NCBI WGS metagenome assembly OKRU01 (sample SAMEA3541558, study PRJEB24748) | human gut metagenome | biome: human gut; feature: human-associated habitat; material: faeces | place: China | collected 2012 | reverse complement strand
CAAGCGGCTAAGACGTCGCCCTCTCACGGCGAAAACAGGGGTTCGATTCCCCTACAGACTGCTATGTTTTTTGTAAAACAGCTCAACCCGTTAAAAGAACCTGTAAGAATACAGGTTCTTTTAATTTGCTATAAACTTCTTTGAAAGGGATTTTGCGTTCTTCGGCAATTGTATTAGTTTTTCTTGAATTCTAATAACTCTAAGCCCTCATTATCTTCTAATACCATGCGGATCATCCAGTCGTTGACAAAGAGCAAGAGAGGATTTCCTTTCATATCTTTAACTGCTTTGACGTTATTCATTCGTTTTAATTTTGTTACATCGGTAGTTGGATCTCCAACCCAGCGAATAAATCCGTAAGGAAGTGATTCTAAGCGGATTTCGCAGCCATATTCATTTTCTAATCGATATTTCAGTACATCAAATTGCAATACACCGACAACACCGACAATGATCTCCGACATTCCGGCGGTGTATTCCTGAAAGATCTGAATAGCACCTTCCTGTGCAATCTGTGTGATTCCTTTGACAAACTGTTTACGTTTCATCGAATTAAGCTGGATAACACGTGCAAAATGTTCAGGAGCAAAGGTCGGTATCCCTTCATACTCAAATTTGCTGCCAGGCATTGTGATCGTATCACCAATAGAAAACAGTCCTGGATCAAAGACACCGATCACATCACCGGCATAGGCTTCGCTGATAACCTGGCGATCTTGAGCCATGATCTGCTGTGGCTGTGATAAACGCAGCTTACGACCGCTCTGTACGTGATATACTTCCTTGTCTGCCTGAAACTTACCGGAGCAGATACGGAGGAAAGCAATACGGTCACGGTGTGCTTTATTCATGTTGGCCTGAATCTTAAATACAAAGGCTGAGAAATCATTGGTCAGTGGATCGATTTCGCCTTTGTTAGACATTCTAGGCAGTGGAGAAGTTGTCATTTCCAAAAAGTATTTCAAAAAGGTTTCAACTCCAAAGGTAGTCAGTGCAGAGCCAAAAAATACCGGTGATAATTCACCTTTTTGAACCTGTTCCAGATCCAATGGATCACTCGCACCGTCTAACAGTTCGATCTCGTCGATCAGTTGATCGTAGAGTTCTTCGGTTGCCAGCTCTTTGAGTGCAGGATCGTTGATGTCATAATCTGTCTCTGCAGCCGATTTTGCACCACCGGTAGATACCGATTCAAAAGTGCGGACGGTTTTGGCACGGCGGTCATAAATGCCCTTAAAACGTTTTCCGGATCCAATTGGCCAGTTTACCGGACAGGTGCGGATGCCGAGTACGGACTCGATATCATCCAGCAATTCGAAGGAATCCCTCGCCTCTCGGTCCATTTTATTGATAAACGTAAAGATTGGAATATGGCGCATAACGCAAACCTTAAACAATTTGATCGTCTGAGCTTCGACACCTTTGGAAGCATCAATGACCATGACTGCGGAATCTGCAGCCATCAAGGTACGATACGTATCCTCTGAGAAGTCCTGATGTCCCGGTGTATCCAGGATGTTGATGCAAAAATCATCATAATTAAATTGCAATACCGAAGAGGTAACAGAAATACCACGTTCTTTTTCGATTTCCATCCAGTCTGACACTGCATATTTGGAATTTGCTTTTCCTTTGACAGAGCCGGCTGTATTGATCGCACCACCATAAAGCAGAAACTTTTCAGTCAATGTGGTTTTACCGGCATCCGGGTGGGAAATGATTGCAAATGTTCTTCTTTTTTTGATTTCGTTTGTTAATTCTTCCGACATATGATTCGTCTCCATTTCCATAATTTGTTCACGGCATTGATAAAACAATGCGTGACCATCTTTTTATTATACGGGAAAAGGGGCGGGGTTTCAACCGAGAAGTTCTAAATGAAATACAGGCGGCATACAATAGCGTAAGTCATGCGTGAAAATAATGGAGGAAAGTAGATGGCTACAGTAATGTTAGATGCCGGTCATGGGGGATATGACAGCGGAGCTGTTTATGGAGATCGATACGAAAAAAACGATACACTAAGTCTTGTGCTGGCAGTTGGAACGATATTAGAAAATAATGGTGTCGATGTGTTATACACACGTACTACCGATGTTTATCAGAGTCCAAATGAAAAAGCGGGGATTGCGAATCGCAGTGATGCGGATTACTTTATTTCCATTCATCGTAATTCCAGCCCGGATCCAAACACATATTCCGGAGTAGAAACGTTGGTCTATCGGGACAGCGGAATACCGGCAGTATTTGCGCAAAACATCAACAACGAGCTGGCAAGGATCGGATTTGCAAATCTAGGGACAGAAGAAAGACCAAATCTAGCTGTCCTTCGGGGGACTAGGATGCCGGCCGCATTAGTAGAGGTTGGATTTATTAATACCGATCAGGATAATCAGATCTTTGATCTAAAATTTCCGGAAATGGCGCAGGCGATAGCAAATGGTATTATGCAGACTGTGCAGGGAGCAGATGTGACGGCGAACGAAGCGGTCGTGTACCGTATCGAAATGGGAATGTTTCGACATAAGAAAAATGCAGAGACATTAGCTGCGAATCTACAGGAAGATGGCATATCCTGCTATATTGAACCACAGGGAAGTTATTTTATTGTCTGCCATGGTGCTTTTGCGGATAAGGAAAGAGCCAGGGAAATGGAAGAAAAGCTTTTTTTGGCTGGATATGAGACTAGAATCACCTGTGTGGGAGAACAATAATTGGTCAAAATACGAAAAAAAGGCATGAAATGCCCGAAATATGCGAAAAAACAGCGAAAAACTCTTGCTTTTTTGACGGCAGAGTGTTAGAATATGCTTTGTAATAGATGTTAATGAAGAGTGGACTGCGAAAAAGTCCACTCTTTCATTTTGAAGAAAAGAGGTTATGTTTTTGACAAGAAGGGAAGAATATGAAGCTAAGGCAGAGCAGATGCTTACTCCTTTAATGGAAGAACATGGATTTGAATTAGTGGATGTAGAGTATGTCAAGGAAGCCGGAAATTGGTATCTACGTGCTTACGTAGACAAAGAGGGTGGAATTACTCTGGACGATTGTGAACTCGTCAACCGCGCCTGGAGTGATATGATGGATGCGGATGATTTCATTGAGGATGCCTACATTTTGGAGGTTAGCTCCCCGGGGTTGGGAAGACAGCTCAAGAAGGAAAAGGACTTCAAGAGAAGCATTGGAGAAGATATTGACTTACATTTTTACAAAGGGCAGAAAATACCCGGAGGGAAAAATGGCAAGGAAGTCACTGTGAAGGATCTGACGGGAACGCTTTTAGCGTTTACGACGGATACGATAACGATACAGACGGATTTCGCACCGGAATATGTGGTGAACCGGTCCGAAGTTTCCAAAGTAAACTTAACGATTGATTTTTAGATTTGGAGGAAAGAGCAATGGCTGCAAGAAAAACAAAGAGTACAAAGGCAGATCGCACAGAGCTTATTGAAGCATTAAATGCGATCGAGAAGGAGAAACAGATCAGCAAAGATATCATTTTGGAAGCGATTGAAAACTCCTTATTGGCTGCGTGCAAAAATCAGTTTGGTAAATCAGAAAATATACGTGTCAACATCGACAGAGAGACTGGCGAAGTAAAAGTGTTTGCCGACTATGAAGTGGTAGAAGACGACATGATAGAAGACGATGCACTTCAGATTGGAATTACTGAAGCAAAACTGCGTTTTCGTGATGATGTTGAGGTTGGTGAGAAAGTCAGCACCGAGGTAACACCAAAGAATTTTGGTCGTATTGCCGCACAGAAAGCAAAACAGGTTGTAGTGCAGAAAATCCGTGAGGAAGAACGCAAAGTGTTGTATGTACAGTATTTGGAAAAAGAACGTGAAGTGATCACAGGTATTGTCCAGCGTTACAGTGGCAAAAATGTCTGCATTAATCTTGGCAGAGTTGATGCCATCTTAATGGAGAGTGAGCAGGTTCGCGGTGAGCATTTCCGACCAACAGAACATATTAAGTTGTATGTCGTAGAAGTTAAGGATACACCAAAGGGACCACGAATTACTGTTTCACGTTCCCATCCGGAATTTGTAAAGAGACTGTTCGAGGAAGAAGTTACAGAGATACAGGACGGTATCGTTACGATTGAGAGCATTGCACGTGAGGCCGGATCTCGTACAAAGATTGCCGTAAGCACCGTTGATCCTAATGTAGATGCGGTAGGTGCTTGTGTAGGTATGAACGGAAGTCGTGTTAATGCAATCGTAAATGAGCTTCGAGGCGAGAAGATTGATATAGTAAATTGGAGCGATATGCCGGAGATATTTATTGAAAATGCACTTAGTCCGGCGGTGGTTATGGATGTCAGCATTGATGAGTATGAAAAGACAGCACGAGTGATCGTACCTGAAAATCAGCTTTCACTGGCAATTGGTAAAGAGGGACAGAATGCCCGTCTTGCAGCGAAATTGACCGGATACAAGATTGATATTAAGTGCGAATAAGATTAACAAGTAATTGCAGGTGAAAACGAAACTATTCGTGAAGGGAGATGTCGGTATTTGGCAGTAACAAAAGGTGTTCGCCCTAAAAAAGTCCCAATGCGTCAATGTATGGGATGTGGCGAAAAGAAAGAGAAAAAGGACTTGATACGCATTATTCGGACTCCGGACGAAGAGATTGTATTAGATGTTACCGGTAAGAAAAATGGAAGAGGTGCCTATCTTTGTGATTCGATCTCTTGTCTTTCAAAGGCGAGAAAGAAAAAAGCAATTGACCGGGCATTGAATATGACAATTCCAGAAGACGTGTATCAACAACTTGAAAAGGAGATGATGAATCATGCAGATTGATCCGGCCCTTCGTATGTTGGGTCTGGCAGCAAAAGCCGGAAAAGTTGCCAGCGGTGAGTTTATGACAGAAAACTCCGTAAAAACGGGGATGGCTGCATTGGTTATCGTCGCGACAGATGCATCCGACAACACGAAGAAGAAGTTTCGCAACATGTGTGAGTTTTATGAAGTCCCAATGTATGAGTTTGGCATCAAAGATGTATTAGGACATTCGATCGGAAAAGAATTTCGAGCATCTTTGGCAGTTAATGATGAGGGATTAGCACAAGCAATTATGAAGAAAATGGACTAGGAGGCATGTAAGTATATGGCTAAAATGAAGATATATGAATTCGCAAGAAGTTTACAGGAAAGATATCCGGATATTAAGGGAAAAGATTTGGTGAAGCTTTTGCAGGAAAATAATTTTGATGTAAAGGCACCACAGAGCAGCATTGAAGATGCAGCGATCGCTTTTTTGCTGAAGCACTTTAATGGCAAACCGGAACCTAAGAAAGAAGAGGAGCCGGCGTATACTGTTCCTGTGAAGCGTGAATCTAATGTGAAGAAGAATCAGGAAAAGAAAAAGGCACAGGAAGAAGAGAAAAAAGTAGAAGAAACAAAGAAGGAAGAAACTACGAAGAAAGAAACTACGAAGAAAGAGGAATCAGTGACTGTTTCTGAGAAAGATAAAGTAGAGAAAAAGCCGGAAGAGTCTGTAAAGAAGACTGAGGAAACGAAACCTGTTGCTGCGGCAGAAACCAAGGAAGATAACAGTGCACAAACAAAAGAGACTGTTAAAACAGAGGACAAAGCATTAAAAGCACAGGATCAGGAACGTAAAAACGGACAGAATAATAATCATGGAAATGATCGCAAAGATGACAGACGCGGAAATGATCGTAGAGATAATAACCGTAAAGATGGACAGAATCGTGGCGGCGATCGTAGAGATGGCAACCGTGGTGGTGATCGTAGAGATGGTGGATTCCGCGGAAATGACCGAAGAGATAATAACCGCAGAGATGGTCAGAATGGTAATCGCGGAAATGACCGTAGAGATGGTGGTTTCCGTGGAAACGATCGTAGAGACAACAATAATCGTAGAGATGGCCAGAATAATAATCGTGGTAGCAACAATCGCAATGGTTTTGGTGGCGGACGCAGTGCACAGCCAATGGACACAATGAAGTCAGAGGTAAAGCAGTCCCGTCAGCAGCGTGCCAATAAAGATTCCAGAAGTGCAAAACAGCGCTATGGTAAGGAAAGAAATCGTGACGATTATGAAGACGATATGTTCCAGAACAAAAATGCACGCAAGAAGAAAGATCCAAACCGTAAGGGTGCATTTATCAAGCCGGAGCCGGTTGTAAAGCCTGCTGAGCCGGAAGATGGAATCAGAACGATCACACTGCCGGAGAAGATGACTGTCAAAGAGTTAGCAGACATTATTAAGATTCCACCGGCTACATTGATCAAAGCACAGTTTATGAAGGGTAATGTCGTTACGATGAATCATGAGCTGTCTTATGAAGAGGCAGAGGAGATTGCATTAGAGTATAACTGTATCGCTGAGATGGAAGAGAAGGTCGATCTTGTTGCAGAGCTTCTCAAAGAGGATGAAGAAGATGAATCCTTAATGGTGAAACGTCCTCCGGTTGTCTGTGTAATGGGTCATGTCGATCATGGTAAAACGTCTCTGTTGGATGCAATCCGCGAGACACATGTTACTTCGCGCGAGGCAGGTGGAATTACACAGCATATCGGTGCATATGTTACTGAGTTAAATGGCGAGAAGATCACATTCTTAGATACACCTGGTCATGAGGCATTTACTTCCATGCGTATGCGTGGTGCACAGTCTACCGATATTGCAATTCTCGTAGTCGCAGCAGATGATGGTGTTATGCCACAGACTGTGGAGGCAATCAGTCATGCGAAAGCAGCAGGCGTGGAGATCATTGTTGCAGTGAATAAGATTGATAAACCAAGTGCTAATGTAGAGCGTGTTAAACAGGAATTGGTAGAATATGAATTAGTTGCAGAAGACTGGGGTGGAGATACTATTTTTGTTCCTGTATCTGCACATACTAAGGAAGGTATCGATCAGCTTTTAGAAATGATCCTTCTTACTGCAGAAGTGAATGAATACAAAGCCAATCCAAATCGTAAAGCACGTGGTGTTGTTATTGAGGCACAGCTTGATAAAGGAAGAGGACCTGTTGCAACCGTATTGGTACAGAAAGGTACACTCCATGTAGGTGATAACATTGCGATCGGTGCTGCTTACGGTAAGATCCGTGCTATGATGGATGACAAGGGTCAGCGCGTAAAAGAGGCAACACCATCTACACCGGTAGAGATTCTTGGTCTGCATGCCGTACCGGATGCAGGAGAGATCTTTATGGCAACCGAGAATGATAAAGAAGCAAGAAATATTGCTGAGACTTATATTAATCAGAGCCGTGAAAAACTGTTAGATGATACGAAGTCTAAACTTACTTTGGATGGTCTGTTCTCACAGATCCAGGCAGGTAATATCAAAGAATTAAATATCATTGTTAAGGCGGATGTACAGGGTTCTGTAGAAGCAGTAAAACAGAGTTTGGTTAAGCTTAGCAACGATGAGGTTGCCGTACGCATCATTCATGGTGGTGTTGGTGCGATCAACGAGTCTGATGTATCGCTTGCAAGTGCATCGAATGCGATCATCATCGGTTTCAATGTAAGACCGGATAATACTGCAAAAGAAATTGCAGATCGTGAGAAAGTTGATCTTCGTCTGTATAAAGTTATTTACAATGCGATTGAAGATGTAGAGGCTGCCATGAAGGGTATGCTCGATCCGGAATACGAAGAGAGAGTAACCGGTCACGCAGAAGTTCGTCAGACGTTCAAGGCATCCGGTGTTGGTATCATCGCCGGTTCCTATGTACTGGATGGTAAAATTGTTCGCGACTGCAAGGTTCGTATTACCCGTGAGGGCGAGCAGATCTTCGACGGTAAACTGGCATCTTTGAAGAGATTTAAGGATGATGTAAAAGAAGTAGCTGCCGGTTATGAATGTGGTCTGGTATTTGAAGACTTTAACGGTATTCAGGTAGAAGATCAGATTGAAGCCTACATCATGGTAGAAGTTCCTCGTACTTGATCGTAACCATTCAGCAAATGCAAACTGTCTTGTAATGTGACACCGGCTGATTTCTTCATTACAAGCAGTTGGAAGTATGGAGGTAAACATGAAAAAAAACAGTATAAAATATTCGAGAATAAATGGAGAGGTACAGCGAGAACTTAGCCGTATCATTTCCCGAGAGATCAAAGATCCACGGATTCATCCGATGACATCAGTTGTGTCTGTGGAAGTGACACCGGATCTTAAATTTGCCAAAGTGTATGTCAGCGTTTTGGGTGATGAGATGGATCGTGAAAATACGCGAGAGGGACTTGCAAGTGCTTCCTCACATATTCGATCTCAATTGGCAAAATCCTTGAACCTGCGCAATACACCGGAACTTCACTTTGTCATTGACGATTCGATTGAGTATGGTGTAAATATGTCGAAGCGTATTGATGAGTTGACACATCATACATCAGAAACAGAAGAATAATATATGCGTTTCCAATACGCATAAATGGAATGGGCTGGTAGTGAGTGCAAGGGGCATTTCTACCAGCCTTACGTCTGTGGGAAGGAGTTACAAACAATGGCAGAAGAAGTCAACGGAATTATAAATGTATATAAAGAAGCCGGGTTTACTTCGCATGACGTAGTTGCTAAGCTGCGTGGCATTTTACATCAAAAAAAGATCGGCCATACAGGAACATTGGATCCGGCAGCGACGGGAGTCCTTCCGGTATGCTGTGGCAAGGCGACCAAGGTGTGTGAACTGCTTACCGATAAAGAAAAAAGTTATCGGGCAGTATGTAAACTTGGAGTTATAACAGACACGCAGGATACGACAGGAACAGTTTTACAAACAAAGGATATATCCGGCGTAACACAGGATGAGTTGTCTGATACGATACAATCCTTTGTGGGCGATATCATGCAGATTCCACCAATGTATTCGGCGATCAAAGTAGGTGGCAGGAAGTTATACGAACTGGCACGCGAGGGCAAGGAAATTGAGCGGAAACCAAGACCGGTCACAATTTATGCAATTGATATCAAGGACATAGATTTGGAAAATGGCAGCTTTACGATGGATGTTACCTGCTCAAAAGGAACCTATATCCGTACATTATGCCATGATATTGGCGAAAAGCTTGGTGTAGGCGCAGCAATGGATCAGTTACTTCGAACAAAGGTGTCGATATTTGAGGTTGATCAGGCGCTTACTTTAGCACAGATCGAGGAGCGAATTCAACAAGAAGATCGCAGTTTTGTATTGCCGGTAGACCAGCTGTTTACACAGTATCCCAAAATGCAGGTGGCAGATGAAGAGGCTGCTAAAATGCTTCGCAATGGGAATCCGATCACGATTGGCAAATTGAAGTCATTCAATGAAGTAAAAAAATATCAGAATAAGAGTCGCGTACTTGTATATAATGAAAATGGCGAATTTCGTGCTATATATGAACTACGTGGTAACTATTATCGTGTTGTAAAGATGTTTTAGAAAATATACTTATAAGATATTTGTTATGGCGTAGGGCATTATACAGCAAAAATATATACAGGCAGGAATGAGGTCGAGTATGGAGATACTTAGAGGAGTTACATTTCATCAAAAAAAGAGTGCCGTATCTCTTGGTAAATTTGATGGAATTCATTTAGGACATCAATTGTTGATGAATGAGATTATAAAGCAAGAAGATCTGGTCCCAACAGTATTTACGTTTGAAGGGATGAAGACCGAGCCGGAAAGTTTGCTCTATTCGGAAGCGGAAAAACAATATTTGTTAGAGCAGATGGGGATTGAGCGGGAGATTTTATTTCCGTTTAATGACCAGACGAAAATAATGTCACCGGAAAGTTTCATACAAAATATGTTATGGGATTCTTTGGACGCAAGGTTGATCTGTGTGGGGGAAGACTATCGGTTTGGCTGTAAACGTGCGGGTGATGTAGCAATGCTTGAGAGAGCTTGTAAAAAACATGGATGTGCACTGCGGGTATTTCCAAAGCGGAAGGATGAACAGGGTGTGATCAGCAGCACCAGAATACGCGAATTGATCCGTTTAGGGCTAATGCAGGAAGCGTCAAAGCTGCTCGGTAGAAATTTTTTCTATTTGGGTACGGTAAAACATGGACAAGCGCTGGGGCGGACAATTCAGATGCCAACGATCAATATATTACCTCCACCGGAAAAGGTGCTTCCTCCATTAGGTGTGTATACTTCTGTCGTTACCGTTGGTGGAAGACGTTTTGGTGCCGTTTCTAATCTTGGTAAAAAACCAACGGTTGGAGGCAAAGCGATCAGTTTGGAAAGCTTTTTATTTGATTTCGATCAAAATATTTATGGAAAAACAGTGCGTGTCGATTTATTAGAATTTCAACGTGCAGAGCAGAAATTCGATTCCATTGAGGCATTGCGTGCGCAGATGGAACACGATAAAAAGACCGCGCAGACCAATCTGAAGGGTGCCCGGTTATAACTATGGGCAGAGAGTGGGCTGGTCATAGTATTGCAGCATAAAACAGCTGCATCGGATATTGTGAAGAGTTTGTGAAAAAATTGTAATTTGTGGGATATATTGGTATACTGGATAGAGCGGACAGATTAACCTATGATTCAAAGTGATCCATTGGTTCTTATTCGCGAGAAAAGCGTAGATTATAAAACTTAGGAGGAAACGTTATGTGGTGTCC
>OKRU01004231.1_pt1 | contig 10622 bp, 6 predicted proteins | sample 1601131 | NCBI WGS metagenome assembly OKRU01 (sample SAMEA3541558, study PRJEB24748) | human gut metagenome | biome: human gut; feature: human-associated habitat; material: faeces | place: China | collected 2012 | reverse complement strand
CGCCTTCCACCATGCGTGCCAGCCAGTAGATGGCTCCGTCGGGGTCGCTGCCGCGAATGGACTTGATGAAGGCGGAGATGATGTCGTAGTGCATTTCGCCGTCTTTGTCGTAGGCAAGGGGATTCTGCTGGAGGCGTTCGGTCACCATCTCATCGGTGATGACCACAGGGTCGCCGGCTTCGGACTGCACAACGAGGTCGAGGATGTTGAGCAGCTTACGGGCATCGCCGCCACTGTAACGGAGCATGGCGGTAGTCTCCCTGAGCTCTATCTGCCGTTCTTTCAGTTGGACATCCGTCGTTACGGCACGTTGCAGGAGTTCCAGCAGGTCGTCTTTCTCCAGCGATTTCAGCACGTAGAGCTGGCAGCGCGACAGCAGCGGACGGATCACCTCGAACGAGGGGTTCTCGGTGGTGGCGCCTATCAGTGTCACCGTACCCTGCTCCACCGCACCGAGCAGCGAGTCTTGCTGCGACTTGCTGAAACGGTGAATTTCGTCGATGAACAGTATGGGGCTTGCCTGTGAGAAGAAACGGTTGCTCTTGGCGCGGTCTATCACGTCGCGCACGTCCTTCACACCGCTGGTGACGGCGCTGAGGGTGTAGAATGGCGTTTCCAGCTTGTTGGCTATAATCTGCGCAAGCGTTGTCTTGCCCACTCCCGGAGGGCCCCACAGGATGAAGGAGGAGATGCGTCCTGCGTCAATCATCTTGCGGAGCACCGCTCCCGGTCCTACCAAGTGTTTCTGACCGATGTATTCGTCTAATGTCTTCGGTCTGAGACGTTCTGCCAATGGTTGCATAAATCGCTAAAAGATCATCAGTATCATAAACCGTACTCCGCCTTTCTTCACTCCTGGAATGTCGGTATAGGTGAGGCGGCGTACATATTCTATATGCAGCAACTTGAAGATGTTGTAGATGCCCACGCTGGCTTCGACGTAGGGCGTATGGCCCATGACATGGCTGGTGGGCATGCCGTCGCGCATAGGGAAGAGGAACAGGTCGGAATTGCTGCTTTTGTAGGGTTTGTTCTTGTCGGTCAGTGTGCCCCACATGCCGCGGATGCGGAACATCTCTCTCCACTTCAGCTTCTTGATGAGGGGAATGCGGTTGAAGAGCTTCCCGTTCATGTCGTAGCTGAGGGCGAGCGAGGCGTAACGGTCGTTCAGGAATTCCATGTTGTCGATGAGGTTGAACGATTCGTTGTTCTGGGTGATGTATGAAAGGTTTGCCATAGGCAGGTTCAGCAGCGGGAAGGGGACGGTGTTCCACTGTGCGCCGGCGCGGGCTGTGACGTCCAGCTTGCCCCATGAGCCGAACCAGAAGCGCTTGCGGATGCTGGCTTCCGTAAGGTTGAAGTTGTATTCGCCGCCCAGCACGCCTTTCAGTCCGACGGTGTGCGAAAGGGTGAAGGTGGGCGCATCCAGCGATACGGGTACGCGGCGCTGCTTGGTGTTGACAAACGTCTCACCGGGGGCATAACGCAGGGTCAGACCCAGTTCGGTGGTGGTGATGTCGTGCACCAGTGTGTTCTTCTCGTCCCACTCGCCGGGAGTGGTTCCGTTGTTCTTCCAGTATTGCAGCATGCCGGCAGGCTGGTCGTTGCGGTGGCGCGCCATGGCCTTGACGGAGAAGCCGGTGTTGGTCTCCAGTTCGTAGGTGAGGGTGGCGTCGCGCATGTACGACATCTGGTCTACGGTGGTCCATTTCCAGCCGACGAACATATTGTCCTTGTCCGTTGCCAGATACTTGTCCATGGGAGACATCACGTCGTAGGTGTACTGGAAGGCGAGGTAGTGCTTGGGGAATTCCCAAAGGACGTATTCGCGCTTGTTGAAGGAGTAGGCGGCCTGTCCGGAGTAGAACCATTTCTTGTCCCGCGTGCCGTAGGCCCCGTAACCGCTGAAACTCCAGTGAGGATGCAGGTTGCCGGTGGTCATGCCGCTGAGACGGAAGCGGGTGCCGTTCACGTAGTTACTGGTGATCATGGTGTTGATGGGTCCGAAGTCGAACTTGCTGGGGTGCTTTTTGCTGCCCGTCTCCACGAAGTTCTCTATCAGCGCCTTTGCACCGAAAATGACGTATTTGAAGCCCGGTATCTGCTCGATGCGGTTCATGAATACGTCCATGGAGCTTTCCTTCTTGGTGAGTGGCACCTGACGCACTTTGGCCCAGTATTCGTCGCTCTTGGCAAGCATGTTGGCTTCCTTGATGACGTTCCCTTTCAGGCGGAAAAGACGGGGTTCTATCTCGTCGAATTTATAGTCGCTGTACTTGGTGGTGCGCTGCACTTCCAGTCCTTGTATGCCTTTCATCAGGGCGAGCTCTACGGTCATGTCGTCGTCGGTGAGCACCCAGTTGCTGTCGGGCAGTTGCTCAAACTGCTGCACGATGTCGAGGTTCTCCACGAAGTTGACGCCTGTCTTTTTGGGCAGGTTCATAATGGCTTTCTTTACGGCGTAGGTGGAGTCTTTCACCACGTACAGGTGTCCGGTGAAGCCGAAGTCCTGTGAGTTCTGGGGCACGAAAGTGAGGTGGACGCATTCTTGCTTGTCCACCATGAGCGTGTCCATGAGGTAGAACTTGTAGAAGCTGATGGCTCCGCGTCCGATGGGGCTGACGAAGCGGCGTTGCAGCAGGCGGATGTCGTCATCGTAGATGTTGACGTCGGAAAAGACGTCGGTGAGGATCGTGCCCAGCATATCGCCTGTATTGAAGAATTCTTCGATGCCGCTGGAGTTCATACCCTCGATAATGGTCTTTTCGCTTTTGGGATTCTTACGGTAGATGGTCTTGGAGGAGGTCTCCTTAATGGAGATGGGCAGGATCATCTTGTTGGTTTTGGGCGATACCTCCACCTGATCCTTGAAGAAGGAGAATTTCTTGTAGATGCCTTTCTCCATTTTCTCCGGCGTGACGTCGTTGACGGACATCTTCATCTTCTCGTACTTCTGGTACTGGTAATAGTCGTTCTCCTCCAGCTTCAGGGCTTTCTTGTTCTCGATGACTTTCTTCATGAACTCTACGGCAGGGTTGTTCTTGCGCGAGTACTTCTCTTTCTTGGGCTTGACAACAACCTCGGAGAGCATCACGTCGGCAGGAGCCAGCTCCACGTTGAGTACTTTTGTGCCGGGGGCGAATTTCACTTTTTTGGTGATGTAACCTATGGCGGAGAATGTCAGCTCATTCCAGCCTTTACGAGTCTCTACCTGGTATTCTCCCTCTGCATTGGAGATGCCTCCCACGCCTTTTCCTTCATATTGTACGGTGATGTACATCAGCGGTTCGTGGGTGAGAGAGTCTGTTATGACCCCTTTTATCTGCGCCGACACACCGGTGGAGACGGATAACAGAAGCCGGTAGTACTCTGCTATCCAGGAAATACCCCAGCAAAGGATAAAATACGATCTGCTCCAACAGGGGGGTAATAAGCCCAACGGAATTAAATCCGGTAATCAGCTGTAACAGTGGGAAACCTAATTCAAACAAAATCGCAAGTCCCCACAGATACCAGTATAAGCTGTTCTCACTGATTGCCGCCACCATACGTTGCAAAAATGGCAATAACAATAAAAAGGATAAGTAGGAATACAGGAACCAGTGCTGTGGTAATACTCCGCCCTTATACAGGGCATTAAAATAACCTGCAGCCGATATGTCCACTCCCTCCCGCACATAATAAATCAGCACTGCCACCGCAGTAACAATGAAGAATCTTAAAAACCTCTTTTTTAATACCGTATTTATGCTCTCCTGTTTTCTTAACAGAAGTGCACCCGAAATCATAAAAAAAAGTTTCACCGACCCTGCAATTACAGGATATATCCAAATAGCAATCTGGCTGCTTCGATTCATTTTTCCGAGGTTGAAATACATCAGACCATTTACGGAAGTATGTCCATACAATACCATCATGATCGCCATCAGGCGTATCACTTCTATATAAATTTTCTTTTTTTGTCCCGCTGCCGCTCCCACGTGCTCCACCGTCTTTCCTTATAGATGATTCGATGTTTCCAGTATATCGGTTTTGTTCTTCCATTACAAGCCATTTTACAATAGTTGCAGCAGTCTTCGGTTCTTGTGATAGCAGAAGATCCGGTCCGACAGCATCTCTCCGTCTCCGTAGACGGCATTGATGCGTTGGACGGAGGTACGGATCTCCCGGACATTGATGCAATGCACCGGATGAATAATGGCCTCATGGACACTGGGGAATGCGACATAGTAATCTCCACCCAGTTTCTCTGCCAGGATATCCTTCACTCCCGGGTAGAAAAAAGCCACTGCACCGTTCACTCTCCCTGTGGTGGTCACCAGATACCCACGATGTCCCTCCCTGCGGTTCCCCGGATGGATCAGTGTCTGCTGTCCGTCCTCATCCGGCAGCAAAATCCCCTCCTGATAAGGAAAAACCCTGCGGCAATCCTCGCCCAAAAACAGTCTGGGCGGCATCTTACGACAGCTGTTCATCATGGCTTCCGTAAGCAGCTGCTGCTTCGTAAGCCTCCAGGGCAGTACCGTATCGCCGGAGGGTCGGATGAGCAGACTGCTTCCACCCTTCTCACAGACCAGCAGATGAAGTACCAGCGCCAGATCTCCGATCTTGCGATAAACGGCATTCCCAAGGTCCAGCTGATATCTCGCAAAATTCATCGGACGTATGATCATATGACTTCTGCACGTCGCATAACTTAATGTGCCTCCCACAAAGGGAGCCTCTTCTGCACGATCCGTAAGACCTGTCGAGATCTCCGGCAGAATACTCTGCCATCCTTCCTGTCCGTATCGTTCATACAACGGCCGCACCAGCCAGTGCTGCACATATTCTTTTTCCTGTCGGATCCATAATGCACAAAGCATATCATCCTTAATCAGCATATTGTCTCTTCCGTACATACAGCGGTTCATAATGTTCATGACATGAACCGTTGCGGGATCGGAGCATACCATATGCTGTTCCAGCAGGCATATGGTCTTGTCCTGCGCCGTTTCCATATTCTGTACGTTCCGGCATAATTCCTTTTTAAATTCTTCGTATGTCATTGATCCCCCATGATTTTCATAATTTTGCGCACAAAAATAAAAGGTACCTGTTCAAAAAATTGGAAATCTCGACCGAATGGTCTATCAGAAATTCTTGTTTCAGAAATTTGTAACAGTTCCAATCCCGGAGGGGTTGGAACAATTCCACCCTATCATAGTTTTTTTGCTTTGTCTATATGCGATTTCACCAAGGATATTTTTTGGATATTTTGACGAAAAAGAGAGGTTGCGGCATAAAAAAATCCCTCGTTTTCCGCGAAAACAAGGGATTTTTTTATGTCAAATAGGAACGTTGATCCGATCTAAACGACCCGTCGTACTGCCAGAATGGGACGATAATTCGCGTTGCTGACTTTGATGCCGGTACGCTGGGTGCTGGCATGTACGATCAGCCCTCCGCCGATATACATTGCCACATGTCCGTCATAACAGATCAGGTCTCCCGGCTGCGCACTGCTGTAATCCACACCGGTACCGCAGCTTCGCTGTTCATAGGAAGTACGGGGAATGCTGTAACCGAAGTCACTGTATATCCGGAAGGTAAATCCGGAACAGTCTGCACCATTGGTCAGGCTGGTGCCTCCCGCCACGTAAGGATTGCCTATGTACTGGCAGGCATATTTTGCCAGCCGCTTACCCATATCGCTGCCGGATGCATTGTCGATCACAGAAGTATAATTCGTGGTCGTGTAGCTTCCGGTAGCCGCTGCGGTGTTGCCTCGCTGTGCCTGTGCCTGCAGCTGTTTTAACTGTTTCTGTTCCTGCTGCAGCAGCGCCTTTGCCACGGAAGCCTCCTGCTTTGCCTTTTTAATCTCCGCATCGAAGTTAGCAGATTCCTGTTTCTTCTTCGCCAGCATGACATCGAGCTCAGACTTCTGGCTTTCCAGATCTGCCTTATCAGCCTCCAGCTGGTCTTTATCCGTCTGCAGCTGGGTCTTCTCTTCCTCGAGCTGATTCCACAGGGCCAGCACCTGTTCCTTGGTCTCTTCATATTCCTGCAGCTTCTGGCGGTCATATTCGTAGACACTCTCCACGAAATCCATGCGGTTCAGCATGCCGCTTAAGCCGCCGCCCTGCAACAGAAGATTCACGTAATTCTCCGAAGAATCGTTCTCATACATCATCCGCATCCGGGTGATCATATCATTGTGCTGCTTTTCTTCCTTTTCTTTGGCAATATTGTATTCTTCCTGAGTCTGATCGATCTGTACCTGCTTGTCGGCAAGCTCCGTCTCCTTTTCGGCAATCTCATCTTCCTTCATACCGATACTGGTCATGGTGTTGATGATCTCTGCATTCAGGTCATCGATCTTCTCCTGCACCAGATCCTGCTCATCCTGTAAGGAATTGATCTGGCTGTTGATGTTATTCAGCTGGTTCTGATGATTGTTGATTCTGTTCTGCAGTTCACCCATGGAAGGTGCTGCCTGCACCGTCTCCGCAGGGGATTCCCAGACGGAGCCGGTGGCAGACAGCGTTACCGTTGCCAGAAGAAGAGCACTCACAAGCCTTCTCTTCACGTTATTCACTTTTCTGCCGGCGGTTGTTTTTTTCATAAATATCTAATACTCCATTTTCCCTATATCCGGAGTACCCCATTCGCAAAATCGCATCTGCGATGCTTACCTTTTGCTCATGTGGTTACTTCGTAACATACATTTTGTCAGATATGCTTATGTATGCAAGCATCCAACGCATATCTTTCAAAATGATACGTTACTCCGGATATACTACAAATCGCAGTTATTTACAGTACGAGGGAACGGGATAACGTCTCTGATGTTGCCCATTCCGGTGATATACATTACGCAGCGCTCGAAGCCCAGTCCGAAGCCTGCATGGCGTGCAGAGCCGTAACGGCGCAGATCCAGATAGAACTGATAATCTTCCTTGTTCAGTCCCAGCTCTTCCATACGTTTCTCCAGAATCTCCAGGTTGTCCTCGCGCTGGCTGCCGCCGATGATCTCGCCGATACCGGGTACGAGGCAGTCCATAGCGGCTACGGTCTTGCCGTCTTCGTTCAACTTCATGTAGAACGCCTTGATCTCCTTCGGATAATCGGTTACGAATACCGGTCTCTTGAATTCTTTCTCCGTCAGGTATCTCTCATGCTCGGTCTGCAGATCGCATCCCCAGAATACCTTGTAATCGAATTCGTCGTTGTGCTTCTCCAGTATCTTGATCGCCTCGGTATAGGTTACATGACCGAAATCGGAGTTTACCACATGCTGCAATCTCTCGATCAGTCCCTTATCCACGAACTGGTTAAAGAAAGCCATCTCCTCCGGCGCATTTTCCAATACGTAACGAATGACATACTTCAGCATGCTCTCTGCCAGGATCATATCATCCTTCAGATCCGCAAAACAGATCTCCGGCTCGATCATCCAGAACTCAGCTGCATGACGGGTGGTATTGGAATTCTCCGCACGGAAGGTGGGACCGAAAGTATATACGTTCTTAAATGCAAAAGCATAGGTCTCTACATCCAGCTGTCCGCTTACAGTAAGGTTTACCGGTTTGCCGAAGAAATCCTGTGTGAAATCTACTTTTCCGTCCTCAGTCTTAGGCACATTATTCATATCCAGAGTCGTTACCTGGAACATCTCTCCGGCACCCTCACAGTCACTGCTGGTGATCAAAGGGGTGTGCACATAGACAAATCCTCTCTCCATGAAGAAGGTATGGATCGCATATGCGATCAGGGATCTGACACGGAACACTGCCTGGAAAGTATTGGTACGTGCTCTTAAGTGAGAAATGGTACGCAGATACTCGAAGGAGTGTCTCTTTTTCTGTAAAGGATAATCTGCAGTAGAAGGTCCTTCCACGATCACTTCTGCTGCCTGCATCTCAAATGCCTGCTTTGCCTCGGGGGTAGCCACGATGGTACCGCGGATCACAACAGCCGCACCGACATTGATCTTGCAGATCTCCTGGAAATTTTCCAGTCCGTCGCCGTATACTACCTGTAACGGCTCAAAAAAGGTTCCGTCGTTGATCACCAGGAAACCGAAGTTCTTGGAGTCACGATTGTTCCTTACCCAGCCGCCTACGGTGATCTCCTTGCCGATATAGGCGTCTTTTTCCCGATGAAGTTCTCTGATGTCTGTTAATTCCATAATCCTTCCTATCCGCACGCTGCGACGTGCTCTATCTGAACCGGCCCGCATCCTATTCGCCGGTCGCATACTGTTCGTATCAATAAAATTAGTTGTTGGTGATCTGTGCATTTTCTACCAGATAATCCAACACCTTATCATAGAGGAAGTACTCTCTGTAATCTTCCTTAGAGGTCTCTCCTATATACTCCTCTATAGTGTCATAACCGGCTGCTGTTGCGCGGTCCTGAAGCATCTGATCCAGTTCTTCGTCACTGATGTTCAGATTCTCTTTGTTTGCCACTGCCTGCAGGGCAATATCCTGCTTTGCGGTCTGCTCAGCATAGGTAGACAGGAATGTTGCCAGATCCTGCCCATAATAATACTGGGTAAATGTGTCTGCATCCACGCCATAAGCAGATGCCATGGATGTGATGCTGCTCTCTGCAGCATCGGAATATTTCTGTACCAGTGCCTCCGGTACGGAGGCAAAAGTGTTGTTTGCCATAAACGCATCCATCACTGCCTGCTGTACATTGGTCTCATAATTCTGCTGTGCATTGTCATTCAGATAGTCATACGCATACTGGCGGAGTTCTTCCTCATTGGTCACACCATCGATACCAAAATTACTGATGACTTCATCACTGAATTCCCCATCCTGTGCGGGCTGAATATAATTTACCGTCACCGTAAATACCACAGCCTGTCCTGCCAGATCGGAATTTCCATAGTTCTCCGGGAATGTAAGATCCAGATCCACAGTCTCGCCGGGCATCACGCCGATCAGTCCATCCTCGAATCCAGCAATAAACTGTCCGGAACCGATGGTCAGATCGTATCCCTGTGCGGTGCCACCGTCAAATGCCACACCGTCCTTTTTGCCTTCGTAATCGATGTTTACGGTATCTCCAGTCTCCACGGCACGACCCATGATTCCGCCGTTCTCTGCGGTAATGTTTCCATAATATACATTATTGACCAGAGTATCCCACTCGTCCTCATCTACTTCCACAGTATCTACGGATACTGCCAGCCCCTTGTACTCGCCCAGAGTCACATACTTGTCCACATCCATATCCTTCAATGCGGTACTTTCCGTTCCAGCGCCGGTTGCTGTACCAGTGCCGTTTCCTGTATCCTTTGCTCCGCAGCCTGCCAGCATACATACACTTAAAACTGCTGCCAGAAGTCCTAATGTTTTTTTCTTCATTGTGTTACTTCCTATACCTTTCTATTACTGCCATTTATGCATAAAAGCATTGTAGCACCGCCCATTATAGCACATCCTCCGGGCTATAACAAGGGTGACAATAACCGGCAGATCTGCTCTTTGATACGTATTTTCAGCTTTCTGGCTACATAATAATCCTGGGTGATCTGGCGGCAGACTTCCAGATCTTTTTGAAAGATATCCACCATTTCCCGTGCTTTTTTTGCATCGTAGATCACTGCATTTACTTCAAAATTCAACGCAAAGCTGCGGATATCCATGTTCGCCGTTCCATAGCAGAGCACCTTTCCATCCACGATCATTCCCTTGCTGTGGAGGAAGCCGTTATTGTAAGTGTAGCAGTTTGCTCCTGCCATAACCATATCGCCGATATAGGAATAGGTTGCCCAGTAGACAAACGGGTGATCCGGCATACAGGGGATCATGATATTCACTTCGATCCCGGACTTCACTGCGATCATCAGCGCATTCAGAATTGCCTCATCCGGGATAAAATACGGTGTCTGGATATAGATGCTTTTTTGTGCCTTATTGATCAGGCGCAGGTAATTGTCATGGATCTGCTGGGTCGTCTTATCGGGACCGCTGCTGATGATCTGCATATCGCAGAAATCCCTCGTACCGGCTTCGATCCCCCGGAACAGTTTCGGGCGCAAAAACAGGTTCTCTCCTGCCGCATAATTCCAGTCTAAAATAAATCGCACCTGGAGCCCCAGTACTGCGCTGCCACGAATCCGCAGATGGGTATCTCTCCAGTGTCCGAACTTTTCATCCAGATCAATGTACTCCTTAGCTACATTAAATCCTCCCACATAAGCCACTTTATTGTCAATGACCACAATTTTCCTATGGTTACGGTAGTTGATACGAAGCTGGAGTCTCCGCAGGATCGCCGGGAAAAATTCCGCAGTCTGCACACCCTTTTCATTCAGCCATTTCCAGTAGCTGTGCCGCACGGAACGACAGCCCATGGCATCGAACAGCACCCGGACCTCCACGCCCTGTGCCGCCTTCTCGATCAGAATATCCTTGATCTGATTGAATAATACGTCGTTTTTAATAATGTAGTATTGGATATGGATAAAATGCTCCGCATTCCGCAGATCTTCCATCAGCGCCCGGAACTTCTCATTGCCGTCGATGAAGATATCCACATCGTTGTCCTTCGTCAGCACCGCCTCTCCTGCTTCCAGGTTATACATGACGAGATCCTCATATCCCCGTATATTCTCGTCCAGC
>OKRU01004225.1_pt1 | contig 10636 bp, 3 predicted proteins | sample 1601131 | NCBI WGS metagenome assembly OKRU01 (sample SAMEA3541558, study PRJEB24748) | human gut metagenome | biome: human gut; feature: human-associated habitat; material: faeces | place: China | collected 2012 | reverse complement strand
GAACAGTATTTAAACCGAACATTAAGTAATACAATCAGTGTTTTTGATACGAAGGCACCTGAAATGGAAAAGGAAAACGCCTATCATACTTTTCTTGCAGGGCTGTTGACGGGAAATACCGATTGGGTGGTTAAGTCGAATGTGGAAGCCGGAGATGGATTCGCGGATATCATCGTGGAACCAGAGGATCCGGATGCCGGCATCGTTATCAAGCTAAAATATGTGAAGGAAGTTGCAGGATTGGAGAATGCCTGTGAGAAGGCAATTGCGCAGATTAGGGATCGCAGATATGAGGAGTATCTGCAGAATGATGACAGACATGAGATTTTACTGTATGGTATGGCATTTTGCAAGAAACGATGCAAAGTGGTTGTGGAAAAAATAACAAAATAAAGGTGGTTGGAAGCCTGTCGGCATACCTTTTTGGGGGATGTCGACAGGCTTTTTTGATGCTTTCATATGTAAATATGACGAATTTAATTTTAAAGGCTAAAAATTTATTAAGTAAATGTTAACATAATTTTGAAAATAATATTAGCTAAAAAGCGAATAGAAATAAAACTACTAATAAGATAAAATTAATCGGTGTAAAGACTTTAATGTATAGTAATGGAGGAAGGTATTGTGAAAAACAAAATTGTAACAAAAATGCTGGCATGCCTTATGGTGGCAACAATGGTGACATCATTGGTGCCACAGATAGGCGCATTTCAGCAGGGGATGGTTGTCTATGCTGCGGAGCAGGAGGATGCGAGTGCAGTTACTAAAAATCTGACAATTGAGAATGTCAAATTTGATTCTTCGAAAGAATGGAGTGAGTTTAATTCCGAAGGACATAATTTGGGGGTGTCAACAGATTCAGAATGTAAGAAGGGGATGAGGATTTCTTACGATGTATTGATTCCGGAAGAAAAGAGTACATTTGAAGGAACAATCAAGGCCCAGACGGTTTTTAGAATTGGAAAGACATGGACGTGGACCGAGATTGGAACAACGGATCTTACATTTGATAGTGAAGTATCCGTTGATGGTGCCGCATACAAGAAAGCAACGGTTGACCTGACTATGAAGGACGCTCCATCCGTAGCAGGTAACTTAGCAGATGTCACACTTAAGATTGCTGGCTATCAATGTACTTATGAAGGAGATATCATTATCGCCAATACAAAGTTAGAGCAGACAGAGGTGTCTGATTCTAAAGAGACACTTGTATATGATAGTAGTGAAAAATCGGTAAAATCAGAATTTGATTTTTCATCGGTTATAGGTGCGAACGAAGACTGGTCTACTACAATTCGTCAACTGACAGTAGATAATGTTGTGTCTGGAGTGTCTGTTTCCAACGGTTCTGTTTTTCGCGGAAAGATTACAATTGATAAGGATGCTTATGATTCTCTTACGACAGAGGGCAGTTACATTAAGTTACAGTCTGTTATGAAGATTGGGGATAAATCAGAGTGGAATAAGGGTGGAAAATATCCGTATCTCGATAAAAACTCTTTCAAGGATAATGGAAATAATACATATTCTGCAGATTTCGAGGATAGGTTTGATGAAGTCAAAGGTGGAACGGAGCTGAAGGAAGTGATTGTCTGTGCTGTGGGAAAGCTTGCAAAAGGAACCATGACGGTTTCGGATGTCAAGATTTACAATGTTACATCAACCGATGCACCACTTCCGGAGAAGGAAGCAACGGTTGTTGATGATTTTGAGAGCGCAACAGAAGGAGATGCCGCAGGATGGGCAAATGAGGATGGATGGCAGTATACTGGTACTGTTAATCCGGTTGTTGCATCTGCAAATGATTCAAAAGCTTTAAAACTGAATCTCGATTATACAGGATGCGAAAATTACTCGTGGAGTGAAGCAAAAGTCACAAAGACTTTTTCGACAGGATATGATGTGTCGGCATATAACCTTCTTACCTACGATATCATCTATCCGGAAGCGTTTGATGGATTTAAGGCAAAAGTCTTTGCTAAGAATGCAGCATCTGACACAATCGTTATTAACAAAGAGGGAGCCATTGATAACAAAGAAAAGTTATCAGATGGATTGATGAAAGCGACAGTGTCTGTCCGTTTTACCCCGAACGAGAATGCAATCGATCAGTTGACGATTGGAACAATCGGCGTTAACGCTTCATTTGCTGGAAATGTTTTCATCGATAATATTAAACTGGCGCAGTATGATGAATCTGGAAATTATGTAAAGATTACAGAAACCGTACAGGCAGGTGACCAGGCTGGCTTAAACAATATGGCAAAAGAAGTCAAGCTTGTTGACAGTAATGCAACCGATTCCACCAAGGCATTAGCTGCTTATCTCACCGGCTTACGAGAAGATGATAAAGTATTATTCGGACACCAAAATTCAACGTTCCGTTCGGTAAGAGACAATGGAAATACCTCGGATATCAAAGACATTACCGGTTCGGAAGCAGGTTTATTCGGAATTGATACCTTAGCGCTTGCAGGAACGGAGTGTGCATCAGAACATCCGCTTGGAGCTTCGATTGCAGCATCCAAGAAAGCATATGATAATGGTTCTATTATCACACTTTCTTGCCATATGCCGAATTTTACAAATGCAAAGATTACAGATACGGGAAATGCCGAGCACCCATATGATTTCTCAAAGTGTGATTTCTCTGAGTCCAAGGATCTGACGCCTTGTGCAGATTACATCTTAGAGGGAGGAGAGTACAACGCACAGTACAATGCATACCTGGATATCATTGCAGACTACGCATTGAAATTGCAGGAGGCTAATGTGCCGATCCTCTTCCGTCCGTTCCATGAGAACAGCGGCGGATGGTTCTGGTGGGGAACATCAACCAGTGCAGATTCCTACCGTGCCATCTGGAGATACATGGTAAATTATCTGCAGGCCAAAGGCGTACATAATCTGTTATACGTATACTCACCGAATGGTCCGATCGATAATGAGAGCGATTATCTGTCACGCTATCCGGGCGATGCCTATGTCGATGTACTCGGCTTTGATTACTATGATGACTATGCAGATGTAAGCAAGTATACCGGCAAAACCTACTTTGAGGCGTTGGCGAAGAGCTGCGATGTTGTTGCTGGACTGGCTGATAAAAAGGCTAAGATTCCTGCAATTGCAGAGACCGGTATCCGTATCACAGGCGCTGGCAAGGACAGCCTGATGGTAAGCGGAAATCCGACCAAGGATAAGGACTGGTACAATCAGGTAGTCAATACGGCAGTTGAGCATGACATTCCTTATTTCCTTCTGTGGGCGAACTTTGACAGTGAGAATTTCTTCGTTCCATATAAGTACAGTGATACGATGGGACAGGAGATGATCAATGACTTCATTAAGGCATACAACAATGATCATTCCATCTTTGGAAACGGAACGAATTTCTATGGAGACAATGGTGCAATCAGTAAAGCCGATAATGTTACCTTGAACGGATACAGTAGTAGTGTTGGCGGCTATCTGATCTCCCCGAAGAATTATGCGGTTATCAAGGACGCATGCGAACTGAAGGCATCCGTAAAGAACGCAGCGAAGGTGACATTTGAGATTAGAACCAGCGAGACGGATGACAAGCCGCTGGTCATTGAAGGAACGAAGTCAGAAAACAGTGACGTCTATACGGCGCAGCTGACAGCCGATAAGCTGGCAGCGATTCCGAAGACCGGAACCGGTGTGATCACTGTGGTTGCATATGGCGAGAACGATACAACAGGAACCAGCCTTGGAACCGCTAAGTTCATCAACTTTAATCAGGATGCAGCTGTTATGCCGTCTCGTGTATTTGACAATTTTGAGTATTATTACGGCAATGATGGTCTGATGCAGACGAAGTATGGAACCCATAATTCGGCAGCAGGATGCAGCACATCGGTATCACTGGATGCAGTCAACAAAGTGGAAGGAAGCTACGGATGCGCATTCAATTACACTCTGGCCTATAAGGGAAGCGAAGCTTGGACCGGTGGCTTGGGAAGAACGTTTGATAACAAAGACTTCTCTGCTTACAATGCACTCAGTATGTGGGTGAAGCCGGATGGAAACGGACAGAAGATGGTCATCCAGCTGAAAGATTCCAATGGTAAAGAGTATGAGGCATATCTTACCGAATTTGTAAAAGGAACCAAGGCGCAGTATGTGACAATCCCATTTGCAAGCTTCAAGGCAAAAGGCGGTACAGATTCGATCTCTGCTTCCGATATTGCAGCATATTACTTATGGTGTAACACCATTCCAGAGAATATCGCTGGGGACAAGAAGGATGAGAATGGAAATTATACGGTAAGTGGAAGCATTGTATTTGATGATATTAAAGCGGTAAAGGTAAGCGATGCAGATATTGCGAAGATTGGAGAGGGCAAGACCTTCCTTACCACCGACGCACCACTGACAGATTTAAGCAGCGCTTCACAGGGTGGCAGCACTTCCGGCTCCGGTTCGTCATCGGTATCCGGCGGCAGCAGTGCAGCGGATACAACCGTAACGAATCCGGACGGAAGTAAGACCGAGACAACCGTCAGCACAAACCCGGACGGAAGCAAGACTCAGACAACAGTTACAACAAAGCCGGATGGCAGCAAGGTGAAGACGGTTGCCACAGCAAACAAGGACGGTTCAACAGTTACGGTTACCACAACCACAGATAGCAAGGGAAGCACATCCGTGAAAGCTGAAGTTGTTAAAACTGGCACAAAGTCTGCAGCAGGAACGAAGGGAAAGATTTCTTCCGATGTGGCTGCACAGATTACAGAGGCGGCTGGAACGACCGATGTTGTAATCACACAGAAGGTTGTTGATAAGAACGGAAAGACAGCATATATCGTAAGTGTGAATGCAAAGGATCTTAGCGCTGGCAAGAAACTCACTTTAGTGAAATACAATAAGAAGACCGGAAAGTACACTCTTTATAATAAGAAGACTTACAAAGTAACCGATGCAGGAGTGAGTCAGACAATTAAGGATTCGGGTTCTTATCAGCTCATCAGTGAGGCAGATGCGGCCAAGCTTGTGAAGGAGATTCTTGCTACCGTGAAACCTGCGAAGAAATCCAAAACGGTAAAGGAAGGAAATGCAGCAAGCTTCGCATGGAGTAAGGAACTTGATATCGCGAATGTTTCCAAGATTACTTATTCTTCTACCGATAATTCGATTGCGAAGATTGGCAAGAATGGTAAGATTACTGCAAAGAAGGCAGGTAAGGTTACGCTGAAAGCGACTGTGACACTTAAGAATGGCAAGAAGAAAGTTGTCAGCATGAAGCTTAGTGTTCGCTCAAAGTAACCGATGGAATCCGATAATTGAAATTGTAATTGAAACATAAATCCGTTATGCTATGCATAGTATAGCAGATTCAGACTGTAGACAAAGTCCTCGGCATTTTGCCGGGGACTTTTCTGTGAAAAGAGACTAAAAGTCAGTGGAAATATGCCTGTTTTCTCTTTGGGGTTAAAGTACTCACAGGATAATTCTCAGGGTAAAAAAGGTATCATCTACATTGAACTGGCAGCTGCCCTTCAGCTTTTCGACCACATAGCAGATGCTTTTGGTTCCCAAGCCGTGTCCGGCCTCCCGGGCACGGGGTAGACCGTCTACCAGCTGGGGCCGTTCCCGGTAAGTGTTTTGCAGGGAGATCAATAATTTCCCATTTTTCTGATGCATATCCAGCTTCAGGACGCGTTCAGCCTCCGGCAGACCGGAGACAGCATGAATGGCATTCTCCAGTCCATTGGACAAAAGAGAGGTCAGATCCACATCGGAGACAGGAAGCTCCTCGGGCAGCTGAATAGCATAGGAAAAAGAAATACTCTCCTTTTTCATGGCCTCCTCATAGGAGGAAAGAATCAGGTTCACAATCTCATTTTTACAGTAGCGCCGGAGAGCCGTACGGTCAGAGGTATGGATGACCTCGCGGATATAATCCAGCGCCTTCTCATCCTCTCCATTTTCAATAGAAGAAGAGATGCTTAAGAGAAAATGCCGCATATCATGCCGAAGAAGCGCGACAGTCCGCTCGGAGCGGCGCAGAGTATCAAGCTCCTTCTCCGACTAGACACGCTTCATCTCCATCAGCTGATTCCGCTGTTCGGCCTCCTTCGCCGCCTCATATTCCCTGAAATACAGAAATAAGAACATGAGATAGGTAATACACAGCACGAAGCCCAGAAACTCTCCCACAACCTCCAGGCCGGAGTACAGAAGGGAGGTGTAAATGCTGGTCACATAATCGAAGATATAATAGACAAAGGGCATAAAGCCCAGAATCATCAGAGCGTGAGTGGGCTTTTGAAGAAGCTGGGCGGTAATATCCGACACATAATGGAGCAGCAGTACAAAGACCACGCAGGTGACACAGATCCGGACACAGTAGTAGACCCATTCCTCATGAGTCAGCGCCAGGGCGGCAACACCGATCCAGTTGCTGATCTGACAGCAGAGATAGGCGGTCAGAACCGAGAGAATGGAAATGACAGCGGGATAGCGGTAATACAGGGTCAGAAGCAGAATCAGCGGCAAGTGAATGATAAGAGGATAAATCTGCTCAGTAAAGGAAAACCCGTACAGGAGAAAGGAAACGAGAAAAAGACCTCCAGTCAGGCAGGTAAAGGTCAGCAGGGTCAGGTTATTCTTACGGTTCAGCTGGATGCCGAGAAATGCAGCCGAGGCATAGACCCCGAACAGCAGGGTTGTCGCATTGTGTATAAAACTTAATATCGTAACGAACATGATTTTTCCTCTTATGAATTCTGAAACATCTGGGCGAAATACGCTTCCTTGAAGGCTTTGGAACAGCCTCTGGCAATGGGAATGGTCTTTCCGGATTTGGAGGTGATTTCACTGGGGGTAAAATGATCCACGTTGGGCAGATACACCAGATAGCTGCGGTGGCATTTGAAAAAGCCGTCCTCCGGTGGCAGCTCATCTTCAAAGAAATGGAGGGAATCCGGGGATTCCAGTGTACGGCCGGAACGCAGCTGAAAGCGTACCCGTTTATTCTGAGCCTCCACGTATTCAATCTCGTGGAAATAGAGCTTCTGGTAGCCGAAGGTTGTCTTCAGAATCAGGTGCTTCGGCTCCTGGGCAAAGGTCTGGATGCATTCGTCCAGGGTCATTTTCAGCTTCTCCCTGGTGACAGGCTTCAGCAGATAGCCGGAGGCTTTCACATCGTAGGATTCCAGGGCGAATTCCGGGGAGGAGGTCAGAAAAACAAGCTTCACGGCCCGATCCTGCTGCCGGATTTCCCGTGCAGCATCCATGCCATTGAAAAGGGGCATGATGATGTCCAGAAAAATAATATCGAAGGGACGGCTCCGGTGAGCGTCAATCAGCCTGTCTCCGTTCTCACAGGAATACAGCTCTATCGGAAGCTGACGTTCTGTGGACCACTCCCGGATCATGATGACAGCCTGCTCCAGAAACAGGGGACTGTCATCGCAGATGGCTATCTTCAGCATAAGTAACCTCCCATCAAAAAGTAAAATTCTAATATTGTTACATTTTAACACATATTTGCAGGGCTGTGAATAAAAACCGGGTGCAGTTCGCACCGGAAAAAGGACATTTCACGCAAAGGGGGAAAAACAGGGCTTTTGTGCTGGTATAATAAAATAAAATCTGCAACAGAAACGGAAAACACACAAAGGAGAGTGGAGAAAATGAGAAAAAGAACAGGAAAAATATGGATTGTGGGAGTGCTGGCCTGTCTGCTGACCGTACTGCTGCTACCGGGCGGAAGTATGAAGACGGAGGCGGCCGATTCTTTTTGTTTATTTATCGATGGAGAAACTCACAATACTAATGAGGATATGGAAGGAAATTTCTGGAGCTATACCGCTGCGACGAATACACTTACCTTAAGAGGCGGTTCTTACGAATGTGAGAGGCCTGATTATGCCAATGCACTTTCTGTGAATCAAGATCTCAATCTTGTTCTTGTGGGGGAGAACAGAATTATATGTAACAACAATAGCGGGATTAATCGGGATTATAGCGGAATTTATGTGGAAGGAAATCTTACTATAAGTGGAGATGGAGAGCTGACGGTTACTGGCGGAGGTAAAAACAAAAAGGGGAACTGCTACGGAATTAAGGTCAAAGGTAATCTGACTATAGATAATGGCAAGATTGATGCAACCGGAAAGGCTAGCGAGGATAGCGTGGGAATCTATGCAGATGGAGATATCACAATCAACGGTGGCACGGTGAAGGCCACAGGAAATACAGCATATAGCACGGCTGGAACTAGCAAAGGAATTCATTGTGGAGGCACATATGTGCAGAACGATGGGGACGTGGCGGTCACCTCAAACAACGATAACTCGAGCAGTGATGGAACCGGACTCTATGCGGGGAAAGATATCAAGATCACAAGTGGTAAGCTTAGAAGTGGGAACTCTAAATCGAGCGTTGGAATTAAGTGTGATGGCATATATACCCAGACAGGCGGGGAAGTGAAGGCTACCTCAACGGGTATATATGATGAAAAACTTGGCCTGAAAGCTGCAGGTATAAAGTTTGAAGGAGATAAATTAACGCTTGAGGGAAATACAAGAGCATATGAGATTACGGGAAGAAGTGATAGTGAACAGACAAACGAGAAGAACATTACGTGGACAAAAGCGAGTGTACTGAAAGCGAGTAATTTTACCATTACACCACCGGACGGGATCTATAACGGAAAGGAACAGGAAGTCACGGTAACACCGAAAGAAGGAATTAACTGCGGTGCGGTGACGGTGAAATATTATAATAAGGATAAAGGTACTTATGCACCAATGAATGGGAAACCGACAGCACTGGGAGATTATAAGTTTGAGATCAATGTAGCTGGAAGTTCGTCTTATGCAGAAACAACGCTCCAAGATGAGAACTGGAAATTCACAATCGCATATCATAAGCTGCAAAAAGTAAATGCGAAAGCCGCTACCTGTACGGACGAGGGTAATATAGCGTATTACAAGTGCAGCGAATGTAGGCTTTGCTTTAAAAACAGTGATGGAACAGAGCAGCTTACGGAAGATGCAATAAAGATTGCAAAAAAAGATCATGAAGGTGCTGAGCCGGTAGTCTATACCTGGAATGAGAAGCATACCACCTGTACTGCAGTCATTAAATGTAAAAATTGTGATAAAGTGATAGACGAAGCAGAGGGTATCATAAGTTCTAAGGTGACAAAGGAAGCCAACTGTACGGAAAAAGGAGAAATAACCTATACCGCAGCCTTTCCGAAGGACAGTGTATATGTAAAACAGACGGAAAAGGTGACGGTAGCTGCCTTGGGTCATGTGGAGCCGGAGGATGACGGCGACTGTACTACAGCGGTTATCTGTGAAAGATGTAAAGCTGTAATTAAAGATGCAAAAGAGCACAACTGGAGTGATTCCTGGACGAAAGATGCTTCCGGTCATTGGCATGCGTGCCAGAATGATGGCTGTACCAAGAAAAAAGACGAAGCGGCTCATACACCGGATATACCGGTGCCGACGGATGATACAGATCAGAAATGTACCTTCTGTGAATATATCATCGCGCCTAAGAAAAGCCATGAACATACGCTTCAAAAAATAGAAGCGAAGGAAGCTACCTGTACCACACCAGGAAATAAAGAATATTATAAGTGTGAAACATGCGGACATTTCTTTGCAGATGAAGCTGCAACACAGGAAGTTATGGAAGGCGATATGATCATTCCGGCCCGCGGACATGACTATGCCAATCTGGTCTATACCTGGAGTGAGGATTATACCACCTGTACCGCAGTACAAAAGTGCAATAACTGTGATACAGTAAATGCAACAGAAAAAGTGAACAGTACTTCAAGTGTAACTCAGTCCCAGTCCTGCACAGCACCGGAGCTTACCACCTATACAGCGACATTTACCAGTGAGACATTTGCAGTGCAGAAAAAGGTAGTACAGACCAAGGAAGCTGCCGGACACATGCCGGGCGACTGGATCGTGGACAGACTGGCGACGGTCACAGAAGAAGGCAGCAGACATAAGGAGTGCAGTGTATGCAAAGCCATCGTTAAGACAGAAATCATCGAGAAGCTCCCATACATTTCAAGTGATACCACGAAGCCGGATAGCAGTAATGAAGAGACGGTTACCAATAGAACCGAAATAAATGCGGCAGGTAAGAGTGTCTCTGTGACAACAACCGTCAGAAAAGATGCATCTGGTAAGGTGATCAGTACCGTTCAAACGAAAGAAATTGTCGATGCGGCAAAGGATACATCCGTTACAGTTACTTCGGTTACTGATGGTGAGGGAAAGACATCTGTGAAAGCAGACGTTGTTACGTCTGGTACAAAGTCTGCATCAGGAACGAAGGGAACGATTTCTTCCGATGTGGTTGCACAGATTATAGAGGCAGCTGGAACAACAGATATAGTAATTACGCAGAAGGTAGTTGATCAAGATGGAAAGATTGCATATACCGTAAGTATAAATGCAAAGGATCTGACTTCCGGTGAGAAGTTCATTGTAGTGAAATACAATAAGAAGACCGGAAAGTACACACTTTGTAATAAGAAGATTTACAAAGTAACCGATGCAGGAGTGAGTCTGACAATTAAGAATTCGGGTTCTTATCAGCTCATCAGTGAGGCAGATGCGGCCAAGCTTGTGAAGGA
>OKRU01004219.1_pt1 | contig 10646 bp, 8 predicted proteins | sample 1601131 | NCBI WGS metagenome assembly OKRU01 (sample SAMEA3541558, study PRJEB24748) | human gut metagenome | biome: human gut; feature: human-associated habitat; material: faeces | place: China | collected 2012 | reverse complement strand
GACAGCCTCCGAACGAGCGTAACCGAGCAAACAACTTACGAGCCGGTCCCGAAGAGGACGGCGACCTGCTCGGTGAGTGCGGAGCAGTGGCTGAACCTGAGTAAGCTTCCTGCCGGATTCGGGCTGAGCTATCGGAACGACGGTCTGAACATAGATATAAAGTCAGACGGAGAAGGTGGCGTGAACGTCACGGCAACAGCCGACAGTACAGGAAGACAGGTGACCTTGACTCGTACGGAAACAGACCACCGCATACGCGATGAAACTGTGAGTAATGAAGTGAAGGAAACACGCCCGGGAGCGCAGGGATGGCTGACAGGAACAGCCCTGACCCTGCTGGGGATTTTCCTTATCTGGCAACTGATTAAACGATATTTAAAACACGATTAAAAACGACAATATTATGGCAGATACAAGCAACGGACTGATGTACGGCGTGGCCGCCGTTAAGTTCAAGGCCTCTGGCTCTGGTTCGCAGGAAAAGACACTGGCCTGGCTGGATGAAAACGGGATGCAGCCTGCGGGAAACGCACCTAGTTTTCTGGATGTATTCGCAGCACAGGTGACAGACGGACCGGTAGACAGCATCATGACCAACCCGGGAAGCGATGCGTTTACAATGAACCTTATCCAACTGAATGCCCAGAGTATGGTGGATGTGTTCGGTGGAAAAGTCGGAGAAGACGGTTCCTATACACCGCCTTCAAAAATGCTTGCGAACGGTGTGCTCACCATTATCATGCATTCCGGACATGGTTTCCGCATATTTAATGCACGTCTGAGCCGCAATGGATTCCAGAACGGAATTAACATGCAGAATGTGCTGGCAATGGGTATCCGTGTGGATATGCTGAAACCCACAGACGGGAAGGACAGACGTTATCGTACTTATCCTCCAGGTACAGAAGATTTTGATGCAGTTGACGCAATCGAAGACGCAGAAGAATGATAAGTATGAAGGCACAAGATATTGAACTGCTGGCAGGCATCTCCCTCAGTGACGGGGGAATCAGCCTGCCGCTTCATACGGTACTTCGGAAACGTCCGTTCCGCATTACGATGAAGACACCTACCACACGCAGTCTGATACGAATCAGCAAGCGTTATCTCCGAATCGGGGTGACTCCTGAAGAATATGACGCATACGACCAGGACCAGCGTATCCGGTTTGTCTTCCTGCATGGAAAGGACATCAGTCGCATCGTGGCATACGGAATTGTGAGAGGGCCTGTACTGGGAAGAGTACTGAACCGCATGGTGGCATGGATGCTACGGGAACTGATGACACCCGACGAACTTTCCGCCGCCTGGCGGCAGGTGCTGAACAGTACATCTACCACGTCTTTCGGGATTATTATCGCATCGGCAGCAGCTCTGAACAAGATGCAGCCCTTAGCGAGCCGGAACGAGAGCGCAAACGACAAGAGGAGTTAAAGAAGGGACACACGGAACCTTCGCATAGCCTTTTCGGCGTAGTAGGTCAGCTGGCCACGGAAACAGGATGGAGCATTGACTACATTCTGGATAAGGTAAATGTAGTTACCCTTCAGCTCATGATGGCAGACATGCCTCACTGGGTTCCTCCGAAGAAACCGGACCTGAAGCAGCAGATCCGTGAAATGGAGGAACGTGAAAAACAAAGAAACAGTCGCACACAAACAACAGAAAACACCAATCAGACAAAGGGAATGAACCCGATGGAGTTCTTTACCAATTATGCGGTAAAGGACTGATTATTCATCATTATAAATTGGAATCATGGCAGTACCCGTTGAACTGGAAATATTCATGAAAGACTTGACCAAGGCCGGATTACAGAGCGTTGGCAAGAATGTGGATGATGTGGAAAATCAGACTCTGAAACTGATTGACGCATTGAAACTGGTACGTGCCGAGCAGATTAAACAGCTTGAAGCGAACAAGCAGGCCGGAAAAAACTACACTCAGGAGGCTGCAAACGTGCAGGCTTTGACGGGCCAGATTAATGGATTGAAGGCCGGACTGAAAGACTTGAAGAAAACCAAAGAGGAGGTTGCAAAAACACCTTCCATCGACATCGACACAGAAGCTGTTACCCGTAAGACAAACAACCTGAAGATGCAGTTCAGCCAGGTAGCAAGAGAACTGCCTTCGCTTGCCATGGGTCCGCAGATGTTTATCCTGGCAATTTCAAACAACCTTCCTATGCTGGCAGATGCCATTGCCGATGTGCGCAAGCAGAACGAACTTCTGGCCGCATCCGGAAAAAAAGGTGTGCCGGTATGGAAACAGCTAGGAAAAGCATTGCTTTCTCCTCAGACAGCCTTAATCGCTCTAATTTCATTGGGTATTGTATATGGAAAAGAAATTGGTAATTGGGTTAAAAACCTTGGTAAAGTAAAAAAAGAACTATCAGAAACTCAACAGCTACAGGAATCATTGAACACTTCCAGAAGAAAAGGTGGAGAAGCTGCGTCTGAAGAGTCTGCAAAACTTAGAATTCTTTATACAGCCAGCCAGGATACATCAAAATCCATGAGAGAAAGGAATAAGGCTGTAGATGAGCTTCAAAAAATGTATCCGGATTATTTCGGTAAACTAAGTAATGAAGCCATTTTAGCGGGGAATGCCGCATCTGCGTACGATGAACTGACTAAGGCAATTATACGTAAAGGTCAGGCGCAGGCAGCGGAAGATATTGTAGCTGATTATTCAAAGAGAAACTTTCAGTTACAACGTGGTATTAATGCGGATTCGCAATGGGTTAATCAGATGCGTTCCGCATACGAAGCTGCACTGAAACAAAGAGAAGGAATGAGGCAAAATGCGTTGACGGTAAATCAAAGCAGTTTCATGACAAACCGGACTCTTTCAGGTGACAGTAACGCGGAAAAGATTATCGAGGAATACGAACGTCGCATGGAGAATATCAGAAAATCTTCTGAAGAAATTGCAAAGAACAACAAAACAGTAGAGGGTATAGTCAAACAGATAGACACATCGGCTTACACCACTGATTTCTCTGGTAGCTCCAAAAAGCAGAAAGAAGAGAAAACCGACTACGCCTCTCAGCTTGCCGATGCCCGCGTAAAAGCACAGCAGACTACTGAAAAACTCCGCATCCAGATTATGCAGGAAGGTATTGCCAAGCGTATGGCACTGGCTAAGCAGGAATATGATGAGTCTGTGGCTGACATTGACAAGCAGGAACGGGATATGCTGTCAAAGATGGATCAGGCTCGAAAGCAAGGTGACAATATCCCACAGAGCCAGTACGACGATGTAAAGAATACGGCAAACACCAACCGTATGCTGGCAGAACAGGTGTATAACGAAAAGATATATCAGATTGAACAGGAATATCGCGACAAGGCCACGCAGAGCCTTATCGACTACAATAAACAATACGGAACGTATCAGGAGAAACGTCTGGCCATTGCAATGGATTATGCCCGGAAAATTGCCGCTGCGGAAACAGAAGGAGATGCCGACGTATTAACCCGTGAACGTGACGACAAGCTGGCCAGCCTGGACTTTGAGGAAATGAAGAAAGGGATGGACTGGGACAAGATTTTCGGTGACCTGGAACGTGTGTCTACTGATACACTGGAAAGCCTTCGTGAGAAGCTGAAACAATACCTGGAAGGAATAGGCGATGACATCAGCCCCGAATCTTACAAGGAGGTAATGGATGCTTTCAATAATATAGATTCCGAGCTGGCCGACCGTTCCCCGTTCGAAACAATGAAGAAGGGGTACGAAGATTACAAGTCTGCGATGGATGAGGTACGTTCTGCTCAGAACCTTCTTCAACAGGCACAAGTAGGCGGAAGCGTTATCGTGGAAGAATATGACGAAGCAACCGGAACCCTTACACGTAAGCTGATTACTCAGGCCGAAGCGGAGGAAAGACTTCGTGCTGCCCAGGATAAACGATACAGTGCCCAGAAGAGTCTGACTGACGCGGCCCATTCCATCGGACAGAAAGGAATGGCAATCGTCAATGCCGGAAACGACATAGTGGATATGTTAGGAAACTTTGGCGTAAAAGTTCCGGAAGCGGTGAGTGAGACATTGAATGGAGTCAGTCAGGTAATGAGTGGACTGGAAAGCATTGATTTGACAAAACCATTCAGTGCTATTACAGGGTCAGTTAGTATATTGACTGGAATAGGCAATACGATAGCCGGACTGTTTGGTTTCGGAGGTGCCGATTATTCCGGGTACGAGAATATGAAATCAAAGTATGAAGGGCTGATTGACATTTGGGATTCGCTTATTTCAAAGAAACAGCAATACATTGACATCGACTACGGAATAGAAGCTCAGAAAGCAGCCGAAGAAGCTAAAAAGCTGGTAGACGTGCAGATTGAACGCCAGCGGCAGTTGATGCATTCTCTTTCTGGAAGCGGGTCTAGTATGTTCAGCCATTCATTAGGATACAGAGTAAACGAAAGAATGGGTAGCTCTGACTGGGCAAGACTGTCACAATTAACAGGAGCTAATATACGTGAATTTGGTGACGTAATTAATTTGGATGCGGATGTAATTGGTAAGGTACTTCAGGACGAAAAGTTTGTGTCGGTACTGACTGCTGTCAACTCTGAGTTTGTGACCTACATTCAGAACATAGACAAATATAGCGAACAGTTGAAGGAAATTGCCGAACAGGAGAAGGAAGCATTTACCGGAGTAAGCTTTGATGAATTCCGTGACAGCTTTGTGAGCATGCTGTCGGATCTGGACGCTACCAACCAGGATTTTGCAGACAATTTCGAAAAATACCTTCAGAACGCCATATTCTCCTCAATGGTTGCAGATAAGTATAAAGACAGAATCCAGAGCCTGTATGACTCATGGGCGAAAGAAGCGGCAGATGGAGAAAAGGTGTATGTTGGAAGAAGAATGTTCGGATTTCGCCATTACATTGAAAAGGATAAAGGGCTATCTAATGAAGAAGCTGAAATGCTACGCAATCAATATCAGAGTATTGTAGACGATATGCTGTCAGAAAGAGAGCAGATAATGAAAGATTTCGGATGGTCTTCATCTGCGGATCCCGGAAGCAGCCAGTCACCCGGCAGCGGTGCGCTGACCACCATGAGCCAGGACAGCATATCCACTTTTGAAGGTATAGGCAGGAACATGCAGACGCATCTGGCCAATACGGACAAGTTCGTGCAGGAAATCCGCAACACGCAGAAGCAGGACAGCCAGACGCTGGCCACCATAGCCGGGCACACGGCACATCTGGTGGAGATACACGATATATTGAGTGATATGAAATTGAACGGAATACAGCTGAAGTAGCTTTTAATTTTTAACTATTAATTATTAACTGAAAAGTGGACCTTACAGGATACCTAACAATTAACGGAACGGACGTATGGACGGAATACGGTGCTTTCCTGGGAGAAACGGAAGAAGGCGGACACGTGAACATGGATGCCTTGCTTCGAATGTCCAAGGCGAAGGATATTACCACCGTAGACTTTCGCGAACGGAATGGGGTAGAGCTTCCTCAGAACCCGAACGTGAAGCTGAGCAGCATCGAACGTACATTGCAGTTCTGGCTTCGTGGAAGCTCCGCATCCGACCGGCTGGACAAATATCAGCGTATGATGACGCTCATCACGTCGGGTATGCTTGCAATCGCCGTGAAGAATTACCGAACCTACAATATGGTTTACCAGGACATGCCGGCAGAACCGGACTGGTACGAAAGCTACGAAGGAGACCGCTTCTATGTGCTGTTTTCACTGAAATTTTTGGAGCCGCAGCCTTCTATTTAGTAATTGATTAAACACTGTTTAAATGGAACTGAAAATATACGATAAAGCCAACAACCTCCGTCTGACAGCCAGCCCGAACTCTTCTTCCAGTGTTACGGAAGAAATAGGTGGAGAATGCAGCGTATCTGCATCTTTCACCCATACCGAATACGTGCCGCTGGATGTGGATGACTACATCGAGGTGGAAGGCGTGCGCTACAAGGTAAAATCACGCTATCGTCCGAAACAAAAGAACACACAGACTTACGAATACAGCGTGAAGTTCTATGCGCCGATACATGATGCGGAAGATACACTGATGCTGTTCCAAGAAGGCGGAACCACGTCTGAATTCAGTTACGACGGCGGGCCTCGCGAACACCTGCAGTTGTGGATTGATAACATGAACCGCCGTGCCGGTGGAAATCTGTGGAGCATCGGAACGGTTATTACCGCCGAAAACAAGGTGATTGATTACCGGAATGTGAAGTGCTGGGATGCGGCTTTCGGCAGCAACGGCATCGCCGCCACATTCGGCACGGAAATGTGGGCAGACGGTTATGTGATTAATCTCTGCAAAGCTGAACGTGGGGAAGTGGTGGAACTTGGCTACCTTCAAGGACTTACCAATCTGGCGCAGGAAGATAACGGGGAAGTGAAATTCTTTACCCGTCTGTTCCCGTTGGGCAGCACACGCAATATTGATGCGACAAAGTACGGGTATTCCCGTCTGCAACTTCCAAGTCGGGAAATATATGTGGACAAGAATGTAGACTTATACGGAGTGAAGGAAGAAACGGAAGAAGCTGCGTTTGCTGAAATATATCCTCAGTATGTGGGTACGGTTTCTTCGGTTCGTACGGAAGAGAAAACCAGCGAGGAAGGACGGAAGTACACCGTATATTATTTCAAGGACAACGGCATGAACTGGAATCCGAAAGACTACGAGATTCCGGATCTGGACTATATGTTACAGTTCCAGACTGGCGAGCTGGCAGGACGTGGAACTGACGGTTCTTTCCAGGCTGCATGGCATGAAGACACACGGGAGTGGGAAATCATCAACGTATATCCGGATGATACGACTCAGGTTCCCGGAGGTGTGATTATACCGAATCCAGGTGACAAGTATATACCATGGAACTTCGCCATGCCGCAGGAATACATTACCGCAGCGGAACAGGCATACAAACTGGCAGTAGATGATTTTCTGAATACCTACAGCTTTGATCCGAACAAATACACCGGAACTACTGACCGGAACTACATAGAAAAGAATAATACACCGCTCCGCATCGGATGGAACGTGCGTCTGCTTTCAGAACAGTATTTCGGTTCTACCGGAGGATACAAGGATACACGTATTACCAAGGTGCAGCGCAAGTTGAACGACTTGTGCCAGGCTACGATTACCTGCTCGGATGAGGTTGGTACGGGGTGGAAGTCTTCTGTAGATAATTCTTTGGACTCATTACGGTATGAGGTGGCCAGACAGGCAGAACAGTATGTGTATGACATAATCAGAACGTATGATTCAAAAACTCCGTCCGATAAGAATATATTTAGTGCATTAAAATCACTGAAAACGCACCTTCGTAAAGATGTACCTGACCAGACGGAGTTTTTGATGAAGCTTCTTGGCGGTATTATATCTCCTTTCCTTACATCTCCCGATTTTGTAACTGGAATGATGGGGGCCGGCATGTCATTCTCTTCAGAGGAAGGCGGTGAATCCGTCGGATGGATTGACAAACTGTACGTGCGCAAGAAAGCTATCTTCCAGTTACTTTCAATAATGGAGACCGAGCTGGCCGGAGCTTCCTTCATGTTCAACGCTTCAGGTGCCAGAGCAACGATTACTAAGGTCGAGTTTATAGAAAAAAAGGGAATTCGTTTCAAGGATGGTAAAGGAGTCAAGTTCTCAGACGGGAAAAGAGGTTACTCATCTCCTGGAACTTATGGTTCTGTTTATCGCTGTTACTTCCTTGCAGATGATGGTGAGAAAGCCATAGAAAATCGTTTTAAGCCAGGGAATTTAGTACGCTCACAGTCCTTTAATATTAAGGAAGGCGCGTATGACGGCGTATCCAATCACTATTGGTGGCGTCTGGTGGAAAATGTTGGTGATAACTGGATAGATGTATCCGTGAATCATTGTGACGAAGGAAGCGATATACCCAAAGTGGGTGACGTGATGGTACAGCTTGGAGACATAGCCGACCCGGACTATCAGGCTGCAATCGTGTTGTCTGCATACGGAGACGGTGCGCCTTCTCTTACCTTCTATCAGGGGATAAGTTCTTACTCCCTCTCCGGGAAAGATATAGTCACGATTGGATACGACCGTGTGAAAAAAGAGGGATACTTCAATGTGTATGGACGTACCTATCTCGGTAACAGGGAACAAACGAATTACCTCAGTCTGTCTGATGGAAAGTTAGTCGGAAGATTTAGCGAACTCATGCTATCTCTGGTAAATCAGTTGTAGAGGTAGCAAAGGACGAAATAAGCCTTGAACTGGAAGATACAGGAATCAACGTCAAAGATAGGACTGTAACGGTACATGCATATAATTTCTTTGTAACCAACACATCCGGTGAACCGATTGCTGTTTTCACTACTGATAAAAACGGACGTCCGATTGTCAAGGCCGAATACATTGACGTGGACAATCTGAAGGTGAAGCATCTTGATGGTGCGGAGGGTTCTTTGGAAAGAGGCTCTATCGGAGGATTTGAACTGGCAAATGGCCGAATCGGTAGTGAAGCAACGGCATCCGGAGGTGGAGGTAGTTTGTCAATTTATAGTGACATGATTCGTGTAGGCGGCACAAGCTCTTATGTATTAATAGGGAAGAATGTTGTTCCGGCGACAGCTTCTGGTTTTACAGCTGCGGGAAGAATCATAAACAATCAGACGAATACGTATGGCGGATATGGTTTTGACGTGGCCAACTATGGGTTGTTTATTGAAGTATCTGGTGGAACGAAAAACTATGGGCTGAAAAGCAATGCTCCACTGATGGCAACTGCGTTTATTGGAACCAAGATCGGAAGGCTTAACATTACAGGCAGCACCTACAAGATTGATTTCTCACAGAATAATATCTTCTTTATATATGCCAGCAGCGCATATAATGTGACCCTTCCGGATGAGTCGCAGGTCGCAAGCATGTTTGGTATGAGCAGCCTTCCGTCTGATTTCGGACTTATGTTGGTTTTCAGATGCCTTGCAGGCTCTAAAAACGTCACGTTGGCCGGAATATACGACCAGAACGGAAGTGTGCAAAGTTATACTTTGGCTGTCGGCGATTCAATAATACTACTGGTGGCTAAGGTTCCATATTTCGGATATTTTTTAATCAATTATACAAGCTGATGGACAAGGCAATTATAATCTATACAGCGTTGGAAACATCATTAATAACTATAAATTAAAAACAATTATGGCAGCAGAAGAAGATTTTGTATTAAGCTTTACAGGTGAAGAAACTGACAATCTATTGAAACATACAGAAAGTATGAAGAATCAGACAACGGAAGAAGATGGTGAAACGGTACAGGTGTACGATACAAACGGCGTTCCGCATAAAGTGTCGAAAACGGAGCTACTGAAGAAGTCTACACTGGCTCTCCCAGCTTTGGAAGACATCTCCAGTTTTGTGGCCGTGAATGCCGCCGGAAATGCAATCGGATTGATGACAAAAGAGCAGGTTGCGTCAGTTCTGGCGGAACTTAATGGTGGATTTATAAGGAGAAGCCCAGTTTCAGAATCTTTCGACTCCTGCATAAATCAGGGCGTTTATAATATCAATAAGACCACTTATCCATCCGCTGTAAACTATCCTCCAAGTATTGTCTATGGGATTCTATTTGTATTCAGTTCATCGAATGGATGGGTTTCACAATTTGCTCACAACTTGGAAAATAATGCAATACATACAAGAATAAGAAATGAAGGAGGAAGTTGGACCGAATGGAAACAGATTTAAAATGAAAAGCTACATACTATGCCAAATCTCTTCCCATAACCCATTAGAATCTCTTGTACGATAAAACACTGTATGGCTAATTACATCAAAACATTGTTGTACTCCATAGTTATACTCACCATAATCTATTAATAGACCATAAGATATGCCTGGGCCATTAATAGAGCCCATATCCACATTGTACATATAGATACGGTTTATATTGCATTTATTGGCATCTTTCACCACGCCTTCATATCTTATCCATGTTTCATTTATACCCGTCAGTCCCGCCAGGCAGGTTTAGCACTGGCGGAACTTATTGGAACAGTAACAGACATAAAGAACGGACTACAACAGGCTGGAACATTCCGTTATCTGGGAAATATTGGTGACCAGGATCTTAACGATATAGGCTCAGGATATGGTTATTCTTACAATGATGGTACAGGTGTTTATGGAGTTTTTTTATCTTTCAATGTAGATTGCAAATTGCAATTAAAATGCAACTATGCTGATGGTTCACTATTTACTAGAACATATAATCAATCAAGTAAAATTTGGTCAAATTGGAAAAAGATAGCTTAATCAGCTTAGTTGTCTCCATGCGCTCCAGTTGTTAAGCCCCCAGCTCATTCTTGTGTATGATGTACCGTTGTCTGAAATTGCAAGCTGAGAAACAGAGCCACCCGCTCCATCTTGAAAAACAATAATATGCCCAAGCTCTATCGGATAGTGCTTAGAAGCTATATCTTCACCCCAACAATACACTGCATAAAACCCTGATTCTGTTAGTGAATTTGCATCCGTATTAAAATCGACACGGTTTCTATATTTGAACGGGAAATCAATAAGTCCCGCCAGGCAGATTTAGCACTGGCGGAACTTATTGGTATTGCAACACCCCAAAAGAACGGATTATTATC
>OKRU01004214.1_pt1 | contig 10671 bp, 8 predicted proteins | sample 1601131 | NCBI WGS metagenome assembly OKRU01 (sample SAMEA3541558, study PRJEB24748) | human gut metagenome | biome: human gut; feature: human-associated habitat; material: faeces | place: China | collected 2012 | reverse complement strand
GTCAGCCCCGAGCAGGCTCCCGACACCCCGACCTACATCACCCTCCACTTCGAGAAGGGCATCCCCACTGCCGTTGACGGCAAGGAGATGGGCGCTGTCGAGCTGGTCGAGTACCTGAACAAGGTCGGCGGCGAGAACGGCATCGGCCTGCTGGACATCGTCGAGAACCGTCTGGTGGGCATGAAGAGCCGCGGCGTGTACGAGACTCCCGGCGGCGCTATCCTGTACAAGGCCATCAATGTTCTGGAGACCATCACTCTGGACAAGGAGAGCGCACACTTCAAGGCTCAGATGGCTCAGAAGTACGCCGACATCGTCTACAACGGCCAGTGGTTCACCCCGCTGCGCGAGGCTCTGGATGCCTTTGCTGACAGCCTCGAGAAGACCGTCACCGGCGATGTCAAGCTGAAGCTCTACAAGGGCAACATGATCAACGCCGGCGTCACCTCTCCGTACACCCTGTACGACGAGCAGACTGCCTCCTTCGGCGTGGATAAGGACTATGACCAGTCCGATGCTACCGGCTTCATCAACCTCTTCGGCCTGTCCATCAAGGAGCGCGCAAAGCTGTCCAAGAACTGGCCCGAGGTCAAGGAATAACCTGCTTACCATCCCCTTTGGCGTGTTTTTTACACTTTCACGCTGAAGGCTCAAATTACCGGCATCATTGCTGGCGGCACCGCCGCGGGAGCTTTTTCCCCTGCGGCGGCTTTGCCGTTTCTATAGAGGAGTTTCTTTTATGGCAGAACAACTTTGGAAGGGCCGTTTCTCCAAGGCGGTCGATTCCCGCGTCAACGACTTCAACTCTTCCATCCGCTTCGACCAGCGGATGATCGCGCAGGATATGCGCGGCAGCGGCGTCCACGCCGCCATGCTGGCAAAGCAGGGCATCATCTCCGAGAAGGACTGCGAAGATATTCTGAGCGGTCTGGCCTCCATCGCGGATGACCTGGCCTCCGGCACCCTCACCATCGACCCCAACGCCGAGGACGTCCATACCTTCGTGGAGCAGACCCTCACCGCCCGCATCGGCGACGCCGGCAAACGCCTGCACACCGGCCGCAGCCGGAACGACCAGGTGGCGCTGGACATCCGCCTGACTCTGCGGGACTACAGCCACACCCTGCAGGCTTACATCGTGGAGCTGGTCAAGGTCATCTGCAAGAAGGCCGCCGAGAACACCACCGCCGTCATGCCCGGTTACACCCACCTGCAGCGCGCCCAGCCCATCACCTTCGGCCACGCCCTGATGGCCTATGCATGGATGCTGCTGCGCGATCTGCAGCGCTTCGAGGACGCCACCGCCCGGATGGACGCCCAGTGTCCGCTGGGCTCCGGCGCTCTGGCCGGTACGACCTACCCGCTGGACCGTCAGTTCACCGCCGAGAAGCTGGGCTTTGCGGCGCCCTGCCCCAACAGCCTTGACGGTGTGTCCGACCGTGACTTCTGCATCGAGCTGGCAAACGCCATCTCCATCTGCATGATGCACCTGTCCCGCCTGTCCGAAGAGATCATCCTCTGGTGCAGCTGGGAGTTCAAGTTCATCGAGCTGGATGATGCCTTCACCACCGGCTCGTCCATCATGCCCCAGAAGAAGAACCCTGACGTCACCGAGCTCATCCGCGGCAAGACGGGCCGCGTCTACGGCGATCTGAACACCCTGCTGGTCATGATGAAGGGCATCCCTCTCGCTTACAACAAGGATATGCAGGAGGACAAAGAGGCCATCTTCGACGCCGTCGATACGCTGGAACTCTGCCTCAAGACCGTGACCCCGATGCTGGATACCATGAAGACCCTGCCCGCCAATATGCGCCGGGCCGCTGCCAAGGGTTTCATCAACGCCACCGACTGCGCCGATTATCTGACCAAGAAGGGGATGCCCTTCCGCGACGCCTACAAGCTCACCGGCTGCATGGTCTCCGACTGCATCAGCAAGGATAAGACCCTCGAAGAGCTGACCCTCGATGAGTTCAAGGGCTACAGCGCTCTGTTCGAAAACGACATCTACGACGCCATCGACCTCATCAAGTGCTGCGAGGGCCGCACCAGCTACGGCGGTCCCAGCGAGGCCAGCGTCAAAAAGCAGATCGAGCTGGCAAGCGCCCAGCTCGGCGCATGGGAGGCGGCAAACGCATGAGCGTAAAAGTCTTTATCGACGGTTCTTCCGGCACCACCGGTCTGCGCATTGCCGACCGTCTGGCCGCCCGGCCTGACATCGAGCTGCTGAGCATCTCGGCTGAGGGCCGCAAGGATGTGAACGAGCGGGCGAAGGTCATCAACTCCGCCGACCTTGCCTTCCTCTGCCTGCCCGATGCGGCCTCCAAAGAGGTCATGCCTCTGCTCCGCCCGGACGTCAAGGTGCTGGATACCTCCACGGCCTTCCGCACCGACACGGCCTGGGACTACGGCTTCCCGGAGCTGAAGGGCCAGAAAGAGAAGATCAAAAATTCGTATCGTGTGGCGGTCCCCGGCTGCTATGCCAGCGGCTTTATCAGCATCGCGCGGCCTCTGGTGGAGCTGGGGCTGGCTCCGGCAGACTATCCGTTCAGCTGCACCGGCATTTCGGGCTACTCCGGCGGCGGCAAGAAGATGATAGCCGAGTACGAGAGCGCCGACCGTCCGGCTCACAGCAAGCTGGATGCGCCCAAGAGCTACGGTCTGGGCCTCGCTCATAAGCATCTGCCCGAGATGCAGAAGATCAGCGGCCTCGCCCACACCCCTGCCTTTGTGCCGGTGGTGTGCGATTATTACAGCGGGATGCAGGTCCTCGTTCCGCTGGACCTCAAGCTGGCTGGCACCAGCGCCGAGGCGGTGGCCGCAGGCATTGCGGACTATTACAAGGAGGGCGCGACCGTTTCCGTCCACGCCCTCAACGAGCCGCTTCCCGAGAATGGTCTGTACTCCAACGCCCTGTCCGGCAGCGACAGGATGGAGCTGTACATGACCGTCAACGCAGCGGGCGACCAGATGATGCTGGTGTCCCTGTTCGACAATCTGGGCAAAGGCTCTTCCGGTGCGGCCATCCAGTGCATGAATCTGATGCTGGGGATGGACGAGACGGAAGGATTAGAGTAACCTCTCTGTCGAGCGAAGCGAGACTGAGAGGTTTGAAATTAGGGGGATTTTCAGATGCAGTATAAAGAAGTTGCGGGCGGCATCTGCGCGCCCAAGGGTTTTGCAGCAGCCGGTGTCCATTGCGGCATCCGGGCAAATCACAGTGAAAAGTACGATCTGGCGCTCATCAAGGCCGACGTCCGCTGCGCCGCCGCCGGTGTTTACACCACCAACAAGGTCTGCGGCGCACCCATCAAGGTAGACCGTGCCCACCTGACGGACGGCTATGCACAGGCCATCGTGGTCAACAGCGGCAACGCCAACACCTGCGCCGCCAACGGCGTGGCATTGGCGGAGGAATGCTGTGAGCTGGTGGGCAAGGCGCTGAACATCGACGCAAAGGATGTCCTGCCCTCTTCTACCGGCGTTATCGGCCAGCCGATGGTCATCGACCCGTTTGCCCGTGGCATCCCTGCCGCCGCCGCCAAGCTGGCCGTGGCCCTGAAGGCGGAAAAGCTCATCCTCCTCACCGACGTGCGCGGCCTGCTTCGGGACCCCAAGGACGACTCCACCCTCATCTCCGAACTTCAGCTCTCCTCCGTCCCCGCCCTGGTCCGGGAGGGCGTCATCTCCGGCGGCATGATCCCCACCTACTTGAATATGAAGAGCCTGCACCTGACTGGCAGCCTGTGGGGCTTGATCCTGCCGTTCATGATCAGCGTGTACAATCTGATTATTCTGAAAACCTCGTTTGCTTCTATTCCGGAATCCTTGATTGAGGCCGCCCGCATCGACGGCGCAAGCCATCTGAAGGTGCTGTTCTCCATTGTGCTGCCGTTGTCCAAGGCAATTCTGGCTGTTATGGTGCTGTATTATGGTGTCGGTGTGTGGAACGGCTGGTTTTGGGCGTCTGCTATCCTGCGTGACCGCGAGATGTACCCCCTGCAGCTCGTCCTGCGCGAGATCTTACTGCAGAACAGCACCTCCAATATGACAGGCGGCACCGGCGTCGGCGATGTGGAATCTGTGGCCGCCACTGTCAAGTATGCCACCATCATGGTCGCAACGGTGCCGATCCTCTGCATCTATCCGTTCCTGCAGAAATACTTTGCCGCCGGCGTCATGGTCGGCGCAGTCAAGGAGTAAAGGAGAAAAAGTATGTCCGAACGTTTCACTGCGCCGCAGGATGATGCGCTGTATTTACAGATGTGCGCGGAAATCGAGGAAAAGCTGCGCCGTGCCGCGCCGCTGTACACCCGCCGCTACCCCAATGTCAGCACCCTGCCCGCCGAGGGGCTGCGCTACACGCCGGAAGAAAACAACATCTGGACTTCCTCTTTTTTCCCCGGCATGATGTGCTTGGCCGCCAAGCGCACCGGAGATGCTGCGTTCCTGCAGTATAAGGACGACTACATCGCATCGTTCAAGGCACGGCTGGATGGCCGCATCGGCATCAGCCACGATCTGGGCTTTTTGTACACCTTGTCCGCAGTTGCTTTGTACAAGCTGACGGGGGCCGAGGAGGCCAAAAAGCTGGCCCTGTGCGCCGCCGATATGCTGTGTGAGCGCTACAACGAGAAAGGCCGCTACATTCAAGCGTGGGGCGAGTTCAATGTCGGCACGCCCTATGTAAAAATCATCGTGGATACGATGCTGAACCTGCCGCTGCTGTTCTGGGCCGGCGAGACAACCGGAGAGGCCCGCTATACGAACATTGCCATCGCCCATGCTCACACCTGCGCAGACTATCTCGTGCGGGAGGATTACTCCTCGTTCCACACCTATCTGATGGATCCCGCCACAGGTAAGGCTGTTGAAGGGCGCACGCATCAGGGCTTCCACGATAACACAACTTGGGCGCGCGGGCAGGCATGGGTCGTGACCGGGTTTGCGCTGGCCTACACCTACACAAAAGAACCGCGCTTTCTGGAAGTGAGCCGCAAGGCCGCCGAGGTGTTTTTGCAGAACCTGCCCGCCGACTTTGTCCCCTACTGGGATTTCACCTTTAACGACCACATCCCCGACCTCCGGGACAGCTCCGCTGCGTCGATTTTTACCTGCGGACTGCTGGAACTGGCACAGTATGTGGATGACGCCGAGGCCGCGCAAGACCGCGCCGCCGCCCGGACCATTGTGCGCAGCCTCTACGACCATTATTTTCTGCATGACCCCGACCGCGTGGGTGTGCTGACCGACGCCATCTACCACCGCGACACCGGCGCAACCTGCGTCATCTGGGGTGACTATTTCTTCTATGAGACCCTGTTGCGCCTGCTGGGCGGGGATAAGTGTTTTTGGTAAAACCAAAAGGCGAGGCGGAAGCCCCGCCTTTTATTGCAGTAGGAAAGGATTGATATTATGGATGTTTTTGCATCGGCTTTAGCCGCTAACCCTATGCAGACCCGACAAGACGCCGTCACGGCGCTGCTGGATTTGATTCGTCCGCTCAAATCTTTTTACTCACCGGGGGACGCCCTGCTCAAGGTCGGCAACACAGCTGCGCACTACGGTGAAAAGGACGCCCGCATGGAGGGCTGGGCGCGTATCTTATGGGGGCTTGGCCCGCTGTTTGGCGGCGATAACACTACCCTGCCTGCTGAACAGCAGGCAGAAATCGCGGCGTGGGGCGACCTCTACCGCACGGGTCTTATCCATGGCACCGACCCAAGCGATCCCGAATACTGGGGGGATATCTTCGACTATGACCAGAAGATGGTCGAGACTGCCGCGCTGGATCTGGCGCTCTGCCTTGCCCCGGATATGCTTTGGACACCGCTGACCGACGCCCAGAAGCAGAACGTCTACCGCTGGCTCAATCAGATGAATGCCCACCGCATCCACCCCAACAACTGGCGTTTTTTCCGCATCTTAACGAATATGACCTTTGCACGGCTGGGTCTGCCCTATGACACCGATCAACTGAAGGATGATTTTGGCGTTGTCGAGCATTGCTATACCGGCGGCGGTTGGTATTTTGACGGCAATCCCGGTCAGTTGGACTACTATATCCCCTTTGCCATGCACTTTTACTCGCTCATCTGGTCGGCGCTCTCCCCGCTGGACGCCGATGGCTACGCGACCAAACTCAAGATCCGCAGCGGCGAATTTGCCGGGGATTTCATCCAGTGGTTTTCCGATGACGGCGCGGAGCTTCCGTTTGGTCGCAGCCTGACCTACCGCTTCGCCCACGCGGCATTCTTTGCGGCCTATGCGTTTGCAGGGGCGCAGAATGAAAGCATCCCATGGGGTGCGGTGCGTCATACCGTGCTGACCAACCTGCACCATTGGTTCCAATACCCTATCACCGACGCGGCGGGCGTGCTGACCATCGGCTACCAATACCCGAACCTGCTCATGAGCGAGCGGTACAACGCCCCCGGCAGCCCATACTGGGCCTTTAAGGCGTTCCTGTTTTTGGCGCTGCCCGCCGACCATCCGTTCTGGACTGCGCCCGATGCAACAGTTCCGCACCCGGCACAGCAGCGGCAGGACAAACCGCATATGCTCGTCTGCCACGACGGCGTGCATATCACGGTGTTCCCGGTGGGGCAGCACTGCATGAACCACGGGGCCATCAGCGCCAAGTATGAAAAGTTTGTCTACTCCAACCGCTTTGGCTTCAGTGTTGGCCGCGGCACCGATCTGGAGGACGGCGCGTTCGACAACACATTGGCTGCCAGCCCGGCAGGGATGAACTTCTACCGTATGCGTTACGGCACGGATGACTTTGCCGTAACGGACACTTACACCTACGCCGCTTATACCCTGCTGCCCGGCACCACGGCGCAGAGCTGGGTCGTACCCTGCGGCGGCAGCTGGCATGTGCGTGTGCATAAAATTGTGACGACTTCACCCGTAGACATTGCCGACGGCGGTTTTGCTCTTTCGGTCGAGGAACCGTTCACCTGCCGCGTCGGAGCCGAGGACGGCAAGGTGCTGCTGCAGCGGGTCGAGGACGTCAGCGGCGGCAAGGCGGTGTTTCTGCCGTGGGGCTGCACGGCGGCGGTCAGTCTGCTGGGCGGCGCACAGACCGAGTTTGTGCGCACCTTCCCCAACACGAACTTGATGGCAAACCTCTGCGCTGTGCCCTATTTGAAAGCTACCTTGCAGCCCGGTACGCATATTTTGGTGGACGCTTTCTACGCCCGCCCGGCGGATTCCGATGAACACGGCGGTTTCGCAGTCAAGCCTTTTGCTACGCGCAAAGGCAATGCAATCGAGATCTCCTGCGCGGATGGCCGCACGATTCGTATTGATCCAGAGGGCTGAACCATGCACAAAGCTCTGCTGCGCCGCTGGTGCGACGCGATGCTCAAATATCAGCTGCACGACACAGGCGATACCCGGCTGGACGGCGGGCTGCTCTGTCCTGCCTGTATGCGGGTACATGGCCGCAGTGCCGATGCGATTTTGCCGCTGGTGACCCAGTGGCAGACCGACGGCGACGAGCGCTGTCTGCATGCGGCGGAAAAGCTGTTCGCATGGTCGGCCAATATGCGCCGACCCGACGGCAGCATGAACAACGACACGAACAGCAGCTGGAACGGCATCACGGTATTTTACGCAAATGCCTTGGGGGAAACACTGCTTTGGTACGGGGACAAGCTGCCCGCTGCCGACCGCGATGCATGGACAGCCCGCTTTGCCGAGATGGCGGAGTATCTCTGCCAAAATATTGAAAGAATTGGCGGCAATGTCAACTATCCCATCACTTGCGCCTACACAATGGCGCTGGCTGCGCGCCTTTTAGGTGGGGAGCCGTTCGCAGCCAAGGCAAAGCAACTGGCGGACTTTGCCGTGACACACATCACGGCGGACGGTCTGCTGTACGGCGAGGGACACCCTATGACAGCCGTAACGCCCAAGAACTGCCGCCCGGTGGACCTTGGGTATAACGCGGAGGAATCACTGCCTGCGCTGATTCTGTACGCTGAACTGACCGGGGATGAGGATGTAGGCCGCGCTGTGCTGCGCACCGCACGGGAGCACCTCAACTTTATGCTGCCCGACGGCGGGTGGGATAATAGCTTCGGCAGCCGCAGTTACAAGTGGAGTTGGTGGGGCAGCCGTACCTCAGATGGATGCCTTGCCGGCTTTGCGGCCCTGAGCCGCCATGACCCGGTGTTTGCCGCCGCTGTGCAGAAAAATCTGGAATTGCTGAAGCAATGCACTCATGACGGTCTTTTGTACGGTGGACCGATGTATAGAACAGCAGGGGAACCCGCTTGCATCCATCACACATTCTGCCACGCCAAGTCCGTGGCGGCGCTTGTGCATGATGGCTGGCAGTCCCCGGCGGCGCTGCCCAAGTTGCCATCGGAGACTGCGGCTGGAGCACGGTATTATCCCACCATCGATACGGTTCGCATCGCGCAAGGCAACTGGCGCGCGACTGTGACAGGATATGACTATGAATACCTGCCCGGCGGTCACCCCACGGGCGGTATGGTGTCACTGCTGTGGCACGCCGCCCGCGGTCCGGTGCTGGCGGGCAGTATGGACCCTTACCGCCAGAACGAGCCGAACAATATGCAGATGCCGCGCTGGCAGTTTGACATTTGCACCACGTCGCGCATCGAGCTGCGCCGCGATGGTAAAATCTATTGCAGCAGCAACGATTTGACTGCTGCCTTAACCGTGGGCGAAAATGAGACGAGCGCGGGCGGCAGACTGCGCACTGCGGCCCAAGACGCCGCCGGACGGTACGATTTTGCCGTTTCCGTAATGCCGGGAAAAGTTACCGTGACGGGTCAAAGTGAGGACGCGGACGCAAGGTTTATCCTGCCCATCATCTCGCCGGAGGGGGAAAATGTTGCGTGGCAGGATGTCAACACCGTGCGCATCGGCAGCGGTCCCGCTGCCCTGACCGTGCAGGCAGACCGCCCGCTGACCCTGCCGCCGGAGTACGGCACACCCGTCCGCTTCCGCCGCCTGTTCAACCCTGTGGGTGGTTTTCAATCGGTAGTGCTGACCCTGCCCGCCGAGCATCCATTCACTGTCACTCTGAGAATTGGAGAGAAAGAATGAACGATATATTGCTTAAAATCACAAACGGCGACACAACACTGGCGCAAGCCTGCAACCACCTTGTCTACCCGGCAGCCTACGCACCCGGCGATAGTATTACCATGACCGTGCCGGAACCGGGGTACTATGTCATCCGGCTGGACGATGCCATAAATGAGGAATTTGTCTACATGAAAGAAACTTCTTTCACGCTGGAAATCCCCTTTGCGGAAGCGCGAATCAGTTACAGCCCGCGAGCTTTTTCCGGATCGATGCACTATCTGTCGGCACGGTCTGCGCGGACTGAGGAGATCGCAGCACCGCGCAATCTGGCCCGCAACGCTTACGACTGCCACGGCAATACGACCTGCTACCCCCACACATGGGCCAATGTGGAAACGCGGGGGGAAGCCGTTTTTGCCGCCCGCAATGCCATTGATGGCATCATCTGCCCCGAAAGCCACGGTGCCTACCCTTACCAAAGCTGGGGCATCAACCGTGATCCGGAAGCGTGCTTGACGCTGGAATTCGGCCGCCCGGTCAGGGCTGATACATTGGTGCTGACAACCCGCGCAGACTTTCCCCACGATGCGTGGTGGAAAAGCGCGAGAGTCACGCTTTCAAACGGAAATACACGGATCCTTACGCTGAAAAAATCCCCCGAGGGCAAGGGGCAGAGCTTTGATTTGGGCGGCGCCGTCATCACAAGTCTGATGCTGGACAACCTGAAAAAGGCCAACGACCCCAGCCCGTTCCCGGCGCTGACGCAACTGGAAGTATGGGGAACGAATGTATGAGATTAGAACATGTGACCTCTGCCGCACACCCGATGTATACGCAGGCGATGGCACTGTATAAGAAGAGCTTCCCGCCCTATGAGCAGCGCGAAGCGCCGTCCCAGGCGTGTATTTTAGGAGAGAAAGCTTACAACTTTATGCTGGTGTACAACGGCAAACGATTTGTCGGACTGGTGCTGTATTGGGAAACCGCAGAGTATCTGTATATCGAGCATTTTTGCATTTTGCCGGCTTTGCGAAATCATCATTATGGGCAGCGGACGTTGGAGCTGCTGGCGGAATTCGGCAAGACCTTGATTTTGGAAATCGATCCGCCGATGGATGCGATCGCCTGTCGCCGCAAAATGTTTTATGAGCGCTGCGGCTTTGTCGAGAATCCTTTCTCGCACATACACCTGCCCTACCACGCTGAAAATCACGGTCATGCCCTTGTCGTTATGACGTATCCCTTACCGATTACGCAGGAAAAATACAACGACTTTTACCGTTATCTAACAGAAAAAGTCATGAAGGACGTCTTTTGACGGAAAGGGCAAATTCATTATATCTCATGATCGTAGCTGCGCGCAATCGTAAGTTGTACTCTCTGGTGTTAAGTTGTACGAATCGCAGCAAAACCACAGTGGGAAAAATCCTGCTTTTTGTGTTTTACGGATAGGATACGATAGTATCTTAGTATTTTATTTATTTAGTATTTATTTGTGCAGGATTTACCTGTACAGGGAAATCCAGTCTAGGTAAAAGCATTTGCGGTAAAATAAAAAATAGTAGAATTTTTCTCTCTCGCACAAGATGAATAGAAGCCCGTTAA
>OKRU01004204.1_pt1 | contig 10692 bp, 9 predicted proteins | sample 1601131 | NCBI WGS metagenome assembly OKRU01 (sample SAMEA3541558, study PRJEB24748) | human gut metagenome | biome: human gut; feature: human-associated habitat; material: faeces | place: China | collected 2012 | reverse complement strand
GTGGGAGTACGAAGTACGGAACAATTCGTATGGCATCTTTTGACCCCAACATCATATAAAAGAAATAATGAAACGGAGGAACTGCCAATGAATATTTATTCAGAAATTACACCTGAAATATTGTCTCTGACAAAACTTGCAGAAAGTACCAGCAAGATTGACCCTGCCCTTTACACCAAATATGATGTAAAACGCGGACTGCGTGATATCAATGGTAAGGGTGTGCTGGCAGGTCTTACTGATATCGGCAATGTCCATGCTTATGATATGGTAGACGGAAAACAGGTTCCATGCGAAGGAAAGCTTTACTACCGCGGATATAATATCGAAGATCTTGTAAACGGTTTTATCAGAGATCAGCGTTTTGGCTTTGAAGAAGTTACTTACCTGCTTCTGTTCGGAAAGCTCCCATCAAAAGAGGACCTGAAAGAATTTTCCGATATGCTGGCAGCATATCGTTCTCTTCCTACCAGCTTTGTCAGAGATATTATTTTGAAAGCACCGAGCCAGGACATGATGAATACGCTTGCCCGCAGTGTTCTGACACTCTATACTTACGATGACCGTGCAGACGACATCTCACTTCCGAATGTACTGCGTCAGTGCTTGCAGCTGATTGCACTGTTTCCGATGCTTTCCGTATATGGCTATCAGGCATACAGCCATTATCACGATGGAAAGAGTCTTTATATCCATATGCCTGATCCATCACTTTCCACTGCGGAAAATCTGCTCCATATTCTCCGTCCAGACAGTAAATACACCAATCTCGAGGCCCACATCCTTGACATTGCACTGGTGCTGCATATGGAACACGGCGGTGGTAACAACTCTACGTTCACCACTCATGTGGTATCTTCTTCTGGTACAGACACCTACTCTACTATAGCATCTTCCCTTGGCTCTTTAAAAGGTCCGAAACACGGCGGTGCCAACATCAAAGTTGTCCGTATGTTTGAAGATATGAAGAAAACCGTCAAAGACTGGAACAACGAAAAAGAAGTTGGTGATTATCTGCGTGCCCTGCTGAACAAAGACGCTTTCGATCACGCCGGTCTGATCTATGGTATGGGACATGCTGTTTACTCTCTTTCTGATCCGCGTGCCAATATTTTCAAGGGTTTCGTAGAGAAACTTTCCAAAGAAAAAGGCAGAGAAGAAGAATTCCAGCTTTATTCTATGGTGGAACGCCTTGCACCACAGATCATTGCCGAAGAACGCAAGATCTACAAAGGTGTCAGTGCCAACGTGGACTTCTACAGCGGATTTGTATACAGTATGCTGGATCTGCCTACGCAACTCTTCACACCGATCTTTGCGATCGCCCGTGTGGTTGGCTGGAGTGCCCACCGCCTCGAAGAGCTTGCCAATAACGGAAAAATTATTCGTCCTGCATACAAAGGCATTTCTGAGATTAAAGATTATGTTCCGATTGAAAAACGTTAAGATTACAAAAACATTTTTAAATACAAAGCGACACAAAAGTGCCGGAAGAACCTTTCATTCTTCCGACACTTTTTCTTTTTACATCTCAGATGTCTAATTCCGGCGGTTCATCCATTGTTTCGGATACATACTTGCCGTTTTTTTTACGTTGCCTTACACATTCTGTGAGCAGATATTCAATCTGCCCGTTTACGGAGCGAAAATCATCTTCTGCCCAGGCTGCGATCTGATCATACAGTTTTGCCGAGAGCCTGAGCGGGATCTGTTTCTTCGGTCTGCCCTCTGTCATATCAGTACAGACTTCCTGAATTTACAACCGGCTGTGCATCGTGATTTCCACAGAGCACGACAAGAAGATTGGAGACCATGGCAGCTTTTCGCTCCTCATCTAATTCGACTACCTGATTCTCATTCAGACGCTCCAGTGCCATCTCAACCATACCGACTGCTCCGTCAACGATCATCTTTCTCGCATCAATGATCGCTGATGCCTGCTGTCTCTGAAGCATAACGGCTGCGATCTCCGGTGCATAGGCAAGATAGGTGATACGTGCCTCTATGATCTCCAGACCGGCTTCTGCTACTTTCTTCTGGATCTCATCGCGGATGCGTCCTGCAACAATTTCGCTGGAACCACGCAGGCTGCCTTCATCGGCAATGCCGTCACCGGTCGTATCGACATTCGGTGCCACATCGTAAGGATAAATACGCACGATATTTCGCAGGGCACTGTCACACTGCAGTGAAAGATATTCCTTGTAGTTGTCGACATGGAAAACAGCTTTTGCCGTATCGGTCACACGCCACATCACAGCGATCCCAATTTCCACCGGATTACCGAGGCAGTCATTGATCTTCTGACGGTTGTTGTTGAGTGTCATGATCTTCAGGGAAATCTTTTTGTTTGGAACCGATACATTTGCAGAAGCATTTGCACCTGCTGCCGCAACCAGCACGGATTTCGCACTGTTTCCGCCATCCACATCCCCGCTCTGGTTCAGTTTGGTCTTTGCTGCCGGGTTCACACTGCTGCAGAATGGATTTACCCAGTAAAATCCTGCATCTTTCAAAGTGCCGACATACTTACCGAACAGAGTAAGCACCAGAGCTTCCTGCGGTTTCAGAACTTTAAGTCCCAGAAACGGGATCCAGCCGATGGAAATCCAGATGATCGCCAGTAGCATAAGCGGAATCAACTCGGTAATCGCACTGACAAGCATGATGCCTGCAGCTGCTGCATAAAAAATGATAAACAGCAACATCATTGCCATGCCATTTTTCCTGTTGTTCAAAACTTTTTCCTTGATATCCATAATCCTTTCCTCCTTTAATTATTTTTGTGATGCCAGGGTTAAAAAGTCAAAATGTCGTTCTTGCTTGCGAGATAAGACATTCGAACTTGAAACCTGCTAAACACGAGGAAGCAGCTATTTACGCAGTAAATCTGCGGATTCCGAATGTTTATAGAATTGCGGGAGTTATTTTATAACGGAGCAATTCGCAGGCATCATTTAGTTTTAAAACATCTTTTCGGTTTATTAAAATGATATCATTTTAATATCAGTTTGTCAATATTTTCTTATGGTAATGTTTAAAGTCAAACGCATGCAAGATCTGCACTCGATCTTGATCAGCCTGACTGACCATTGATCCGACAAAAAAAAATCGCCACCTGCTCTCAGGTGACGATTTCTTTTCAAAATACCAGAAGCATTAAGCCAAATGGTATTTCAGTCTCGCATATATTTGATTTGAACGCAGAGAAGCATTCCCCCCGCTTCAAGTGTGCAGAGCACTAAGCGGTGGGTGAGGGGGATGCTTATGTCAGTGGGAATTGAAAGCTCACACTGACAGGTCGCGAAGCGACTGCGTTCATGAGCAAGCAGCGAAGCGGATTGTGAATGTCCGCTTTACGATTACTCCTTATACTCAAAAAAGATTTCATATCTGATAAAAATCAGATACGAAATCTTTTTTTATGATTCAGACTATTATTTAATCAATTGAGCACTTTGCCTACAACGCTTTAGTTCTTTCCATTAATATAGGAAATAAGACCTTCTGCTTTGATGATCTTCTGCATAAACTCCGGGAACGCCTGTCCTTTAAACTCGGTTCCTTTTGTGCGATTGTAGATCATGCCGCTGTCAAAATCTACTTCTACATCATCGCCGTCCTCGATGCCTTTGGATGCTTCCGGACACTCGATGATCGGCAGTCCGATGTTGATCGCATTGCGGTAGAAAATACGTGCAAAGGTCTCTGCGATGACACAGCTTACACCTGCTGCCTTGATGGCGATCGGTGCATGTTCTCTGGAAGATCCGCAGCCGAAATTTTTCTCAGCTACAATGATATCTCCCTTATGAACTTTGTTTACAAACTCTTTATCAATATCTTCCATGCAGTGTGTTGCCAGTTCTGCCGGATCGGAAGAATTCAGATATCTTGCCGGAATGATAACATCGGTATCTACATTGTTTCCATATTTAAATACTTTACCATGTGCTTTCATCTTATCTTCCTCCTATAATCCAAGCTCTGCCGGTGCGGAAATCTTTCCGGTCACTGCACTTGCTGCTGCAACTGCCGGGCTTGCCAGATATACTTCTGATTTTACATGTCCCATACGGCCCACGAAGTTACGGTTGGTAGTGGAGATACAACGCTCGCCCTCTGCCAAGATACCCATGTAGCCGCCAAGGCATGGTCCGCAGGTCGGTGTGCTGACAACTGCTCCTGCTTCGATGAAGATTTCCAGCAGTCCTTCTCTCATAGCCTGCAGATAAATCTGCTGTGTTGCCGGGATCACGATACAGCGGACACCTTTTTTCACTTTGCGTCCTTTTAAAATCTCTGCTGCACAACGCAGATCTTCGATACGTCCGTTTGTACAGGAACCGATCACAGACTGATCGATCACAACATCTTCTGTGATCTCATCGATGGTCCTGGTGTTTTCCGGAAGATGCGGGAATGCTACGGTTGATTTCAGAGTGCTGAGGTCAATGGTATATTCCCGTTCGTATACGGCATCTTCATCTGCTTCATAGACTTTATATGGACGTTTGGAATGTTCTTTCATATATGCAACGGTCAGGTCATCTACCGGGAAGATACCGTTCTTGCCACCGGCTTCGATCGCCATGTTTGCGATCGTGAAACGGTCATCCATGCTCAGGTATTTGATTCCTTCACCAACAAATTCCATGGATTTGTAAAGAGCTCCGTCCACACCGATCAGTCCGATGATGTGCAGGATCACATCTTTGCCGCTTACCCATTTTGCCGGTTTGCCGACCAGGTTAAATTTAATTGCAGACGGTACTTTAAACCATGCTTTTCCGGTTACCATACCGGCTGCCATGTCGGTACTTCCGACACCGGTGGAGAATGCTCCCAGTGCTCCGTATGTACAGGTATGAGAATCTGCACCAATGATCACATCTCCTGCCACAGTCAGTCCTTTTTCCGGAAGCAGTGCGTGTTCGATTCCCATCTCTCCTACGTCAAAATAATTGGTGATCTCATTTTTACAGGCAAATTCACGTACACATTTGCAGTGTTCTGCTGATTTGATATCTTTATTCGGAATAAAATGATCCATTACCAGTGCGATCTTATCCTTGTCAAATACTTCCTGTTTTTTAAACTTGTCCATCTCATGAATGGCAACCGGGGAAGTAATATCATTTCCCAGGACCAGATCCAGATCTGCCTCGATCAGCTGACCGGCTTCTACACTTGGTAATCCTGCATGAGCTGCAAGAATTTTCTGTGTCATCGTCATTCCCATGTCTTGTTTCCTCCTCATTCTCGTGTTTCATGCAGAAACTCTTTTCTTTCTGCATACTCTGGCATTGAAATACCGCCTTTTGCGGATTTTAAACCTGTTTTTTATCATAGCATAAATATTGGTAAATTACAACAAAACTGCCGTGTATTTTATGGGCAAAACTTTTATCTGTAAAAAAGATGCCACCCGTTATTACAGGTGACACCTCTCTTCTATACTTATCTCAAAACATCTGCAAATGCTCTGTCTAAAAAGACACCACAAACATCTTATTTATTGCTCAGGAATTCATGGATACCTTTTGCTGCTGCTTTACCTGCACCCATAGCCAGGATAACGGTAGCTGCTCCGGTAACGGCATCTCCACCTGCGTATACACCATCTTTTGATGTCTTTCCGGTTTCTTCGTCCGCAATAATACATTTTCTCTTATTGACATCCAGACCGATGGTCGTTGAAGAAATCAGCGGGTTCGGTGAAGTTCCAAGGGACATGATAACGGTATCTACATCCAGGACAAATTCAGATCCCGGAGTGAATTTGGCTTGGCCATTGACAATCCCGATTCTCTTGCCGAAGTGTTGGAAATCTCTGACTATGCTGAATTGTGTCGCTTTAAAGATTGCAAACATATCAACGAACCGGGCTGTGCTGTTTTAGAAGCAGTCAACAGTGGTGTATTAGATTATAAAGTTTATGCGAGCTATCTGAAACTTCGCCGGGAAGCGTGGCATTTCTCCGCTTCCGAACATGAGAAACGTAAAAAGGAGAAATGATTATATGCCATATGGAAAAGATTGGGCGGAATGCCCGCGGTGCGGAAAAAGAGCAAAAAATAAGGATAAGATTGAAGAGTGGTTTGGCTATAGAGATATGGGTGATGGAAGGTATATTCCTCAATCACATTGTAGAGACTGTAGGATAGAGGAGCTCGGAAAGCAGGCTGATTAATTACTTGCGATAGTTATAGTAGTAGCTATAGGTAAAATATGCTTCTAGGAGAAAAATATGAATGCGACGCTTATAATTATGGCTGCTGGCATCGGTTCCCGCTTCGGAACCGGTATCAAGCAGCTTGCAAAGATGGCTCCCAATGGGGAGATTATTATGGATTTTTCGATTTACGATGCGAAAGCAGCTGGATTTACCAAAGTTGTTTTTGTGATTCGAAAAGCAATCGAAGCGGAATTTAAAGAAGTGATTGGAAATCGCTTATCGAAAGTTATGCCAGTAGAGTATGTCTATCAGGAATTGGAAAACTTGCCGGATGGATATGAAGTCCCTGCAGGGCGCGTGAAACCATGGGGAACTGGACAGGCAATTTTGGCTTGCAAGAGTGTGGTCAAAGAGCCATTTGTGATTATTAATGCAGATGATTATTATGGAAAAGAAGCATTTATAAAGCTTCATGATTTCTTGAGTTCCGAGAATGAGAATAAAGAGAAGATGAACCTTGCCATGGCTGGATTTTCTTTGAAGAACACGCTGAGTGAGAACGGATCTGTAACTAGAGGTGTCTGTGTGGCAGATGAAAATGGATATCTGGAGAAAGTGATTGAGACAACGGGAATTCAGATAGTGGATGGAAAAATCCAGTGCGATAATGCGGAAGTCAGCAAATGGATCACACTGGATACGATGGTATCCATGAATATGTGGGCGGGATATCCGGACTTTTTGAAGTACATAGACGAAGGATTTACCAGATTCCTTGATACATTAGGAGAAAATAGAATATCTTCTACCGAACATTGTAGCTGAATTGTTGGAAAAGAATTTGGCTTCTGTAAAAGTTCTGAATACATCGGATCGGTGGATTGGAATTACGTATAAGGAAGATATAGAACCGGCGCAGGAGAAGTTTCATCTTATGATAGAAGATGGTACATACCCGAAGGAGTTATGGAAGTAGTATGGTGGAAAAAGTAGATGTATATTCAGATAAGTCAAACGGTTCAAAAATATATGCGTTTGATTATTTACGTGTAATTGCACTGGTTATGATTTTATATGATCACTTGGGAGGCTTTTATAATCCTAATTGGATTGTAAAAAAAATAATAGATTTCTTTTTTGCAGTTCCGTTAGATATAATTCAAGATTTTGGCGCTTTTGGTGTTTCATTATTCTTTTTGCTTAGTGGTTTTTTGTTTACATATAACGGAAATTATAAAAATGAAGCAAAAAAGACTTTTAAAAAGACAATGAAAACCTATGTGGGATGTTTAATGGCATTTTTTTTGTTTTATATTCTACAAAGATTGACTTGGATAATAAAAACAACTTATTGGAGTCAATTTTCGATAAAACAATGGATTGAAAGTATGACTTTGGTTGGATATTTTGTATTTCCTTTTCTATACGCCACCATCCTCTTTTTTTTATTCATCTGCTGCCCCACATACGTTCTTAGTCTATTGTATTTATGAAAATAAAAAATATGCATGGATTTATGAAAAAATAAAACCAGAGTATAACTTTTTATTTTTAGAATTATTTGTATTATTGATAATGTTTTTATTAAAGGGGTTTCATCTTTCGGTTTCCTCAACGTTAGTGTTCGTTTACATGCCTCTGATGGGAATGATTTTAGGAGAAATCTTTCGAAAAGAACGGCGAATTTCAATTTTTAATGGGAGTTTATTGCTGATTGTAAATTATGTGCTTATGGTGATATGGTTTTGGGTATTTGCCAGAGAGTATCATGATACATATTGTTATTTTGTATCATTTATATACTCTCTTTTTTTAATTATAATATTTGCAATTTTTAAAGAACAATTCAAAAAGAGTCAGATGATAGATTTTTGCTGTAAGATCAGTTTGTCGGTGTATTTGATGCATATGACATTTGGAAGATTTTTATTGTCGTTTTTTTCATATATAAGCATTCCGTTTTCATTGTCATTTGTTATAACTATAGCTGTGATTTTCTTGATTTCGTATATACATATGAATATATTAAGTCGGATTATAAGATAAAATTCAGAATGAGAATTTATAGCAATGAAACAAAAAAAGAATTTATATTTTAAATATGGAGTGAGTTTACTGGCAGCACTGGTAATCTCGCTCTTCTTTTCGTATACGATTTTTAATGATATATTTGCTAGTCCTGTAAAAGAAGTAAGGCTGACGATTACAGCAACAGCCGAGCGAAATATCAAATCAGGTGGATCAGATATAAGGATTGTCCGAATTCTTCTGGATGGAGAGGAAGTCCCCTTTGATTCAATAGAAAAGCAGGGAGATTGGAAGCATGCAGATGGTGTCTGGATGGTGGTCAATCCGGACAGCCCGGCTACGCTTTCTTATACAGCAGAAAATGTGAAAGAGCTTCAGGTGGATTTCCAGATGCATGATGGCTCTGGTGTGGCAGAAGTTTGGTCTAATGATAAGAGAATCAGCCGCACAGATTTGTATTCTTCTGGGTGGGAGTCTTACTATTTGCGGAAAACAATCGGCAGAGTTTCTATTTTTAATAATCTAGTGATGTTTGACGGAGTATTCCTGATAACACTGTTTTGTTTGGCAGGGATGGAACAGTTGATTGTGAATTTAAGAAAAACGATCGGAATCAAAAAGGTAGTAGCATTTTTTATTGGATTTTATGCTGTCTTATATGTTATTTCCTGTTATTTTCACATCTTGGATTTAGGAATTCGATGTAGCTTGACATTATTAGTCATATCGGCGGTTGGAGCAAATGTGCATGAATGGCATGAGAAGCGAGACAGTGACAAAAAGATTTATCAGATAGTGACAGATGGCGTGTGGCTGATTCTGTCATCTGTTATTTTATTGTACATGGTCGAACTGGTGGAACAGAACCTGGCGAATATTGGCGCAGAATATATTTTTGGAAATATCGTGATTTATCTTCTGCTTCTGCTGATTGCATATATGTTGGTTCGAAGTGTTTTTTATTCGGTATCGGCGGTCATGTTTGTCATGTACATATTTTCTGTAGCAAATTCGTTTGTGCGTTCGTTTCGTGGTTCGCCTATCGTGCCGGGAGATTTTCTTGCGGTGGGGACGGCTAAAAATGTGTTCATGAATTACCACTACAGTGTGACGGGACCGATGCTTCTGGCATTGTGGCTTCTGATAGCGTTTCTTGTATTGACTTTTTATTTTTATGGAAGAGAAAAACGTGTTTTTTCGTGTGTTTTAGTGTGGTCGCTTCCGTCTGTATGTCTGCTTAGTTTTATGATGGGTGGAACTTTATTTGCCCCGGATATGGATTTTTGGAACCAAAATATAAACATTCAGAGGTATGGGATTGCTCTTAGCTTCATTTCGGATATCCGCCATATGAAACTGGAAGAGCCAGCGGGATATTCGTCAAAAGATTCGGAAGAGATGATTTCGAAATTTGTAGAAACGGAAGATGAGAAGGAACAGAATTGTCCGAATGTGATCGCGATTATGAATGAGAGTTTTTCGGATCTCAGTGTGATTTTCCCGGAATTGGATAATGAAGTGTATATGTCGAATTTTAATTCTTTATCGGGAAATGTAGTAAAAGGTTATATGCAGGTATATCCGATCGGAGGTGGAACGGCAAATACAGAGTATGAATTTCTGACAGGAAATTCGATGGCATTTCTTCAAGGATCGATTCCGTATCAGCAGTATATCACACGGAATGGCACGTATTCGATTGCACAGATTTTGAAAACCAGAGGGTATCATACTACGGCAATTCATCCATACGATAAGAGAGGATATAATCGCGCTCAGGTGTATCCCAAAATTGGCTTTGAAACGTTTCTGGATGTGTCTGATTTTGAAAATGCAGAGCTGATTCGAGATCGTTATATTTCGGATCGGGATTCTTATAAAAAGGTAATCGAAGAGTTTGAAAAAATCCGTCAAAGTGGACAGCCGGCGTTTATTTTTAATGTGACGATGCAGAATCACAGCGGATATGACGCAGGATGTTTTACAGAGAATGCAGTCCGGATTCCGGGGCATGAGGGAGAATTTCCAAATGCAGAAGAGTATCTGACATTGATTCGTGAGTCAGATGCGGCGATTCCGATGTTGATTGATTATTTTAGCAAGATAGAAGATCCAACGGTGATCGTATTCTTTGGGGATCATCAGCCGATGGTGGAAGAAAGTTTCTATGAGACGTTAGCAGGAAAGCCGCTGACGGAGTGGACACTTGCGGAAGCGCAGAGCCGCTATATTGTCCCATTTTTTATCTGGGCGAATTATGAGATCGATGCGGAGGAAAATGTATTTACCAGTGCGAATTTTCTCTCGGAACTGATGTTTGAAAAGGCGGGGATAGAATTGCTTCCGTATCAGGAGTTTTTGAAGGAAGTGAGAGAGGAGATCCCTGCGATGGATGGTGGTGCATGGCGCGATAAGGATGGCACCTGGGAAGTGCTGGACACCAGCCAGCCGATTTTGGAGGAGTACTGGAGATTGCAGTACCGGAA
>OKRU01004203.1_pt1 | contig 10693 bp, 5 predicted proteins | sample 1601131 | NCBI WGS metagenome assembly OKRU01 (sample SAMEA3541558, study PRJEB24748) | human gut metagenome | biome: human gut; feature: human-associated habitat; material: faeces | place: China | collected 2012 | reverse complement strand
CACAGTCTGCATCACCTTCCAGAGCTTTGTTGTAAAGAGTTCCGAACAGATCGTTCATATCGACTTTCATACCGAATGCTTCCGCAAATTCTTTGAAAATATTTACCCATGCATTCAGATCTGAAGTACAGTTGTTGCAGTGAACCATTGCCACAGCATCTCCTGCAGGTGTTGTTACCATATCGATCTCTTCATGTACTTTCTCAAGTGCTTTTTCAAGAACAACCATTGCAAATACACTGGTTCCTGCTGATACATTACCGGTGCGGACTCTGACGCTATTCGTAGCTGCCATACCGGTTCCTGCATCACCTTCCGGAGGGCATACCGGAATGCCTGCCTGAAGCTTTCCTGTTGGGTCCAGAAGCTTTGCACCTTCTTCGGTAAGTGTTCCTGCCTTTTCACCTGCAACCAGGACTTTTGGAAGGATATCTTCTACTTTCCAAGGATATCCTTTCGGTGCAACCAGTTCATCAAACTTGGCAAGCATCTCTTTATTCCAGTTACGTGTTGTGCTGTCGATCGGGAACATTCCGGATGCGTCACCAACGCCAAGGACTTTCTCTCCTGTCAGTTTCCAGTGTACATAACCTGCAAGCGTTGTAATAAAATCAATATCCTTTACATGTTCTTCTTTGTTCAGGATTGCCTGATACAGATGTGCTCCGCTCCATCTCTGTGGCATATTGAAACGGAATAATTCTGTCAGTTCTTTTGCTGCCTGCTCTGTCATTGTATTTCTCCATGTACGGAACGGTACAAGCTGTTCTCCTGCTTTGTCAAATACCATATATCCATGCATCATGGCACTGAATCCAAGTGCTCCGACAGTAGTAAGCTCTACGTCATACTGCTTCTTCACATCTACGGCAAGATCTCTGTAGCAGTCCTGAAGACCTGTCCAGATATCCTCTAACGTGTAAGTCCAGACACCGTTGTCAAGACGGTTCTCCCATTCATGGCTTCCAGAAGCAATCGGTGCATTATCTTCTCCTACCAGAACTGCTTTGATTCGTGTGGAACCAAACTCGATTCCAAGGGAAGTCTTTCCCGCTTCGATCATACTTTTTACATCACTCATTTTTTCTTTACCTTTCCTTTCATAAAATATATTTGATTTGATAAATATTTCTATTTGATGATTTTTACAGAACTCCGGTTGATAATCTCCGGTTTCAGTTCCACACTGTCCGGCACTTCTTCCTCCTGCATAAGATCAAGGATCTCTTCTGCTGCCTTCTTCGCTAGCTCCCGGATCGGATTCTTCACAGAAGCAAGCGGTACTTCGCAATAATTTGCCAGATCAGAATCATCGATTCCAATAATCGACATCTTGTCCGGCACTTTGATCTTCTGTTCCAGACATGTCGCCGCAAGGTTGCTCGCAACCTCATCGTTGTAGCATACACATGCCGTACATCCCTGAATCCTTCTTAAAATCCAGCTGCTCTCCTCACGCATATTGCGATTGCGCACATCTTCGGTATCAATCCAGACAATCCGTTTATCTTCGATCCTGATATCTGCTTCCATTAAAGCTTCGATATAACCGGCATACCTTCTGTGTCCCTGCCCATCATCTGCCTTGAAAATCGCTGCGATCTCACGGTGTCCGCACTGGATCAGATATTTCGTCGCCATCTTCCCTGCTATCTTGTCATCAAGACTTACATGCGGCGCTTTCAGTTCCGGATAATAGCTGTTGATAAAGATCACCGGGATTCCCTGCTCCATGATCTGCCTGTACAAATCGAGATTTGGATTAGGAAGGCCACTCTTTGTCGGTTCTGCTATAATTCCATCCACTCTTTTCTTATCCAGAATGCTTTTCAATATAAAACGTTCTTTTTCTACAGAATTGTTGGTGATGGAAATCTGGATTCCATATCCGGCGAACCCTATACAGCCGAGGAGTTGGAACGTCTGGATGCCTTCACCGAAGAGATAGCCAACGAAAAGATACTGGGTGCGTACTACACCATGAACGAGCCTTATTCTGACCGCGACCTGCTGACTACCACTCTCGCCGTCGCTGCCGACCCGCTGGCATACGAAACGGCCCGCAAGGACCGTGATAAAGGTAAAATCACCACAGAACAGTTGCAAGACTTCACCTATATAGCCCACCACTACTTGCCTGCCGCCAGGAAAAGGCTGACCGCCTTACTCCAGAATCCACCCAAGGATACTGCATCTGTAGCACCGGAGCTTCGCCCCGCCCTACTCTATCGCGAACAGTTGCTTGCCTCCCCCGTCAACGAACAGAATGCCATGGTGCGTGCACTCAGCGGAGGAACCGTATTCCCTGCGCCGGGAGGTGACCCCGTACTGAACCCGAACGTTCTGCCCACCGGACGCAACATGTACAGCATCAACGCCGAGAATACTCCCAACCCAAGGGCTTGGGAAGATGGAAAGCGATTGGCAGAAGCGACTTTAAAACAGTACATCAGCAAGCACGGCGAATATCCCCGGAAAGTAAGCTATACCTTCTGGGCAGGCGAATTCATCAATACGGAAGGAGCTACGCTGGCCCAGGTATTCTGGATGCTGGGAGTAGAACCCGTACGCGACGCCCAAGGCAGAGTGGTTGACCTGAAACTGGTGCCCAGTGAAGAACTGGGGCGTCCGCGCATCAATGTGCTGGTACAAGTGTCCGGACAGCTACGCGACATAGCCGGTTCCCGCTTGAAGTTACTGACCGATGCTATACGTCTGACATCGGAAGCCGGAGATGAGACCTATCCCAACTATGTGGCATCGGGTACACTGTTGCAGGAAAAATTACTGGTAGAAAAGGGAACTTCCCCCAAACGTGCCCGTGAAATGTCTGTGATGCGTGTATTCGGACCGGTCAACAGCGGATACAGTACCGGTATGATGGCCTATACCGAGCACAGCGGCTCGTGGGAAAGCGAAAAGGAGATAGCCGAAGGATACCTCAACAATATGGGTGCCTCTTATGGGGACGACGAAAATTGGGGAGACGTCCAGGAAGGTTTGTTTGCCTCGGCACTGTCCGAAACGGATGTTGTCATCCAGCCCCGTCAAAGTAACACATGGGGCCCCATCTCCCTGGATCATGTATACGAATTTACGGGTGGACTCTCGCTCACCGTCAAAACCGTGACCAGCAAGGAACCGGATGCCTATATGGCAGACTACCGCAACCGGACCAACCGCCGCATGCAGGATGCCAAAGAGGCCATTGCCGTAGAGACACGTTCCACCATCTTGAACCCTACCTTTATACAAGAGCGGATGAAAGGCGGGGAAGGTTCGGCGCAGATGTTCGGCGAAATCTTCCGCAACATCTTCGGCTGGCACGTCATGCGTCCGTCGGCCATGGACAAAGAACTGTTCAATGACTTGTATAGAATGTATATAAAGGATGAGAATAAGCTGGGCATTCACGAGTACTTCCTCCGCGTCAATCCCGCCGCATTCCAGGCTATGACAGCCGTCATGCTGGAAAGCGCCCGCAAAGGTTACTGGAAAGCATCTGATGAGCAACTGAAAACCACTGCTTCCCTGCATGCACAAATCACACGCGAAAAAGGTGCCGCTTGTACCGAATTCGTTTGCGACAATGACAAGCTACAGTCGTTCGTTGCCGACCAGTTGGATAATAGCGAGAAGCAGACCTATACCCAGAACATGAAGGAGGTACACGAAGCATCCGCAACCGATGGCAAGGATGTCGTACTGAAAGAACACAAACTGACTTCCGAACAAACGGTACGTAAGAACAGGGTGAACGGAGTGGTTGCAGGCAGTCTTGTCGTCATCACCTTCATCGGACTGGTCGTACTGTTGAAGAAAAGAAAAAAAGAATAAATAGAAACAGAGTATTATGGAATACGTCATTCATCTGTTAGCCCTATTCATCGCCCTCAATTTTCTATTAAAGGTGGGGTTCTATCCACGCTGGGGAATGTGGACGGTTGCCGCAGGCTGTGCCTTTTTTGCGTGGCTGGTGACTCCATGGATGACGGAACAGTCCAAGACCGTGGTGGCAGCTTTCTTTGCCTCCCGTCCACAGATGTTGAACTTGTCGGTATGTGTCACTCTGGAAGCCGCCATAATGATAACTTTCTGTTTCGACTGTTTCGCAAAAATGCGTACCCGCAACACGGCCTTCAAACAAGCGGTCACCCTCTTCCTGAAGTTATACCCCGGCATACTGATAGGCGGAGTAATATGCTATGTCCTGGCACTGCTGCTTTTCACTTTTCCCGGAATAGATTTCGGCAGTCTCTCATGGATAGCAGCCGGTGTTACTTTCTTTGCAGTCGGTGCCGGTAGCCATTTGCTGCGATATGCTATCGGTGACAAGCCGCTGCGCTTGGAAGTATTGTTCATTGTCAATATTTTCATTGTTATATTGAGCATCATTGCCACGGGCTATTGAAACGAATTAAAGAATTAAAAACTAAAAAGATATATGGAAACAATCTCAAACACACTGTTCTGGATTTCGAACGGGCTGCTGGTTCCCGTCATAGTCCTGCTGCTGCTATTCTTTCTACGTGCCATTCTCCTTGCGGGAGGTTTCTTCGGGGAATTCTATCAACGGATGAAATTACAGAAGCAATTCGCTGAAACACTGGAGAACATTACCCCAGAGAATATAGACGGACTGCTGCAGCAACTCCCATCGGCAGGCAACTCCCCTCTCCTCCGCAGCATGTCCAAATTGTCCGCACACCGGGATGACGACGCCTACTGCGAACACCTGCTTGCCAATTATGAAGTGGAAGCCGAGAAGGAGTTGGGACGTTCGCGTACTTTCATCAAGCTGGGTCCTATGTTGGGACTGATGGGTACCCTCATCCCGATGGGTCCCGCACTGGTGGGGCTGGCACAAGGAGACATCTCCTCCATGGCCTACAATATGCAGGTGGCTTTTGCCACTACAGTGGTAGGTTTGGTCATTGCTGCTGTCGGCATCATTACCCTGCAAGTGAAACAACGCTGGTATGCCCGCGAAATGAACGACTTGGAATATCTGTACAAAGTGATAAGCCGCCAAACGGCCGAAAAGGAATAACGGACTAACGATACGAAAACTATGAAGAGTAAGAGAAACAGATTACTGCACAGCGATTCGGACTCCGACCCCATGGGTACGGTAGCCAATCTTTTTGACGTAGCGATGGTCTTTGCCGTAGCCTTGATGGTGGCTCTCGTCTCCCGCTTCAATATGACGGAGATGTTTTCCAAAGAAGACTTCACCATGGTGAAGAATCCCGGAAAGGAAAATATGGAAATCATTACCAAAGAAGGGCAGGAAATCAAGAAATACACTCCCAGCGAAGACCCAAAGACCTCCGGTAAAAGAGGAAAGAAAGTGGGAGTTGCCTATCAGCTTGAAAATGGAGAGATTATCTATGTGCCGGAATAAGGGAATACAGTACCTATTAATAGCTATTTGGCCATCGCAGTATAACAACTATTAAGTATTTCACCCTCCGATAATGGTATGTACATTTGCAGCGTTATATAAAATAAAACAATATATGATAAAGCAAAGACTTCTCACAGCTCTCCTTATGGGAGGAATCATCGCCACCGGTGCCTATGCACAAGCAGAAAAAGGTGACAGCGACGATATGACCAAGAAAACTCACGAGTTGAACCCGGTCGTAGTAACGGGTACGGGTACACATCAGCGACTGAAGAACACTCCGTCTCCGGTATCGGTTATCACTGCCAACGAGATAAAGCGTGCCGGTATCACCGACTTCCAGCAGGCCTTGACCATGATGGTACCCTCGCTCTCCTTCCGTCCGAACGCAATGGGGTCCTATCTGATGATGAACGGACTCTCCAACAAGCACGTGCTGATATTGGTCAACGGACGCAAGGTCACGGGAGACATTACCGGTAACATCGACCTCAACCAAATAGACATGACCCGCGTCAAACGCATCGAGGTACTGAACGGAGCCGCTTCTTCCCTTTATGGTTCGGATGCCATCGGCGGTGTAATCAATATCATTACCAACGAGCCTAAAGATGTGGTAGCCTTCAGCAGCAATAGCAGCTATACGAGAAAGAATCAATTCTCCCAAGGCTTGAATCTGGACATCGCCCAAGGAAAAATAGGGTCCTATACTTCCTATAAATACGACCACTCCGACGGTTGGCAAAACAGCCATCTGACAGAAGATGGAGAAGACATCATCGAAACGATTGCCCCGCTCTCCCTGGGCTACAGCTCGAATAACTTTTCGCAGAAGTTTACCTATGATGCTACGGACCAGCTTTCCTTCTATGCCAACGGTGGATACTATAACCGCGGACTCGAACGTCCGGTAGAACGCGAAGACATCACCGGCGGAAGCAAGTACAACACTACCTACGAAGGTTACAACTGGGGGGCAGGCGCCAAATACAAACTGAGTAAACGCAACGTTATCCAGTTCGACTATTCAGGAAACAATTACGCATCACGCTACAAATACCTGATAGAAAACAGCGGATACCTGCCCGGAGAGTATGCGCTTACCAAGCTTCAGAAATTCCATGATGCCGAGTTGAAAGGTATCTTCGGTTTTACAACCAACAGCACTACGGTGTTCGGTGTGGACTATCGCCGTGAAGTGCTCCGCCGTCCCGACTCTGATTTGGACAAAAGTGTCTATACGACATCAGCCTACGGCCAGCATGAAGTGAAGCTATGGAACCATCTGACCGGTGTTGTGGGTGTACGCTACGACCATCACGAACAGACGGGTGGACGCTTCACCCCCAAAGTGGCAGCCATGTACAACATAGGCAACTTCAATGTACGTGCCACCTATGCTGCCGGATTCCGCGCTCCGGGAATCGACGAGCTCTACTACCACATGTTCAAGAAGACAATGGGTACACGAGCCACCATCTCATTGGGTGACGAGAACCTCGACCCCGAACGCAGCAACTATTACTCCATCAACATGGAATACCGCACCAACCGTTTCAGTGCTTCCGTCACTGGTTACCTGAACTATGTAAAGAACATGGTAACTTCCAAATCCACTAAATTCGATGACCTACCGGAAGCAGAGCAGAACCAGTTGCGTGAAGAGTTCCCCGAAATCGGTGACCTTTCATCCACGAAAAACCTAAGTGTCAAGAACTACTTCAATTTCGAGAAAGCTACCGTCAAAGGCTTTGAAGTGAACTTGAACGGCAATCTGTTCCCGGGCTTCACCCTGGCCGGAAACTATACCTACGCCTATGGACGCGGTCTGAACGAAGGAGGCGAATGGCAAAACATCGAACGCAGCATACGCCATACAGCCACCATCACCGGAAACTATACACACAGCTGGAGCGACTATACCTTGAACCTCAACTTGAACGGTCGTCTGCAAAGCAAAGTCTATTATCCGGGTGACGCGGACGGCAATGCTCCGGGCTACGGCATCTGGAACCTCAATACCCGCCATACCTTCGACGGCTTCCGCAACTTTGTCATCGAACCGGGCATCGGCATAGACAATATCTTCAACAAGAAGGACAACCGCCCGCTGAACAAGAACTTCACCTTGTATTCCCCGGGACGTTCGGTAGTAGTCAGCCTGGCACTCAGACTAAAATAATTTCTCCATAACGCTTTTAGAAACAACAACAATTATGAAACATTTTTTCATCACTCTCTATTTACTCGGCATCAGCCTCTTCTCCTCCGCACAACAAGAGGAGAAGGCGGCTCTGCTCATCACCCATTATGGCAGTTCGGACCCTCAGACACGTGCCTTGACGCTCGACGTCGTGACCCGTGAGGCACAAGAAGCCTTTCCGCAGTTTACAGTGCGCGAAGCATACATCTCGCCGATTGTACGAAAAAGACTTGCCAAGGAGGGTGTGTACAAAGACAGCCCTACGGATGCACTGCTGAAACTTCGCGCCGAAGGCTACCAGACCATCTACGTCCAGAGCACCACCTTGATAGAAGGCAGTGAGATGACCTCCGTCCGCAGGGATGCAGACAAGCTCCGTCCCTTCTTCAAGGAGATAAAAGTGGGAAATCCCCTGCTCTACTCCGTCGAAGACTGCGAGAAGGTAATCGGTATACTGACCGCCGAACAGCCGGAAAAGAAAGAAGACATTGTCTATGTGGGGCACGGCAACCAGCTACCCAGCACGGCTACTTACGCCATGCTCGACTTCATGATGAAAGCCCATGGACTGAAGAACTTCCACGTCAGCACCATTGAAGGATATCCTACCCTGGACGCAACCCTGCTGCAACTGAAAGAGACACGCCCCAAGAGCGTGACATTGGTTCCGTTGCTGTTGGTATGCGGCAACCATACCAAGGAAGACATTGCCGGCGTGTGGAAGACGGAACTTGAAAAGCAAGGCTATCAAGTGAATGTACGCATGCAGGGACTGGGCGAAAACAAAGCCATCCGCCAGCTCTATATGGAACACATCAAAGCCATGCTAAAAGATTGATAACCAGCAAGCGTAAAAGGGTTACACCTTTTACATACCAAGGCTACACCCTTTGCTCCGGATGGCTACACCATTCCGGACAAAGGGTGTAGCTCTTTTCAATGTACACAGATTACGGACATTTGTAACCATATTACGGATTCCTCCTCCTGCAATATGGAACTTTCCGGATTATTCTCTACATTTGTACAAAACTAACAGGAACGTTTATGGAAGAAGTAATCAAGCTCAATGCTGTAGACCAATACAACAAGATGTTCGGTCTCGAAACCCTGCATCCGCTGGTCAGCGTAGTCGATTTGTCCGAAGCCACCGGATATCCCAGGCATTTCACCTTGAACTATGGCGTATACGCCCTTTTCCTCAAAAACACCAAATGCGGAGACATACGCTATGGAAAACAGTATTACGATTACCAGGAAGGCACGGTAACCAGCTTCGCCCCGGGCCAGGTGACCGAGGTCAACATGCTGGAAGGTATGCAGCCCAGCGCCTCCGGCCTGCTGTTCCACCCCGACTTGATAAAAGGCACCTCGCTGGGACAGGGAATAAAGCAGTATTCCTTCTTTTCCTATTCCTCTACCGAGGCACTGCATTTGTCCGAAGACGAGAAAGAAATCTTCCTCGACTGTCTGAAGAAGATTAAGATGGAAATCCAACGCCCCATCGACAAGCACAGCAAGGGTCTGATTGCGCGCAACATCGAGCTACTGTTGGACTACTGCATGCGTTTCTACGAACGCCAGTTCATCACCCGCTCGGCAGCCAACAAAGACATCCTGATGAAATTTGAAGCACTGATAGATGACTATTTCCAGAGCGACAAACCGCAGACCGAAGGACTGCCTTCCGTGAAATACTTCGCAGACAAAGTGTTCCTCTCCTCCAACTATTTCGGAGATTTGGTGAAGAAGGAAACCGGAAAGACGGCGCAGGAATATATCCAGAACAAAATCATCGACCTGGCCAAAGAAATGATTATAGGAAGCGGGAAGACGGTCAGCCAGATTGCCTATGAGCTGGGATACCAGTATTCGCAGCACTTCAACCGCGTGTTCAAGAAGAACGTAGGCTATACTCCGAGCGAATACCGGCACTTACAGGTTTAGACAATAAGGATTCACCACAGATTACGCGGATTAACACAGAGTTTTTTCGGTTTCATCAAATATAAGTTCTATCTTTGTATGCCAATAGAACATATGGATATGAAACACCCCAAAATAATTGTTGCCGGCATCGGACCGGGCAATGAATCGGATATAACTCCCGCCGTAATTTCCGCTTTGCAAGAATCAGATGTAGTGGTGGGATATAAGTATTATTTCCAGTTTGTAACCCCTTATCTCCACCCCTCAACAACATGCATAGATACCGGCATGAAGCGTGAGCGCGCCCGTGCCGAGCAGGCTTTCGAGCTGGCAGAGCAGGGAAAGACGGTCTGCGTCATCAGTTCCGGGGATGCGGGCATCTATGGTATGACGCCGCTTGTCTACGAGATGAAGCGGGAAAGGAACAGCGACGTGGAAATCGTTTCGCTGCCGGGCATCAGCGCTTTCCAAAAGGCAGCCTCACTGCTGGGAGCTCCCGTAGGACATGACTTCTGTGTCATCTCCCTTTCAGACCTGATGACTCCCTGGGAGCGTATTGAAAGGCGTATCATCGCAGCCGCTGCCGCCGACTTCGTGACGGCAGTCTACAACCCCAAAAGTGAAGGACGCTACTGGCAGCTTTACCGCTTGAAAGAACTCTTTCTGCAGGAAGGACGCTCACCGGAAACGCCCGTGGGATATGTACGCCAGGCAGGACGCCCGGAACAAGCGGTACACATCACCACGCTGGGAGATTTCAATCCCGAAGAGGTGGATATGTTTACAGTCGTATTGATAGGCAACTCACAGTCCTACGAATGGAACGGAGCCTTCATCACTCCGCGCGGCTATTACCGGGACACGAATACCGAAGCCACGGGCATCGGGCAAGACATCATGATTCGTAGTTTCCGTACCATCGAAAAGGAACTGAAGAACAAGCATATTCCCCTCGACCATAAATGGGCTTTACTCCATGCCATACATACCACCGCCGATTTTGAAATGGAGCATCTGCTGCATACGGACGAAGGTGCCGTGGCTTCCTTGTATCAAGCCATCGAGAAAGGCGGAATCAAGACGATTGTCACAGACGTCACGATGGCAGCCAGCGGTATCCGCAAAGGAGCTTTGCAGCGGCTGGGCATAGAGGT
>OKRU01004197.1_pt1 | contig 10709 bp, 8 predicted proteins | sample 1601131 | NCBI WGS metagenome assembly OKRU01 (sample SAMEA3541558, study PRJEB24748) | human gut metagenome | biome: human gut; feature: human-associated habitat; material: faeces | place: China | collected 2012 | reverse complement strand
AGAGCACTTCCTTGGTAAGGAAGAGGTCACGAGTTCAAGTCTCGTTAACAGCTCTGTTTGTTTGAAATTAAATTTGATAACATTTTAATAACGTAATAGATAAAGCTATGGCAAAAGAAAAATTCGAGCGCACGAAACCGCACGTGAACATTGGTACTATCGGTCACGTTGACCATGGTAAGACTACTTTGACAGCAGCTATCACTTCTGTATTGGCAAAGAGAGGTCTTTCTGAAGTTAAGTCTTTCGATCAGATTGATAACGCACCAGAAGAAAAGGAACGTGGTATAACAATCAATACTTCACACGTTGAATACGAAACAGCAAAGCGTCACTATGCACACGTAGACTGCCCGGGACACGCTGACTATGTAAAGAACATGGTAACAGGTGCTGCTCAGATGGACGGTGCTATCATCGTAGTTGCTGCAACTGATGGTCCTATGCCACAGACTCGTGAGCACATCCTTTTGGCTCGCCAGGTAAACGTTCCGCGTCTTGTTGTATTCATGAACAAGTGCGATATGGTTGACGATGCTGAAATGCTTGACCTCGTTGAGATGGAAATGCGCGATCTTTTGGCACAGTATGATTTCGAAGAGGATACTCCATTCATCCGTGGTAGTGCCCTTGGAGCTCTTAACGGTGTTCCTGAATGGGAAGACAAGGTAATGGAGCTTATGGACGCTGTTGACAACTGGATCCAGGAGCCTGTTCGTGACGTTGAAAAGCCATTCTTGATGCCTGTTGAGGACGTATTCTCAATCACTGGTCGTGGTACAGTTGCTACAGGACGTATCGAAACTGGTGTTGTTAAGGTTGGTGATGAAGTTCAGATCCTCGGTCTTGGTGAAGATATGAAGTCAGTTGTAACTGGAGTTGAAATGTTCCGTAAGATCCTCGACGAAGGTGAAGCTGGTGATAACGTAGGTCTTCTTCTCCGTGGTGTAGATAAGAAGGATGTTAAGCGTGGTATGGTTATCACACACCCAGGAGTAATCACTCCGCACAAGGGATTCAAGGCTTCTATCTACGTTCTTAAGAAAGAAGAAGGTGGCCGTCACACTCCATTCAAGAACCACTACCGCCCTCAGTTCTACCTCAGAACTATGGACTGTACAGGTGAAATCACTCTTCCAGAAGGAGTTGAAATGGTAATGCCTGGTGATAACGTTGAGATTTCAGTTGAACTCATCTACCCAGTAGCAATCAACGTAGGTCTTCGTTTCGCTATCCGTGAAGGTGGACGTACAGTAGGTTCTGGTCAGATCACTGAAGTTTTTGACTAATCATTATAACTTCTAGTCAGCCCTCGTGGCTGACTATCTACGGGAATAGCTCAGTTGGCAGAGCACTGGTCTCCAAAACCAGGTGTCGGGAGTTCGAGCCTCTCTTCCCGTGCTAAAGTGTATAAAGTATGTTTAAAAGTATAGCTGATTATTGTAAAGAATCCTACGATGAGCTTGTACATAAAGTAACTTGGCCGTCTTATAAGGAGCTTACTAATAGTGCTCTGACAGTTTTAAAAGCTTCCATTGTTATAGCATTATTGGTTTTTGTTATGGATTCTGTCTTTGAAGAACTTCTGAAGGTTATATATTCACTCTTTAATTAAGATGTAGGAAATGGCTGAGCTTGAAAAGAAATGGTACGTTCTGCGTGCTATAAGTGGAAAAGAATCAAAAGTCAAAGAATACATTGAGTTGGACGTTAAGAACCACGGATTGAGTGACTACGTTTCACAAGTTCTTATACCTACTGAAAAAGTTGTTCAGGTACGTAACAACAAGCGTACTGTTACTGAAAAGACTCTCTTGTCAGGGTATGTTTTGGTGGAAGCTGCTTTAGTAGGTGAGATTCCTCACATGTTAAGAAACACTCCAAACGTTTTAGGCTTTTTGGGAGGTACGGAAAATCCGACACCACTGAGAAGTTATGAAGTAAAGCGCTTGCTTGGTACTGCAGATGCAATAAGTGAGTCCAATGCGGAAACAGTTGTTGAATATGCAGTAGGGGAGTCTGTCAAAGTCGCAGATGGTCCGTTCAGCGGATTCAATGGTATTATTGAAGAAGTCAACGGAGAAAAGAAAAAACTTAAAGTTTCGGTTAAGATATTCGGACGTGTAACTCCGCTCGAATTAAGCTTTTCACAAGTTGAGAAAGAGTAGTGTCATGTTACGGACACTTTTCTTTTCTTATATCGTAAGTATAACTTTTTAAATACAAAGAAAATGGCTAAGGAAGTTGCTGGTTTAATCAAATTACAGATTAAGGGAGGCGCTGCAAATCCATCACCTCCAGTAGGACCTGCATTGGGTTCTAAGGGAATAAACATTATGGATTTCTGTAAGCAATTCAATGCCAGAACTCAGGATAAGGCTGGCAAAATTTTGCCTGTTGTTATCACTTACTTCACAGATAAGTCTTTCGATTTCGTTATAAAGACTCCTCCTGCAGCTGTACAGCTTATGGAGATCGCTAAGGTGAAGAAGGGTTCTGCAGAGCCAAACCGTTCTAAGGTTGCTGAGGTTACATGGGATCAGATCCGTACCATAGCAGAGGACAAGATGGCTGACCTGAATTGCTTTACAATTGAATCTGCAATGTCTATGATTGCAGGAACAGCAAGAAGCATGGGTATCACTGTTAAAGGAGAATTCCCTGGTAAATAATTTAAACTTCAATTAAAATGAGCAAATTGACAAAAAATCAGAAATCAGTTTCAGACAAAATTGAAGCAGGGAAAGCTTACACTTTGAGTGAAGCTGCTAATCTGGTAAAAGAAATAACATACACAAAATTTGATGCTTCTTTCGATATCGATATCCGTTTGGGTATTGACCCTCGTAAGTCAAATCAGATGGTCAGAGGTGTTGTTTCTTTGCCTAACGGAACAGGTAAGCAGGTAAGAGTTCTTTGCTTGTGTACACCTGATGTAGCAGCTGCTGCAACAGAGGCTGGTGCTGATTATGTAGGTCTCGATGAGTATATCGAAAAGATCAAAGGAGGATGGACTGACGTTGACGTGATCATTACTATGCCTTCATGCATGGGTAAGATCGGTGCTCTCGGTCGTGTTCTTGGTCCGCGCGGTTTGATGCCTAATCCAAAGAGCGGTACAGTTACTATGGACGTGGCAAAGGCTGTACGTGAGGTAAAACAAGGAAAGATTGACTTCAAGGTTGACAAGAGCGGTATCGTTCACGCATCAATCGGTAAGGTGTCTTTCACTCCTCAGCAGATGGTTGAGAATGCTAAGGAATTCATCAATACCATCATCAAGCTTAAACCTGCTACTGCAAAAGGTACATATATCAAGAGTATTTTCCTCTCTAGTACAATGAGTAAGGGTGTAAAAGTTGACCCTAAATCTGTAGAAATTTAAATTGTAGATTATGAAGAAGGAAGATAAAAGCTTGCTGATAGATAGTCTCGTAGAGACATTGAAGAACTACTCTCATTTCTACCTCGTAGATATGACTGGTTTGGATTCTTCTACTACAAGCGCTTTGAGAAGAAAGTGTTTCGGTTCTGAGGTAAAACTCCAGATGGTTAAGAACACTCTTTTCGAGAAGGCTCTTGAAAGATTGGACAACGATTTCTCACCTCTTGCAGAGTGCTTGAAGGGTACAACTGGTTTGATGCTTTGCAATACAGCTAATGTACCTGCAAAGTTGATCAAGGAGTTTGCTAAAGATCACAATGACAAACCTGCTTTGAAGGGAGCTTATGCTGAAGAAAGCTTCTATGTAGGTGCTGATCAGCTCGACACCCTTGTTGCTATCAAGAGCAAGAATGAACTCATTGCTGAGGTTGTTTCTCTCTTGGAAGCTCCAACTATGAATGTTCTTTCTGCTTTGGATTCAGCTCCAAACACAATACACGGAGTTTTGGATACTTTGGCTGAGAGAGCAGAATAATTTAACTAGAAAAATAAAAAAATAAATAACATTAAAATTTCAAGAAAATGGCAGATTTGAAAGCTATTGCTGAAGAATTGGTAAATTTGACAGTAAAGGAAGTTAGTGAACTTAAGAATATCCTCAAGGATGAGTATGGTATCGAACCTGCTGCTGCAGCTGTTGCTGTTGCTGGTCCTGCTGCTGGTGGCGCTGCTGCCGCTGCAGAAGAAAAAACTTCTTTTGACGTAGTATTGAAAGCAGCTGGTGCAAACAAGCTGGCTATCGTTAAGTTAGTAAAAGAATTAACTGGTCTTGGTTTGAAAGAAGCTAAAGATATGGTTGACGGTGCTCCTAGCGCTATCAAAGAAGGAATCGCTAAAGCTGATGCTGAAGCATTGAAGAAACAGTTGGAAGAAGCTGGAGCTGAAGTTGAGCTTAAATAGTATTTATAACCTGGTTTCCAGGTGATTTGGTTAAGAGTCTCCGACTACGAAGACTCTTAACCTTTTTGTGTCTATAATTTCAATAAGTTCAATAAATTCCTTACTAGATGTCTTCAACAGCTGAAAACCAAAGAGTTAATTTTGCTTCGATAAAGAATCAGTTCCCGTATCCGGACTTTCTCGAAGTTCAATTGAAGTCGTTCCAAGACTTTCTTCAACTTGACACTCCTCCTGAAAAGAGAAAGAAGGAGGGATTGTATAAGGTATTTGCCGAGAATTTCCCGATTGCGGATACCCGTAACAATTTTGTGTTGGAGTTCTTAGATTACTATATAGATCCGCCTCGTTACTGTATCGATGAGTGTATCGCTCGCGGGTTAACCTATAGCGTGCCTTTAAAAGCGAAGTTAAAACTGTACTGTACGGACCCGGATCATGAGGACTTCGATACGGTGATCCAAGATGTATACTTGGGTCCGATCCCGTATATGACGGACAGAGGTACTTTCGTGATCAACGGCGCCGAGCGTGTTGTCGTGTCTCAGCTGCACCGTTCTCCGGGCGTATTCTTCGGACAAAGCACGCACGCAAACGGAACGAAGTTGTACTCCGCACGTATTATCCCGTTCAAGGGGTCATGGATCGAGTTCGCTACGGACATCAACAATGTGATGTACGCTTACATCGACCGTAAAAAGAAATTGCCTGTAACTACTCTTTTGAGAGCTATTGGTTTTGAAAGCGATAGAGATATTCTTGAAATCTTCAACCTTGCGGAAGAGGTGAAGGTAACGAAAGCAAACCTGAAGAAGTTTATCGGACGTAAGCTGGCCGCTCGTGTTTTGAAGACTTGGGTGGAGGATTTCGTAGATGAGGATACTGGTGAGGTGGTTTCTATTGAACGTAACGATGTAATCATCGACCGTGAGTCTGTATTGGATAGTGACAATATCGAGGCTATCTTGGATTCAGGCACGCAAAATATCTTGTTGCATCGTGAGGACCAGAATCTGTCCGACTATGCTATCATATATAATACGCTCCAGAAAGACCCGAGTAACTCCGAGAAGGAAGCTGTGTTGTATATCTACAGACAGTTGAGAAATGCGGAACCGGCTGATGAGGCTAGCGCACGCGAGGTTATCACGAACCTGTTCTTCTCAGAGAAACGTTATGATCTGGGTGAGGTGGGACGTTACAGAATCAACAAGAAGTTAGGCCTTACTACAAGCGCTGATGTTAAGGTCTTGACTAAAGAAGATATTATCGAGATCATCAAGTACCTGATCGAGTTGATCAACTCGAAGGCTATCGTGGATGATATCGACCACTTAAGCAACCGTCGTGTACGTACGGTTGGCGAGCAATTGTATAACCAGTTCGGTATTGGTTTGGCTCGTATGTCACGTACAGTTCGTGAACGTATGAACGTACGCGATAATGAAGTGTTTACTCCGATTGATTTGATCAACGCGAAGACGATTTCTTCCGTGGTTAACTCTTTCTTCGGAACGAATGCCTTGTCTCAGTTCATGGACCAGACGAACCCGTTGGCGGAGATCACGCACAAGCGTCGTTTATCAGCCCTAGGTCCGGGAGGTTTGTCTAGAGAGCGTGCCGGATTCGAGGTTCGTGACGTTCACTATACGCACTATGGTCGTCTTTGTCCGATTGAGACCCCGGAAGGTCCGAACATCGGTTTGATCTCTTCTTTATGTGTATACGCTAAGATCAACGATCTTGGTTTCATCTCGACTCCGTACCGTAAGGTGGCAGATGGAAAGGTCGACTTCTCTGAGGAAGGCTTGCAATACTACACGGCGGAGGAAGAGGAAGAGTTGACAATCGCTCAAGGTAACGCTCCATTGGATGATAACGGTAAGTTTATTCGTGATAAGGTGAAGGCTCGTTTCGAGGCAGACTTTCCGGTTGTCCCTCCTTCTGAGATTGACTTGATGGACGTGGCTCCGCAGCAGATCGCTTCTATCGCAGCTTCATTGATCCCGTTCTTGGAACATGATGACGCTAACCGTGCGTTGATGGGATCTAACATGATGCGTCAGGCAGTTCCTTTGTTGCGTACGGACGCTCCGATTGTTGGTACCGGTATTGAGGCGCAGGTTGCCCGTGACTCCCGTACTCAGATCATGGCTGAGCGTGAGGGCGAGGTTGTGTTCGTTGATGCTACTTGTATCAAGATTAAATATGACCGCACGGAGGACGAGGAATTCGTTAGCTTCGAGGATGCGGTTAAGACATATAATATCCCGAAATGGCGTAAGACCAACCAGAGCACGACGGTCGATTTGAAACCGATCTGTCATCGCGGACAACGTGTGAAAGCCGGCGATATCCTTACCGAGGGTTACTCAACCCAGAAAGGCGAGCTTGCTTTGGGACGTAACGTGAAGGTGGCTTACATGCCTTGGAAGGGTTATAACTATGAGGATGCTATCGTGTTGAACGAGCGTATGGTTCGTGAGGACTTCTTTACGTCTGTCCACGTTGACGAATACATCCTTGAGGTACGTGAGACGAAGCGTGGTATGGAGGAATTGACTTCCGATATCCCTAACGTCAGCGAAGAGGCTACCAAGGATTTGGATGAGAGAGGTATCGTTCGTGTAGGTGCTCGCATCGAGCCGGGTGATATCTTGATCGGTAAGATCACTCCGAAAGGTGAGTCTGATCCATCTCCGGAGGAAAAGTTGTTGCGTGCTATCTTCGGTGATAAGGCGGGTGATGTGAAGGATGCTTCCTTGAAGGCTACTCCGTCTTTGCGCGGTGTGGTTATCGAGACCGCTTTGTTCTCGAAGGCTGTCAAGAAACGTAAATCCAGATTGACTGATAAGGCGATCTTGCCGAAGTTGGACGAGGAATACGAAGAAAAGATGGCTAGCTTGAAGACTTTGTTAGTTGATAAGTTGTTAGTGCTTACAAACGGCAAGGTTTCTCAAGGTGTTAAAGACTATATGAATACGGAGATTATCGCTAAGGGTGCTAAGTTTACCCGCAAATCTCTGGAAGAATTGGATTATAACTCCATCCAAGTAAGCAAGTGGACGGCAGACGCTCAGAAAAATGAGTTGATCAAGCAGGTTATCTTGAATTATTTGAAGAAGTACAAGGAGCTTGACGCTGAGTTGAGACGTAAGAAGTTCGACTTGACGATCGGTGATGAGCTGCCGACAGGTATCGTACAGATGGCTAAGGTTTATATCGCCAAGAAACGTAAGATTCAGGTAGGTGATAAGATGGCCGGTCGCCACGGTAACAAGGGTATCGTATCAAAGATCGTTCGTCAGGAGGATATGCCGTTCTTGGAAGACGGTACTCCGGTGGATATCTGCTTGAACCCGCTGGGTGTGCCTTCTCGTATGAACTTGGGACAGATTTTTGAGGCCGTGTTGGGTTGGGCCGGACGTGAGCTGGACGTTAAGTTCGCTACTCCGATCTTCGATGGCGCGACTTTGGATGATTTGAACGAATGGACAGACAAAGCTGGTATTCCTCGCTACGGTAAGTCTTACTTGTATGATGGTGGTACTGGTGAGCGTTTCGACCAACCTGCTACGGTGGGTGTGACTTACTTCTTGAAGTTGGGCCACATGGTTGACGATAAGATGCATGCCCGTTCAATCGGTCCGTACTCTTTGATTACGCAACAGCCGTTAGGTGGTAAGGCACAGTTCGGTGGTCAACGTTTCGGAGAGATGGAGGTTTGGGCACTGGAAGCCTTCGGTGCCGCTCATGTTCTTCAGGAAATTCTTACGATTAAGTCTGATGACGTTGTAGGACGTTCCAAGGCTTATGAGGCGATCGTGAAGGGTGATCCGATGCCACAGCCGGGTATCCCTGAATCTCTGAATGTATTATTGCACGAGTTGAGAGGACTTGGTTTGAGTTTCACTCTGGATTAATTCAATAACAATAAAGAAGTAGGTGGGCTACGGCCCGTCTACTTTATCTATTGATAACTCTTTATAAATAAATAATATGGCCTTTAGAAAAGAAAACAAGATAAAGAGTAACTTTTCAAAAATAACCATCGGTCTGGCATCCCCTGAGGAGATCCTAGAGAACTCCAGCGGTGAGGTTTTGAAACCGGAAACAATTAACTATCGTACGTATAAGCCTGAGCGTGACGGTTTGTTCTGTGAGCGTATCTTTGGTCCGATCAAGGACTATGAGTGCCATTGCGGTAAGTACAAGCGTATCCGTTACAAAGGTATTGTCTGCGATCGTTGTGGAGTGGAAGTTACGGAAAAGAAAGTTCGTCGTGAACGTATGGGACACATCCATTTGGTGGTTCCTGTTGCCCATATTTGGTATTTCCGTTCTTTGCCTAATAAAATCGGTTACTTGCTAGGTCTTCCTACCAAGAAACTGGATTCCATCATCTATTACGAACGCTACGTCGTGATCCAGCCGGGTTGCGTAGACACGGTCGGTGAGTTAGACCTATTATCTGAGGAGGAATATCTGGATATTTTGGATAGCCTTCCAAGAGAAAATCAATTGCTAGAGGATACGGATCCGAATAAGTTCATCGCTAAGATCGGCGCTGAGGCTGTTTATGATCTGTTGGCTCGCTTGGACTTGGATTCTCTTTCTTATGAGTTGCGTCACCGTGCGAACACGGACACATCTCAACAGAGAAAGAACGAGGCCTTGAAACGCCTTCAGGTGGTTGAGTCTTTTCGTGCGTCCAGAGGTCGTAACAAACCGGAATGGATGATCATGAAGGTGATCCCGGTGATCCCTCCCGAACTGCGTCCGTTGGTTCCGTTGGACGGTGGCCGTTTCGCTACTTCTGACTTGAATGATTTATATCGTCGTGTTATTATCCGTAATAACCGTTTGAAACGATTGATCGATATTAAGGCTCCGGAAGTGATCTTACGTAATGAGAAACGTATGCTTCAGGAGGCCGTGGACTCTTTGTTTGACAACTCTCGTAAATCGAGCGCTGTTAAGACAGACGCCAATCGTCCGTTGAAGTCCTTGTCCGACAGTTTGAAAGGTAAACAAGGTCGTTTCCGTCAGAACTTGTTGGGTAAGCGTGTTGACTACTCCGCTCGTTCGGTTATTGTCGTAGGTCCGGAATTAAAGATGCACGAGTGCGGTTTGCCGAAGAATATGGCTGCCGAGCTTTATAAGCCTTTCGTTATCCGTAAATTGATCGAACGCGGTATCGTGAAGACGGTGAAATCTGCCAAGAAGATCGTTGACCGTAAGGAACCGGTTGTTTGGGATATTTTGGAGTACGTAATGAAAGGTCACCCGGTATTATTGAACCGTGCCCCGACATTGCACCGTTTGGGTATCCAAGCGTTCCAGCCGAAATTGATCGAGGGTAAGGCTATCCAGTTGCACCCGTTGGCATGTACAGCATTCAACGCCGACTTCGACGGTGACCAGATGGCTGTTCACTTGCCGTTAGGTAATGAGGCTGTTTTGGAAGCTCAAATGTTGATGTTGGCTTCACACAATATCTTGAACCCTGCGAATGGTGCTCCTATTACCGTACCTTCTCAGGATATGGTGCTTGGTTTGTATTATATTACCAAGTTGCGCAAGGGTACACAAGGCGAAGGTTTGACTTTCTATGGTCCGGAAGAGGCTACGATCGCTTACAATGAGAAGAAGTTGGATATCCATGCTCCGATCCATGTTTACGTGGAGGATTTGGATGAGAACGGCAACTTGGTGAAGACGATGGTTGAGACTTCCGTTGGACGTTTGATGGTAAACGAGTTCGTTCCGAAAGAGATTGGTTATGTAAACGAGGTGTTGGGCAAGAAGTCTCTTCGCGACATCATCGGTCGGGTAATCAAGGCTTGTGGTGTGGCTCGTACCGCTCAGTTCTTGGACGATATCAAGAACTTGGGTTACTATATGGCATTCAAGGGTGGTTTGTCCTTCAACTTAGCGGACGTTCTGATCCCGCCTGAAAAGGATGAGTTGGTTCAGAAGGGATACGATGAGGTTGAGCAGATCATGGCTAACTATAATATGGGTTTCATTACCAACAACGAGCGTTATAACCAGATTATCGATACTTGGACACACGTTAATAGTAACTTGTCTAATATCTTGATTAAGCAATTGACGGCGGATAACGATGGATTCAACTCAATCTATATGATGATGGATTCCGGTGCCCGTGGTTCGAAGGAGCAGATTCGTCAGTTGTCCGGTATGCGTGGTTTGATGGCGAAACCGCAGAAGAGTGGTGCAGAAGGTGGTCAGATTATCGAGAACCCGATCCTTTCTAACTTTAAGGAAGGTTTGTCCGTGTTGGAGTACTTTATCTCTACTCACGGTGCTCGTAAAGGTTTGGCCGATACCGCTTTGAAGACTG
>OKRU01004196.1_pt1 | contig 10714 bp, 8 predicted proteins | sample 1601131 | NCBI WGS metagenome assembly OKRU01 (sample SAMEA3541558, study PRJEB24748) | human gut metagenome | biome: human gut; feature: human-associated habitat; material: faeces | place: China | collected 2012 | reverse complement strand
GTACTGTGTTTTTGCCATACAGATCGGGCAGTTGCCAAATCCCATATCTTCGAGCTGTTTTGCCTGTTTCTTTGCATTTGCTGTCAGGACAACTCTGCTTCCGCCGTAGATCTTCTGAACGATCTCATTCAGTTTATCTTCGATAGAACCTTCCAGTTCGTATGCATAAGTAAAGTCGTTTGGCTGATCACACAGACGGATCACTTCTTCTGCCAGAGCGATTCCGCCTTCGCCGCCTTTTGCCCATACTTCAGAGAGAACAACATTTACGCCCAGTTCTTTACATTTCTCTTCAACCAGTTTCAGTTCTGCTTCTGTATCGGTCGGGAATGCATTGATTGCAACAACGCAAGGCAGTTTGTATACATTTGTGATATTGCTTACGTGTTTCAGCAGGTTTGGCATACCTTTTTCCAGAGCTTCCAGATTTTCGTTGTTCAGGTCTGCTTTTGCAACGCCGCCGTTGTATTTCAGTGCACGAACGGTTGCTACGATAACAACTGCGTTTGGTTTCAGACCTGCCATACGGCACTTGATATCCAAAAATTTCTCAGCACCCAGGTCAGCACCGAATCCTGCTTCTGTGATGGTGTAATCAGCCAGTTTCAGACACATCTTGGTTGCTGTTACGGAGTTACATCCATGAGCAATGTTTGCGAACGGGCCGCCGTGTACGATTGCCGGTGTTTTCTCCAGTGTCTGTACCAGGTTTGGTTTCAGTGCATCTTTCAGAAGAGCTGCCATAGCTCCCTGTGCATTCAGGTCACCTGCGGTAACCGGTTTCTGCTCTGCGATCTTTCCGTATGTATAGCCAATGATGATTTTAGACAGTCTTTCTTTCAGGTCTGTGATGTCACGTGCCAAACACAGAACTGCCATGATCTCAGAAGCAACGGTGATGTCATAACCATCTTCTCTTGGCATTCCGTTTGTCTTTCCGCCAAGTCCGTCTACTACGTTTCTCAGCTGACGGTCGTTCATATCCACGCATCTCTTCCATGTGATCTTTCTCGGGTCAATGTTCAGTGCGTTGCCCTGGAAAATGTGGTTGTCGATCATGGCTGCCAGCAGGTTGTTTGCTGCACCGATCGCATGGAAATCACCTGTGAAGTGGAGGTTGATATCTTCCATCGGAACTACCTGAGCATATCCGCCGCCGGCTGCTCCGCCTTTTACACCGAATACAGGTCCAAGTGACGGCTCACGAAGAGCTACCATAACTTTTTTACCAAGTCTTGACATTCCGTCTGCCAGACCTACAGATGTGGTTGTCTTTCCTTCTCCTGCCGGAGTCGGGTTGATTGCGGTAACCAGGATCAGCTTGCCGTCTTCGCCTTCTTTTTCTCTTAACAGATTGTAGTCAATTTTTGCTTTATAATTGCCGTACTGCTCCAGATATTTACGGTCAATACCTGCTTTGTCTGCAATTTCTGTGATTGGAGCCATCGTTGTCTCCTGTGCAATTTCAATGTCTGATTTGAATCCCATGATGTTCATTACTCCTTTCTTTATTAACCGCTTTTTGCGGTAATTAGCTGTTTTTGGGTAAAAAAATGCCGCACAAAAATAAAGGATAAAATATCCTGGTTCTTTGTGCAGTAGCGGAAGCGAGACCGTAACGCGGTATAACCTTCGTTCGTCGGAAGCCTCCCCCTCCAACGACACTTTACGTACGATATCTACTCTACTTATATGTAAAGCTTCTGAAAACTCTAAAAAAATCCAAAGCTTTTTTGTATACATTTACTATATCTCAACTGTCTGAAATTGTCAAGCAGATGAATAGAAAAAATTGTCTCTTTTCTGTAAAGAATGCGGCCAGTGAGACTCGAACTCACACGGTTGCCCACTGGCACCTAAAACCAGCGCGTCTGCCAATTCCGCCATGACCGCATGCTGTTTTATTATACAAAAGCAGGCACACCCTGTCAAGTGTGCCCGCCCGAAAAATCTGAAAACTTACGCTTATTTTTTGATTTTAACGCTCTTTACTGCTGAAAACTGACCAAGTACTTTTTTGCCGTTTACTTTTTTGTAAGCTTTGATTTTATAGTAGTATGTTTTTCCTTTTTTCAGATTTTTGTTGGTAAAGGTAACCTTCTTTCCTTTGTTGATGGTTTTTACTGCTGCGTATTTTCCGTTTTTCTTTGTTGCACGGTATACAACATAACCGTCTGCATTTTTAACCTTTTTCCATTTCAGGACTGCTTTTCTGCCTTTTGTGTTCTTGACAGAGTTCAGTTTTACTTTTGCTTTGTAAGCAGTCTGTGTCTGGTTGTTCTTATCATTGTTGATATCTGTTTTTGTTTCTGGTGTCTTTGTCTCGGTTTCTTTCTGTACTTTTACCAGATCTTTAATCGCATTCTGCAGATGAGCGATCGCTTCGTTTACTGTTGCCTGTGTATGCGGTGTTTTCAGCTCATCTTCTGCTTCTGCCAGCTCTGTCTCAAAAGATGCCCAGCTAGAAGCGGTGTAGTCTGCTTTTACCAGTTTCTTTGCTTCGTCTACCACTTTCTGCAGTTCTGTGGTATCTACTTTCTCATCACCTTTATTGTCAGATACGATGTTCTCAGATGTTGCCTGTACTTCAAAGGTATAATCCTGATATCCCAGTGCATATACGGTTACTTTCCAGTATCCGGTTCCGTCGGTTCCTTCCGGCAGCTGGCAGCGAAGGGATTTCGTCAGTCCAAGCTGAACACCCATGGATTTGTGCATCCAGTTGTCTGCTGCAAATTTTGTTCCGTAGGTTGCCAGTTTGTTTGTGTAAGTGCTGTCATTTCCATAGTAGTCCCAGCGAACTGTCTGCATATTTGCACCCAGATCACCATAAGCATCTCCTGTCAGGTCAACACGGATAAATGCACCGTAAGTCTCAGCATCATCTGCGGAACGTACCGTCTTTACAATCTTTGTCTCATCGACTGTTTTCTGTGCTTCATTTTTGATACCGGAATTGCTTCCTGTCTTTCTTGCCGCAAAAGAATAGGTTCCGTCTGCATTTTTTGTTGCAACTTTCAGACCATTGGTATCTGCAGTTACTTCTGCTGTCTTTGTATATGCTTTCAGTGCATTCTCCGTATATCCGCCTTCGATTGCAGCTGTATCTTCTGTTACGCTGTATTTCTTGCAGAAATCTGCATAATCTTCTGTTTTGACTGCAACCGGTACATATTTGATTCCTTTTACTTCATAATCCTCCATGGTTGCCGTTTTTGTCTCACCGTTTTCGGTGTAGGTGATCGTACCTTTATCAAACTGGATCTTGCTTCCGTCTGTCAGGACTGCATAGACAACTTTTTTCGTAGTATCCTGTCCATTTTCATCCTTTGCCGACACTTCTTCGGATGTCCAGTAAGAGATTTCATATTCTTTTCCATCGGTATCATGGATCACAGCATCACACTGGAAACTTCCGCGGTGCAGTCCGTGGTTTTTCGTTGCACGCGTTACAACGTCAAATGCACCTTTATCATATTCTCCTCTGGCATCCGCTTCTTCGGAGGAAGATTTCAGTGTACTTCCGCTTGCCAGATAAACATTTTCATTCTGCCAGTACTCTGCCCAGTCCAGACTTGCATAAACGTATTTGTAATCTGAATCTGCTGCATTGACCGGTGCTGCTGTCGGGCAGATACCGAGCATCATTGCTGCTGCGACTGCGATTGCCAGTGACTTTTTCATGTTGATGGTTCTTTTTTTCATGAGTATTCCTCCTCGAATAATAATTAGTTTGTTTTATTAAAAATTAGCATTTGCTAACCAATAACCTTAAAAATAGTTCCGCCCGGCATAAAAGAGGGCTACTTCCTTTTGTCTATGCCAGACGAAACAGGTAAAGCACACCAAGTAGCAGCAATGCTCTGAAAACCGTAAACCACACTTCATTGCCGCGAAGTTTCGGCACTCTCGTATGGATATTTCCTTTCGGGCAGATGTCCACGCACTTCTGACACTGGAAACATTCTCCCGGTGTCTCGATCGAACCGCTCTTTGGAAGTCCCAGTTCTGCCGGACAGTTTTTCGTGCATGCCCTGCATCCTTTGATGCAGTTTTCACGGTCTCTTGCCAGTGTCAGGAACGGCAGTGCCGGAAGCAGGGAAAAGACGGCACCCATCGGACAGAAAAAACGGCAGAAAAAGCGTTCCTGCACACACATGCCGATCATCAGAATGGTCAGCAGTACAATTCCGATGGCATATCCGCCAAGTTTGAAGTTTCCGGCACGGATCATGGAAAAAACTTCCCACGGACTGGTGCCCTTTGTTTTTGCATAAACGCCTGCATAACATAACAGGCTGATCATAGCCAGTACGATGTATTTCAGCAAATATAAATACTTTGTGATCTTCTCTGAAATACGGTACGGTTTTTTCCTGATTTTTTTACAGATCCACAGATAAATACCATGCAATGCATCTCCGAAACTTCCGAATGCACAGGCAAATCCGCAGAAAAACCGACCGAACAGAATGGTATAAAGGCAGAGGACGCACAGAGCTGTGACAAAACTTGTCATGCCGATCGCATCTCCTTTGCCAATCTGCGTAAACAGATATTTTACACCGGAAAATGCAGCTGTAAAAGCGGATGGTACCAGCAGAAAGAAGATCAGCTGTATGATAGCTCTTACATAACGATGTACTTGTTTTTGCTTTTTTCTGTCAAGTTTCTTGTTCATTTCTTATTCCGCCTTTTCAAGTGCCTGTGTAACTGCTTCCCGGATTCCGGTTGAACTGAAGGTCGCTCCGCTGATCGTATCCACGTCCGCCGACTGTGCATCTACGATATCCTCGATGATATCCTTTGCCATTTCAAGGTATGCACTGTCCTCTTTTTGTGCTTCTTTGACTTCAATGCACGTGATTTCTCCGCTCTCGATCGTCACTTCCACAACGACCTTGCCGCCAAATCCCTGACCTTCCCCTTCGTAAGTGCCGTCCTTCCAGCCTCCGTCTGTATTCTTGGCATCTGCACCTTTTAAAGCCTCTGCCGCTGTATTTTCTGTTGTCTTTGCCTGCTGTTCCTTTAAAGCTGAAACGGTCATCTTGCTGCCCTCCAGCTCTGCGGTCAGCCTGGCGATCTCATCTCGCTGCTCCCGCATTGCAAGCACGGTATTGTAACCGCCGATCAGAAACAGTAGCAGCACAAGGCTGCACATTTTTATCCAGAATTTTTTCATCAGAATCTTCCTTACTTTTTACTCACTTTGTTGCACGATCTTTGCACTCTCAAGTGCCTGTCTGCAGGCTTCTAAAAGGGCACTGGATGAACAGGTCGCACCGGATACCACATCGATCTCGTCCAGGCTGTTCTTTGCCAGAACCTGTGCTACCACTCCCTGTGCTTTTCTTGTGCCTTCTGCCGCCCTCTTTATATAAAGAGCATCTGCAGCCACATAACCTGCTCCGCTTCCGGCAACGTTTGTGATCGCTGTGATCTTGTCATCTTTGATCGTGACGGTCGCAGTCAGTGTATAATCGTCAAACGCTCCTCCGCCAGAGGAAGTGCAGGTTGCCGAAGCGGTATAATCTCCGTCGGCATACACTCTTTCTTTTTCACTCTCCGATGAAGATTCACTTTCTGAGGGTTTCTCGGTTTCTGCTGGCTTCTGCGTCTCGGTTTCTGCCGGCTTTTCGGTTTCTGCCGGCTTTTCGGTTTCTTTCCCGTTAGTTGCCTCTTTTGCATGATTCAGGGCATCTTTGATCGCTTCCAGGATTCCCTTCGAGCTGTAAGTTGCTCCCGACACGGTATCTATTTTCCTGGTACTCTGTTTTTTCACAATCTGGTCTGCCACTGCTTTTGCCTTTTTGACAAATTCTTCCCCGTCTCCGTCTGTCTCTGTCACCAGGATTGAGGTGACTGTCTTATTCTGGATGACCACTGCAACGGTGATATCTCCCATATATCCTTCCCCGGTTCCATAGTAGATACCATCTTTATATGGAAACTTTCCAGTCACCTGTGGAGTGACAGTTCCGGATGTATCGTTATTCTTTTTCTCGGTTTCTTTCTTATTGTCCCCGGTTGTCTTTGTCGTTTTTGCCTGCTCTACAGCATTTCGGATCGCCTCGATCAGACCGGCCGAACTGTAAGTTGCCCCGGACACGCCGTCTACGTTGGTGCTCTGTTTTTCGATCACCGTGCTGATCAGTGCGGATGCCTTCTGCATATAGCTGCTTCCGTCCTGATGTTCCACGATCTCAATACTTTTGATCTTGTTATCTTTGATCACAACTTTTACTTTCACCGTTCCGCCAAATCCGGTTCCGGTGCCATAGTAAGTGCCGTCTTTGCAGGTCTGATCTTTGTCTTCCGCCACCTGCGTGATCTTTCCACTTCCGGCTGCTGCCGACGCCCCGCCTGTGCCGCCCGCTGCCGGTGAAGTACTGGTATCCTTCTCTCCGGTCAATGCATTTTTCACGGCATTTATAATGCCTCTGGAACTATAGGTCGCACCGGATACCACATCCACATCCGTCTTCTGCCCGGAAAGGATCTTATCAATCACGCCCTTCGCTCTTCCAAAGAAAGCCGCATCTTCTCCTTCGGCACTCACGACATTGATTTCTGTGATCGTCTTGTCTTTTATTACGACCGAAACTTTAATCGTTCCGCCAAATCCCTGACCTTCCCCGGTATAAGTTCCGTCTTCCAGATCAAAGTTTCCTTTTGCCGCTTTCTTTTTGCTTTCTGTTTTTGTGGCTTTCTTTGTTTTTTTCTTTGTTTTGGACGTTTGCTGTCCTTTTTCTTCTGTGCTTTGTGTTGTTTCTTCCTGGAGTGTGATTTCTTCTGCTTTGGCTTCGTAAGTGGCCGGCGTATATCCCGCTAATGTTTTTCCCATGCATCCGGCCAGTACAATAACCGCCAGCATCGGTGCAAACGCTGATAATTTTTTCCAGTTCATCTTACCGCTCCTCCAGTCTTATGATTCTTGTCTTTTATTGCTTTGTTATGATTTCTGTCTTTTTTACCGCATCATCCGGTGTAAACTGATCCGCAATGTTCTCTGTCACCGATACGGTTCCGTCTTTTTCTACCAGAATCGCGTCAAATTCTTCGCTGTGTGCCCGCCAGTATGCCACTGCTTTTTCTTTTCCCATCACAAAAAGTGACGTAGACAGACCATCTGCCAGCGTTCCGTCCGCACTGACGATCGTCACAGATGTCAGTCCACTGTCTGCCGGATATCCTGTTTTCGGATCCAGTATATGCTGATAGGTCTTGCCGTCCTGTTCAAAATAGCGTTCATAACCGCCGGACGTGATCACCGCACGATCCTGTGTCTCAAGGACACCAAGATAATTTTCCGTATCTTCTGGATTCTGAACGGCAACTCTCCATTTGCTTCCATCTGTTTTGATTCCAAGTACCTGTACGTTTCCGCCAAGGCTTACCATTCCGCTTGTGATGCCATGTTCACGGAAAATATCCATGATCCTTCCGGAAGTATAGCCCTTTGCGATTCCTCCGAAATCAATCTCCATTCCATCCTGTTCAAAGCTGACGGTCTGATCTTTCTCATTAAAATCAATTTTTGAAGAATCCGCCAGAGGCAGTAGTTTCTGCAGTGTTTCCTTATCCGGAACTTTATAATTGCCGTCTGTAAAGCCCCATTCCTGCATCAGTGGGTAAATACCGATCTCAAAACAGCCATCCGTACTTTTCCAGATCTCAAGTGCACGCTCAAGAAGATAAGAAGTATCTTCCGAAATGCTTCCTCCTCCATTCTGGTTCAGCTTATAGATCTCACTGTCCGTCTCTCCTGTCGAAAGCAGTGCATCCAGTCGCTCAATCTCTGCAATTGCATCCGAAACTGCACTTTCTGCATCTGCCCCATATGCAGTCACAGACATGTAAGTGTCCATCGCAAAAATATCCTGGCTCGCTGATTCTTCTGTGCCCGCTGTCTGCTCTGTTTTCTGCTGCTGTCCGCATCCTGCAGCCATTATACCGATCAGGATCACCATCAAAATTGCTGTGATCTTTTTTTTCATAAAATTTACCTGCCCTTTCTTTATTCGTTCAAGCAAATTAATGTTAGCTATTTCTAACTGTATCATCCTAGCATTACTGTTTTTTTGTGTCAATATTTTTCTTCTTATCAATCAATTTTTCTCATCAAGTTACGGCGGAGGTTTTGTAAATGTACAAAGGAAGGTTATAGAAACTGTGTTATGAATACAGAACGCCACTATCTTCCATAAATACTTTTGCTTTGCACATTTTCAAATGCTCCAGTCCTGCCCGGGGTCGCCTAAGCGGAATGTCACAAATTAATAATAAACCAAAAAAAGGCAGAGGCATAGTGGCATAAGAATATGTCATGTGCTCTGTCTTTTATGTTTGGCATGCAAAAATTTTTCGCTTAAGTGACCCCTGGCTGGCCAGGAGCTTTTGGCAATGTGTAAAACCCTCCGCCTTTATTTTATCGTGATCGTCTGTGCCGTATCATAATATCCATCCTGATAAACACAGTAGATCTGATAGGTTCCTTTTTCCAGTGTTGTAAGCGGGATCGGAATACTCTCTGTACGCAGAAGATAGTCTTCTTCTCTGAGCTTCAGGAATGACTGATCATAAACATAGGATTTGTTCTCTCCTTTGAAAATAATCTGGGATACCTGACGGTTCCGCATTTCTGCAAACAGGATCCCTGCAGTCAGTTTAAAATTCAGTCCTTCGCTCAGCTGCTGCGTCGGCTCTTTGATTTTGGCAGTGGTTTCTGCCAGTGGGCGAAGCGTTCCTTTGATATAATTTTCAGGCTGCTGCATCGCTTCTGACATCGTCTCATAATTTGCTTCCAGTTCAATTGCACGGTAATAATTCTTGTTGATGTAATACTGATTGAGGATTTCACCGCTCTCATAATCAAACTCATAAGTCATACCTGTTTTGGCAGTGCCGCTTTTTACCGTTCCGCACATTCCAAAGATATGACCGCTGTCTGCATCGTAAATGGTATTCGATGTAACGTTTGCTTTCACAACCTTAAGCTTTTTCAGAAGTGAGACTGTCTTCTCTTTTTCGTTCACTGCATAAACCGTTACAAACGATCCTTTTTCATGATCATAATAATCTGCTTCCGGGTTACGATGGTTGTCAAACATCGTGATCTCTACCGTATCCGAATTGCCGTCCAGATCCGTATCAATCTGATAAACGGTATGCTGTCTGTAATGCCACAGAAAATCTGAATCCGGTGTAAGCACATATTTCTCGTATTTCGTTCCTTTAAAGACTTCCGGATTTGCCAGAATCCAGACGATTTCATGTGTGGTCCAGTTTAATTTCACACCAGAATTTAAGTTTCGCGGACTGATCAGAATGGTATCATCCTCTGCCTGATAGGAAACGGTATTTAAATGTGCCCAGTCAATCACGTCTTCGGTATAATCATTTCCAAAAAGCTCCGTCATCTCCAGACTGTTGACAATCTCCCCACTCTTACGGTCAAGCTCAATGATCTTGTCATCCACATGATCCTGCAGGGTGCTGGTCAGGATCAGAAGATTTCCATCTGGTTCCTTTTCAATGATCTCATGGTGCGTTCCATGTGGGACAAGGTACATCTGAACAGCACGTCCAAGATAATCCATTTCATAAAAAGCAGCAGGGAAAGATTTCGTCACAGAAGAAACGTATCCGTAATTGTCCTGCATGATATAATTTCCATTCGAAAGCTGGAACACACCGTAAGTGGATGTTCTGTGGTTCAGATACCAGCGAATATCTCCGTTTACATCATAAGCGAACGGATAATACACGCCCTGACCGGAAATAATCGTAAGACCATAGGCAGATTCTCCGGAACTTTTTTCAACCGATACCATGTCATCCATCTCTTCCGGCAGTCCGTCAGTCTGAACTTTCAGTTCCATCTCTTTAATCGTCTGATCGTTGTCATCTAAAAGTTCCAGTTTTACCGAATTCTCCGTTTTCGGGTAAAGACCGATGATCGGTACCCGATGTCCTTTTGCTTTCACAGTCACACCGGTGATATCTGCTTCTTTTGTCTTTCCTTTTACAGTAACCCGGACACGGTATTCCTCATCTGTCTGAAATACTGCAACACCGGTCAACGGTGAGATCTGGTAAGGATCCATGATCACTTCCGGCTCTTCAAAGGTATATGCACCGGACTGGACTTCCGCCTCGATCTGCTGGTCGATCTGCCAGGAGGTATCAACCATACTGGATTCTTTTGTGATCGTCGTGTCAATTTTGTCTGCATAGGAATCCTCCATCTGGAAAGAGGTTTCTTCATTCAAATTTTCTTTTACCTTTACTTCCTGTCCGTAATATCCATAAACATCACCTGTTAATGGAATCTGCTTATCCAGCATACGATACAGCGTATTGCGGATTCCGATCCGTTTCCAGTATCCAAGACCTGCTGCCACAACAACCAGAACAGTCAGTCCAAGAAACATCCATTTCTTTTTCTCTTTCATACTTTTAAATTCCCCTTCTTAAGAAAATATTAAGTTATCACACTGGCACTTATGATAAAAAACAAATGTGAGAAAAATTTGATACTGTAACTCTTTTTTTGCAGATACAGTATCACTTTTTGCCCGCTTTCTCGCTCCGCACCAATGCCTCTGACATTTCCTCGTTACTGCAACAAAAAAAGATGCATTTCCATGCATCTTTCTCATGAGACATCGGGGATTCGAACCCCGGACAACTTGATTAAAAGTCAAGTGCTCTA
>OKRU01004189.1_pt1 | contig 10725 bp, 10 predicted proteins | sample 1601131 | NCBI WGS metagenome assembly OKRU01 (sample SAMEA3541558, study PRJEB24748) | human gut metagenome | biome: human gut; feature: human-associated habitat; material: faeces | place: China | collected 2012 | reverse complement strand
TTCGGATTTGCATAAATCGGACGTTTGCGCAGTTGCCGGAAAGGCCGGGAGCCGGGCGGAGTTTTTTGCGAAAAAGTAATAAAAGATTCTTATCTTGCACGCTTGCGCACGTAAGAATTGCATAGTAAAATAAAATGATACTAGGGTTAACAAGAATGAGAGATGAAAATTATGGCAAAACAAAAAGAAGTAAAAACCAACGCCATGCGTATTCTGGAATCTCTGAAGATTCCTTATACCCATCACACCTATGAGTGCGAGGAATTCGTGGACGGGCTTCAGATAGCAGACAAGCTGTCCCTGCCCTATGAGCAGGTCTACAAGACGCTGGTCACCGTGGGCAGCAGTAAGAACTATTTTGTATTCGTCATCCCCATCGCAGAGGAACTGGATATGAAAAAAGCAGCGAAATCCGTCGGAGAAAAAAGCGTGGAGATGATCCATGTAAAAGACATCAATGCCATCACCGGCTACATCCGCGGCGGCTGCACAGCCATCGGCATGAAAAAACAGTATGTGACCAGAATTGATGAAAGTGCGAAGACTCAGGAACAAATCTATGTCAGCGGCGGAAGGATCGGGTCTCAGATCCAATTGAAACCGGACGACCTTGCGAAAGCAGCGAAAGCGGAGTTCGCAGATATTATCAGACACGACAATTAATGCATGAAATGTATCAAAAGAATGCTGAAGATAAAGGAGTACGCATGGAAAACCAGAAAACAATCCTCGATTACGATACCGTAACACTGGACGAAGCACAGGATGCGGTGATCATCATAGATCAGACCCTGCTTCCGGGCAAGATTGAACTGATCGCCTTACATACCGCACAGGAGATGTGGGATGCCATCTATCTGCTGAAGGTCCGGGGAGCACCTGCCATCGGCGTAGCGGCGGCATTGGGCATCTACCTGCTGGCAAACCGCATCGAGACGGAAGACTTCGAGGAGTTTTATCAGAAATTTACAGAATATAAGGAATATCTGGATTCTTCCAGACCAACCGCAGTGAATCTGTCCTGGGCGCTGAAGCGCATGGATGCCGTAGCTGTAAAGGCTGGCAGAGATGAGCACAAGACAGTAGCAAAAGTGAAGGAAATCCTGCATAACGAGGCACTGCAGATTCGGGCAGAAGATGTGGAAGTATGTCGAAAAATCGGAGAATTCGGACTGGAGCTGGTAAAACCGGGAGATGGTATTCTGACCCACTGTAATGCAGGACAACTTGCAACGGTAAAATACGGTACCGCAACCGCACCGATTTATCTGGGACAGGAGAGAGGTTACAACTTCCATGTATTTGCGGATGAGACCAGACCTCTTTTGCAGGGAGCCAGACTGACTGCATTTGAACTGCATTCTGCGGGTGTGGATGTGACATTGATCTGTGACAATATGTCCGCTTCCGTCATGTCCAAGGGCTGGGTACAGGCAGTATTCGTAGGTTGTGACAGAGTGGCAGCCAACGGAGATACTGCGAACAAGATCGGTACCAGCGTGGTGGCAGCAGTGGCAAAACAGTACGGTGTGCCGGTATACATCTGTGCACCTACTTCCACTATTGATATGGCGACTGCCACCGGTGCAGATATCTGCATCGAACAGCGTAAGGCGGAAGAGGTTACTGAGATGTGGTATAAGGAACGCATGGCTCCGGAGGGTGTAAAGGTCTACAATCCGGCATTCGATGTGACGGATCATGAACTGATCGCCGGTATTGTAACGGAGTACGGTGTAGCGAGAGCACCTTACACGGAGAGCCTGGCAAAAATCATGGAATTAAAGAAGCAAAAAGCAGACACAGAATGACACAGGTACAAAAAGTTCGGAACGGGCAGTACAGGAAGGAACAATTATGAAGCGAAATGTCAGCCTAGCAGAGATTTCCGACGGACATTTATATAAAGCAAATGATATGGTAAAAGCGGATTGCGGTGGTTGCAATGGCTGTTCCCGGTGTTGTCATGGCATGGGCAATTCCATTATCCTGGATCCCTATGATGTCTATCGGCTGACTACGGGAATTGGAAAAAGTATGCAGGAGCTATTAGCGACGTCGGTGGAGCTCAACGTGGTGGACGGTGTGATCTTACCGAATCTGAAAATGCAGGGAACCAAGGAAGCCTGTGCATATCTGGATGCGGAGGGACGATGCAGCATTCACCCGTACCGCCCCGGAATCTGTCGCTTATTTCCTTTAGGAAGACATTATGAGAACGGGGGACTGTTTTATTTCCTTCAGACCGGAGAATGTGCGAAGGAGAACCGCAGTAAGGTGAAGGTCAGCAAGTGGATCGATACACCGGAATTGAAGAGAAATGAGCAATTCAAGCTGCAATGGCATGATCTGTTATCTGCCATGACAGATAGAGTTGCAGGAGAAGACGAAGGGAAACAGCGGGAGGAAAATCTGCTGCTGTTGCGTCTGTTTTACTTATTGCCGTATGAGGGGACAACAGATTTTTATTCACAGTTTACGGAAAGGATGGAACATTGGAATGAACAAATCGGATAAGTTAAGTAAGCTCCCCATCGAAAAACGGTTACTGAGTGTATTCCGCAGAATTTCTTTATTATTAAGTGCGACAGGTGTTATTGCCTGTATTGCTATGGGAATCGTCAGCTACCAGTATTCTTATGCGCTGCGCCATTACGGTTTCGCACAGGGTGACATCGGTAAGGCGATGATCGTCATCGCGGAGATGCGAAGTGAGACCCGTGCTGCTATCGGCTATGATGACGATACCCTGATCGCCACAGCAAAAAATGCCCATGACCTGACAGCGGAACAGCTGGATACCTATATCAGTGCCCTGGAAGATGATATGATCACGGATGAGGGAAGAGCCACTTACCAACAGATCAAGGACGGCGTAGCTTCTTACCGGCAGATCGAGGCACAGATACTGGAACTGGGTACATCTTCCGATCCTGCTAAGCGGCTTCAGGCACAGCAGATGGCAGGCGACCAGATGGATCCCGTGTTCCAGCAGGTATATGCAGATATGACGAGCCTGTTGGACAGCAGTGTAACGAACGGAAATGCCATGGAAGCCAAGCTGAATGTCTTCCGTGTGGTTATTTTTATCGTAATCCTTCTGATCATCGGAGTAGGCTTTGCAGGATCTGAAAAGACGGGAAAAAGAATTGCCAGAGGAATCGCCGGACCGCTGAAAGCACTGGCAGACAGACTGGATGGCTTCGCAGCAGGTGATCTGACATCTGATTTCCCCGAAGTGAAGACAGAGGATGAAATGGCAGTGATGAACCGTGCGGCTACAGCAATGGCGACAAACCTCAGGATGATCATCGAGGATATCAACCAGGCATTAAATGCTATGGCAAACGGCGACTGGACAGTGAAGTTCCGTTATCCCGATCTCTATGTGGGCGATCTGGATGAACTGAAAGAAGCGCTGAGAGATATTAAGTATAAGATGAATGAAGCGCTATACAATGTTAATGAAGTATCCGGACAGGTATCCATGGGTGCCGGAAGTCTGGCAGATGCAGCACAGTCTCTGGCTGAGGGTGCAACCGAACAGGCAGGCGCCGTAGAGCAGCTGCAGGCGACGATTACCAATATTACTTCTATGGTAGACAATACTGCAGAGCATACGAAGAATTCCAGCAGACAGGCACAGGAATACTCCGCTAAGGCGGATGAAGGTCGTACCGAGATGAATCATCTGATGGAAATTATGGGCCGGATCAACGAGACTTCCGAGAAGATCAGCAACATCATCGGCGAGATCGAAGATATTGCCAGCCAGACCAATCTGCTGTCCCTGAATGCTTCGATCGAAGCAGCCAGAGCCGGAGAAGCAGGCAGAGGCTTTGCTGTTGTGGCAGACCAGATCGGTAAGCTGGCAGAGCAGAGTGCCCAGTCCGCAGTCAATACCAGAAATCTGATCGGCGGTACGCTGGAGGAGATCCATGCCGGCAATGAAGCTGTGGATCATGCATCCAAGACCTTAAGCACTATCGTGGATGGTGTCCGCAAGATCGCACAGGATTCCGAGGAACTGACCCAGATCGCAGCTACCCAGGCGGATGCCATGAATCAGGCGGAGAGCGGTGTGAACCAGATCTCCGAGATCGTACAGTCCAATTCGGCGGCAGCAGAAGAGCTGTCTGCTACCAGTGAGGAACTGTTGGCTCAGTCTGAGAATATGACCAATCTTGTAAAACAATTCAAACTGATCGATGAGGAGAAGATTCAGGCGAGAAAAAAGGAGGTTAAGCATGCCGGTATTTGATTTCAGCAGTACTCCGGAAAATGAAAAGAAACAGGATCCTGTATGCACCTATACTACGTTCCGTTCCAATGAGGGATCAGCCTCTGCGGAGAAACCGATTTTGATTTTGGATAACAGCAGTGAAAAATGGAAACATCATGCCGTGGGTGTATTCGGTAATCAGAGCAAACGGACCAATTTTGAATTTAAAGAGGAAGGCAGCAGCGCTTATGCCGATATTTTGCAGATCGATGCCCGTTTTGTCAGTCTGATCCGCTGGCTTGGTGAGAACCACATTAACGTGCGTTTCTCCGGAGAAAACAGAAGTGACGGCTATGCTGTATACAAGATCCGTGAGACCGCATTCGGCGGCGGTACCAAGCTGTCGGCGGAGGATGGATTTTTACAATTCATGATGGAGCGGCTGTTTTTAAGCAGTGCTCCCGCGGAAGAAGAACAGGGCGAGGACGAAGGGGAAGACGGCGATGATATGAAGCTTACCAGCCTTCAGAGTATCTCCGATTTCATGACCTGTGCCGGAAAGACCATGCCGGAAAATATCCGCCTGTGGGCGAGAAGAAACCTGGCAGTGGCAAGATCCCACGAGGTATCTCCCGAGGAGAGAAGACACGCGCAGAGAGCATTGTCCATCATGATGAACATTCAGTGGAAGGGCAATTATTTTGAAGCTATTGATCCGGTGGAAGCCAGACGGATCCTGGATGAGGAATTGTACGGCATGGAGAGGGTCAAACAGCGTATCATGGAGACCATTATCCAGATCAACCGTACCCACACTTTACCGGCCTATGGTCTGCTTCTGGTGGGACCGGCGGGAACCGGTAAATCCCAGATTGCTTATGCGGTGGCAAGGATTTTAAAGCTTCCCTGGACTACACTGGATATGAGTTCCATCAACGATCCGGAACAGCTGACCGGAAGCTCCAGAATCTATGCCAATGCCAAACCCGGTATCATCATGGAAGCTTTTTCCATGGCTGGTGAGTCCAATCTGGTATTTATCATCAACGAGCTGGACAAAGCAGCCAGCGGCAAAGGTAACGGCAATCCGGCGGATGTACTGCTTACCTTGCTGGATAATCTGGGATTCACGGACAACTATATGGAATGTACTGTGCCCACATTTGGTGTTTATCCGATTGCCACGGCTAACGATAAGGATCAGATCAGTGCCCCGTTAATGTCGCGTTTTGCAGTGATCGATATTCCGGATTATACCCCGGAGGAGAAGAAGATCATTTTCTCCAGATTCGCCTTGCCAAAGGTACTGAAACGCATCGGACTGCAGGCAAACGAGTGCACTATCACTGAAGAGGGACTGGAGGCAGTGGTGGAGATCTATTCCAACACCAGCGGTATCCGTGATCTCGAGCAGGCGGCGGAGCATCTGGCAGCCAATGCGCTGTATCAGATTGAAGTGGACGGATTAACAGAAGTCGTATTTGACGCGGAAAAAGTGAAGAAGCTATTTCTGTAAGTAAGAGAAGCAGGTAGTCGCAGGACGCGGTTGCCTGCTTTTTGTGCAAACATTAATAGAAAAACGAGTAGAGGATAGGGAACATGACAAAGAAAGTATTAGTGATCACGGATGCACAGAACGAATTCATCACAGGAGCACTGGGTAACAAGGAGTGCGAGGCAGCGGTGAAAAATATCGTTGCCGCAGCGGAAAGCGGGGAATACTACAAGGTGATCATCACCAAGGATACCCATACGGTAGATTATCTGAACACCCAGGAAGGAAAAAGACTGCCTGTGCTGCATGGACAGGAAGGCACAGAAGGGTATAAGATTCATCCGGATATTGTAAAGGCGGTACAGGAACATTATGCACCGGAAAATGTGATCACGGTGAAAAAGCCGACCTTTGGCAGTCCGGAATTTGGAAAGCTATTGAAAACCATCTGGGAAGAGGTGACGGCTGCAGGAGAGGCAGCAGAGGGTGAATATCCCATGGAAGTGGATTTTACCGGGTTCTGCACCGGAATCTGTGTGTTAAGCAATGTGGTCATGGCAAAGGCATTTGTACCGGAAGCGAGGGTGTGTGTTATTGAGAATGCCTGTGCCTGTGTGACTCCGCAGACCCACCAGACTGCTATCGCTGCCATGGGACCGATCCAGGCGGATGTCATTTAGAGAACATATCCTATTTACACAGCTGTGAATCTAAGAGAGAAAGAGGAAAATCATGATATTACCACAGATTATCAACAGTTTACTGGAAAACGATATGTATAAGTTCTCAATGGGACAGTGCATTTACCACCAGTTCAGCGCTTATAAGACTACCTGGACGTTTAAATGCAGGAATACAGATGTACTTTTTACAACGGAGATGGTGGAAGAGATCAAGGCGCAGATCCGGGCGTATTGTGACTTACGTTTTACGGAGGAAGAATTGAATTATCTGGAAAATGTAAAATGGATCAAAGGTTCCTATGTGGATTTCCTGCGCCTGTGGCAGCCCAGATATGAAGATTTCGAGATCGGAACAGATGCAGCCTGCGGTCTGACCATCGAGACGAAAGGCTCCTGGTTAAATACTTCCATGTATGAGATACCGACGCTGGCTATCGTTAACGAAGTATTTTTCCGAATGAATTATGATTATGACAGGCTGTATGCTTCCTTCCGGGAGCGGCTGGCGGATAAGATTCAGAAACTTGTAGATGGGACCTATTGTCTTGGTAATTTCAGTGAATTTGGTCTGCGGCGCCGCCTGTCCGCGGAAGCACAGGAACTGGCGGTGCAGGAACTGGTGGCGCACAATAAGGACTATCAGACTTCTGCCTGCATCGGTACTTCCAATGTCTATCTGGCGAAAAAATGGAATGTGACCCCGGTGGGAACCATGGCGCATGAATGGATCATGTGTACCGGACAGGGCAATCACAAGCACAATCCGGCGTATTCCAACTGGTATGCCCTGGATGCCTGGGTGAAGGAGTATGGTGTATTAAACGGCATCGCCCTGACAGACACCATCACCACAGATTGTTTCCTGAAAGATTTTCAGCTGACCTATTCTACCCTGTTTTCCGGAGTGCGGCATGACAGCGGGGATCCTTTTGCCTGGGGCGAGAAGATGATCGCACATTATGAGGCCCTGGGGATCGATCCGAAGCGCAAGACACTGTTGTTTAGTGACAGTCTGGATTTTGAGAGGGCGGATAAGCTGCGGAAGACCTTCAAGGATCGTGTGACGGTGGCATTCGGGATCGGTACTTATATCTCTAATGATACCTGCGAGGATCCCTTAAATATCGTCATGAAGACGACAGCCTGCAACGGCATGGATGTGGCGAAGATATCCGATACGCCCGGCAAGGAAATGTGCAAAAACGAGGAGTATGTGGATTACCTTACCAGATGTATCCAATGGAGACTGGAGCACGACAGATAGGAGCAGAAAGCGGTGGAATATGAACATATTGAGCATACTTTTGCACCGGTGTATGATGCAGATTCCAAGGTGCTGATCCTGGGGACACTGCCCTCGGTGAAATCCAGAGAAAATCATTTTTATTATGGGCATAAACAGAACCGTTTCTGGAAAGTGGTGGCGGATCTGTGTAGGGAACCGGTGCCGGAGACCATTGAAGAGAAAAAGGCGATGCTTCTTGCACATCATATAGCTATCTGGGATGTCATTCAGAGCTGCGACATTAAGGGCTCCAGCGACAGCAGTATCCGGAATGTGGAACCGACGGATATCCGACACATGCTTGCGGAATCGAAGATCACGGGAATCTATGCCAATGGGAATAAGGCGGGAGAACTGTACCGGAAGTACCAGCTGCCGCTTACAGGGAAGGAAGCCACAGTGCTACCCTCTACCAGTCCTGCGAATGCGGCATGGTCCCTGCAAAAATTATGTGAAGTCTGGCGGAATACCATTGACATAACTAACAAAATTTTATATGATAATATAAATGATACATGAAGTACCAAAAACATACAGGTAAAAGGGGATTATAACATAGAACAGGCCGCACGTCTTTTATGGATGTGCGGTCTGTGTTATAATAGGGAAATAGAGGAAGGAAGGTGCCTTATGTTCCCATTAATCAACAAACAAGAAACCGGTGTTAACTTACATAGAATCATGGACATGCGTGGAATTACGCCAAAGGATGTGCAGGAATATCTTGGACTTGGTTGTGTGCAAAGCGTGTACCGTTGGATCGATGGCGTAAATATGCCGACCATTGATAATCTGTATGCGCTAAGCGAGCTGCTTCAAGTTCCGATTGATGCAATCGTGCGTGGCAACAGGGCACCGATTGTGCCGGATATTATTATAAAGCCACTGGATTCTCGCAAAAGCAGACTGTGTGCTTATTATGAGAAATTGCTGGAGAAGCATGCTGCATAAATTTTTGAACTACAGCTTCAATGACAAATAGAATATCCTCCTTTAGAATAGTCGGTAGAGACAATATTCTAAGGGAGGATTTTTTATGAGCGAGAAGATGTTGGTAACGCAGGCTCTGGATGAAAGAGATCTGTTGGTAAAGAAGATAGCAGATAAGATTGCTAAGGCAAGCTTTGTTGATACCATTAAGCCGAATGAGGATAAGGTTTTCGCAAAGCGCACCAGCAAAGAAGAGTATGCAAAAGAAGCAGAGTCAGCATATCAGCAGATTACTGATTTGATTGACCGTTTTCAGAAGATTGATGCAGCGATTGTGGCTTCTAATGCAAATACGGAAATTACTACTTCCTACGGAACTTTCACAGTTGCCGGAGCAATTGCACTCCGAAGCAGACTTCGTGGGGCTGGTGCTTACGGAGTCGATGCAGATTTTGAAGGAAGAGTTCAGAAAAAGCTGTCTAGTGAGTATAATGAAATGGTGCAGTTCTGCGACAGAAAGAACAGTCAGTTGCAGTCTACGGCAGAGGAGATGCGCCTTAGTATTCTCGGAAAAGACAGCAAGACCAAAGACGAAAAACCTTTGGAAGTTGTAGAAACCTATGTAAAGGAAAACACAACAGAGCTAGTGGATCCGCTTGATGTTAAGAAGAAAATGGAGGCGCTGGAAGAAAAGCGCAACACTCTTCTGACTGAATTAGACACACAGATAAAAGTATCGAATGCAACAACTTTTATTGAGGTAGCGTAAGGTATTTGCCTGCATTACGAAAATTTCAAATCCGGCTTCCCTGTAACAGGGTTACGTTACATAACAAATATTACCAATTCTGATTAAATTGGGTTGCTTGACTTTAAAAGTGGCGCAGTTGGTAGCGCACATGACTTGTAATCATGATGTCGCAGGTTCGATTCCTGCCTTTAGAAAAAAAGTTGGGTTCAAAGACGGTGTAGAAGGCACCTCCAATTTAACTGTTTTGCGTTTTATTTGAACCGTTAAAGGTGAATCGTCAACGATTTTATTCTTGAATGGTTTTAGGTGAAGTAAAAACTTTTATGTAGACATAGAAATGTGTTGAAATCCATGAGAAAGGTTAGAGCGTTAAGCCGGTTGGCTGGAGGTAATCCTCGTGGCTGTAATGTAGGCAGATATTAAAAGTGATGAAGCCGTGGCGAGAGCTGCGGCTTAAATTTTATGGAACCGCATAAAAGAGACATATTATGGAGAAACAGATGATGGAAGAGAATATTAATAATAATCGTATACCTTACCTAAGATGTATAGAAATCAAGCTGATTACAATGAAATAACATAAAATATTGAAAGGTAACAAAAAATATGTTATTATACATAAAAAGATGTTACAAGGAGATGACATATGAAAAAGCAATTAGAGAAGTATTTTGGCTGCAAAGTAAAAATAGCAGAATACAAGAATAAATTACCATTGCCGATCTTTATGACTATGCGTGATATTATGATGGTTGAAATATATGGTGTTACCTTTGCCATAATAGATGTTATGAAGGAAACGGAGCTAAGTGTTGCTGCAATGAAAAAGCAGAAAGCAAAGTATGAGGAAGCATTGCAGTGCCCTGTAGCATATGAAGTAGTGTTAAACAGCGTATCCATGAGAAATGCTCTGGTAAAAAGCGGAGTTCCGTTTGTGGATCTGCCGGGAAATGTATTTTTACCATTTATGGGAATTGTATTGCAGGATGTGTATCGCAAGCAGCTTGTCAAAGCGGATAAGATGATGCCGGCAACACAGATGGTGTTCCTTGAATTGTTATATATGAGTGATGAGGAATCTGTGTTAAAAAGTGAAGTTGCGAACAATCTGAATCTTACCAAGACGTCCATTACAAGAGCAACAGCGCAATTAGAGGAAATGGGACTCATCCAGCAGATGAAATCAGGAACAGAGATTGCTATTAAGAGAAATTACTCACGGAAAGAGTATTATGAAAATGCAAAAGGATATTTGATTAATCCGATCCAAAAAGTGATTACAATTATGCGATATGAAGCAACCTTTGAATCATTTAGCGCAGGAGAAACTGCACTTAGTCAGGAGTCAGAATTGAATCC
>OKRU01004180.1_pt1 | contig 10745 bp, 10 predicted proteins | sample 1601131 | NCBI WGS metagenome assembly OKRU01 (sample SAMEA3541558, study PRJEB24748) | human gut metagenome | biome: human gut; feature: human-associated habitat; material: faeces | place: China | collected 2012 | reverse complement strand
AATCAAAGATAAGCCGCTGCATAGCAGGATATACTTGCAGAGGCTTATCTTTTTTTGATCTCCATATCCATGGATCACTTTTATCACTTTTGTCCCTGATATGGATAGAATGTACGGTACTTTTGTGTGGCCGATTTTTACATTGCGAAATCAGAAGTCTTCTATTAGAATAGAGACATACCCTTGGAAAATATTTACAGGGTATTACAGATTAAGATAAAAGAGGTAGGGAGTATGTTTCAGGTAGAACGAAAGATATTAGAATGGGTGCAAAAACACATTCCGCTGTTACTTGTGGTGGCGGCTACTGTCATAGGTACAGTATTAAGGTTTGATCAGAGACATTATGTGAGTACAGATTATATTGGCTATCTTATGGACTGGTACGAAAAAATCAAGGCAGCAGGCGCATTACAGGGTGGATTGCGGGAACAGGTAGGAAGCTATAATTTACTGTTTCAGTTTCTGATTGCATTGATGACTTATCTTCCAATAGACTCTTTGTTTGCATATAAGATGTTGTCTATTCTGTTCGATTATCTGCTGGCAGTTATCTGCGGATGGTTTGTATATGATCTGATAGGACGCACCAGTACCTGGAAGGGAGCTCTGGCGTATACTTGTGTATTGTGTTCGCCCATTGTCATATTAAATTCAGCAACCTGGGCACAATGTGATGTAATATATACTCTTTTTATTATGATTTCTCTATATTATTTTACAAAAGAACGTTATATTCCATCGTTTCTATGGTTGGGAGTAGGTTTCGCATTCAAATTGCAGGCTTTATTTATTCTGCCGCTTTATGCATTCTGGTATTTTTCCCGCAAGAAGTTTACTGTCCTGCATTTTCTGATTCCGTTTGGAGTATTATTTCTGTCCGGGCTGCCCAATGTGATTCTGGGCGGAAGAGGTCTTTTTGATGTGTTTGAGGTATACTTTGGTCAGACGGAATGGTTTGGACAGTTTGCAATGAATTATCCTAGTTTTTGGTTGACGCTATGTACGAATCCCTATACTGGCTATGAAGAGATATGGAATGTTGCAATGCTTTCTACGATTGTAATACTGGCAATTCTAATGGTGTACTGGCTGTACCGTAAGGTGGAATTTACCGGGAAAAATCTGTTATACATGGGATTACTGCTAATTTATACATGCATTTTGTTTATGCCGGGAATGCATGAACGGTATGGATATAGTTATGAAATTTTGTCGATTCTGATAGCTTTTTTACTGCCGGAGACGATTCCGTTGACAGTGGGGCTGTTGGGAATTTCCATGACGACATACGGTTCTTACTTGTATTACAATGCTTTGAGCCAATATCCCTTTGCTCTACCGTTGCTGTCTGTGATTAATATAGGAATTTATTTGACCTATGTGAGAATTTTAAATCGCAAAATGTCGATTGAAAATAAACAGATCAACAGATAATATGAAATTTTAGGGATATCCGCTTATTGAGAATTATCTGACCAATTCCGGCAGAGAGATGAACAGGCACAGACTCCGGAGGGTTAACAGGAACTGTTTGATCAGATGTCTGAGGAATACTCCCGCCTGTATATGGCAATTGACGGTAAGCTGGCTGCGGTGATCTATATCGAGGATCCTCTCAGAGAAGAGGCCGCTGAGGTAATAAAGCAATTAAAAGGTCTGGGGATTGGCAAGGTCGTTATGATGACAGGGGACAGTGATCGTATCGCAAGATCCATTGCCGGAATCGTCGGTGTGGACGAGTATTATTCCGAGGTATTGCCGGAGGACAAAGCAAAGTTCGTGGAGCAGGAGAAGCAGGCAGGCCATAAGGTCATTATGATCGGCGACGGTATCAATGATTCTCCGGCATTGTCTGCGGCGGATGTAGGCATTGCCATCAGCGAGGGCGCACAGATCGCCAGAGAGATCGCAGATGTGACCATCGGTGCGGATAATTTACAGGAAGTAGCGACACTGAAGGAGCTGAGCAATGCCCTGATGGCGCGGATCCATAAAAATTATCGCATGATCGTAGGGATCAACACCGGACTGATCATTTTAGGTGTGGCAGGTATCATTCCTCCCACCACTTCCGCTCTTCTGCATAATACATCTACCCTGTGGATCAGTACCAAGAGCATGAAGAATCTTTTGGACAGAGAAGAAATATAAAATCAAAGATAAGCCGCTGCATAGCAGGATATACTTGCAGTGGCTTATCTTTTTTGATCTCCATATCCACGGATCACTTTGCTGCATCACAGCTCCTACGGGAGGCTTTTATAACTTTTGTCGCTGATATGGAACGGAATGTACGGCACTTTTGTAGGAATTACATGTTGCATATTTGTATATGCGCGTATATAATGATATAATAATTCCTAGTCAAGTGCTAGAGATAGGAGGAAGTATATGTCAGAACAATTATTACAGGTGCGTAACTTGTCCGTAAGTGTAGAGGACAAGCCCATCCTTCATGGAATAGATTTAGAGGTTCGTCCCGGAGAGACCCATGTCCTCATGGGACCGAACGGTGCTGGAAAATCCACATTGGGTTACACCATCATGGGAAGTCCCCGTTATGAGGTGACCGGTGGTGAGATCCTGTTCAAAGGGAAGGAATTATTAGAGGAAACTACAGACCAGAGAGCGAAGGACGGTATTTTCCTGTCTTTCCAGAATCCCCTGGAGGTACCCGGAGTATCTCTTCGGAATTTCATCCGTAATGCCGTGGAACAGAGAAGCGGTTCCCGCATCAAGCTGTGGACCTTCAAAAAGGAGCTGGAGCAGGCAATGGAAGTATTGCAGATGGATCCTTCTTACGGTGACCGTGATCTGAACGTGGGATTCTCCGGCGGTGAGAAGAAAAAGGCGGAGATCTTACAGTTACTTATGTTAAAACCCTCTTTGGCAATCTTAGATGAGACCGACTCCGGACTGGATGTGGATGCGGTACGTACGGTATCCAAGGGTGTGGAAGAGTACCAGAAGGACAAAAAGGGTGCGCTGTTGATCATCACCCACAGCACCAGAATCCTGGAGTCTCTCCATGTGGATAAGACCCATGTACTGGTGAACGGTAAGATCGTGGCATCCGGCGACGCTTCCCTGGTAGACGAGATCAACGAGCATGGTTTCGAACGTTTTCTGGAAGCATAAGGAGGTTGACGATCTGAATGAGTGAACGTGAAAAGACATACGTGGAAGACGTCAACAGAAGCATTTATGATATCCGTAACGAGGAGAAGGACGTCTATCGTATTAAAAAAGGACTGACTCCCGATATTGTGGCGGAGATTTCCGAGAAAAAGAAGGATCCCGCATGGATGGCGAATTTCAGATTACAGTCCCTGCAGATTTATAATGAGATGGAAGTCCCCGACTGGGACCCCTCCATCGAGGGGCTGAACATGGAAGATATCGTGACCTATGTGAAGCCCAATACGCATATGAGTGCAAAATGGTCTGAAGTACCGGAGGATATCAAGGATACTTTTGAGAAGCTGGGAATTCCTCAGGCGGAGCGGAAGTCACTCGCCGGGGTAGGCGCCCAGTACGATTCCGAGCTGGTATATCACAATGTCAGGGAAGAAGTGGCAGCCCAGGGCGTAGTCTATACCGATATGGAGAGTGCCCTGAACGGGGAATATGCGGATATGGTACGGAAGCATTTCATGAAGCTGGTAACGCCCCGAGACCACAAATTCGCAGCGCTGCACGGTGCTGTGTGGTCCGGCGGTTCCTTCGTATATGTTCCCCCCGGAGTGTCCGTGACGATCCCTTTGCAGTCCTATTTTCGACTGAACGCACCGGGAGCCGGACAGTTCGAGCATACCCTGATCATTGTGGACGAGGGTGCCTATCTGCATTTTATCGAAGGCTGTTCCGCCCCGAAGTACAACGTGGCGAACCTCCATGCCGGCTGTGTGGAGCTGTTCGTTGGGAAAAATGCAAAACTGCGTTACTCCACCATCGAGAACTGGTCCAAGAACATGTACAATCTGAATACCAAGCGGGCTCTGGTGGAAGAGGGCGGTACTATTGAATGGGTATCTGGTTCCTTCGGCTCCCACGTATCCTATCTGTACCCCATGAGTGTGCTGAACGGTAAGGGGGCGAGAGCGGAATTTACCGGTATTACTTTCGCCGGAGCCGGTCAGAATCTGGATACCGGTACGAAAGTGGTTCACAATGCGCCGGAGACCACTTCTTATATCAACACGAAGTCTATCTCCAAGGATGGCGGGATCAGTACGTTCCGAAGTTCTGTGGTAGTGAAGAACAGTGCGGCAAAGAGTAAATCCGCCGTATCCTGTCAGTCCCTGATGCTGGACGACAAGTCCCGTTCCGATACCATCCCGGCGATGGATATCCGTACCCAGGATGCCGATATCGGGCATGAGGCGAAGATCGGCAGGATCAGCGACGAGGCAGTGTTCTATCTGATGTCCCGTGGTATCTCCGAAGAGGATGCCAGAGCCATGATCGTCAGCGGCTTCGCGGACAATGTATCGAAGGAGCTGCCGTTGGAATATGCGGTAGAGATGAACAACCTGATCCGCCTGGAGATGAAAGGCAGCATCGGGTAAAGGGAGGACAGAATATGGAAAAAGAATATAATATGACCATCAACCGACTGCCCTCCAAGACATGGAACTGGCTTCGCATGAACGAGACGCAGTTGGAGAAAATAGAGATTCCAGCGGCTGGAGAGGCAAAAGTCACTCTGCCGGAGAAGATAACGACCGCTGAAAACGAAGGATCTAAGCCCTGGAATGCGGATTTTGCAGGTATTGCCTCCGGTATGGGGGAAGATATGGACGGTCTGCTTGCTAGAGCGGGAGCAAAAGCAAAACATTATGAGGTGCCCGCGGATGTGACAGAGGTGCAGCCGTTACTGCTTGATTATGCCTATGCACAGAACAGCTTACAGGCGGGAGCTGTAGCGGTAAAAGCAGGTAAAAACAGTGAGATCACCGTGATCGAGGACTTTGCTTCCGACAGAGAGGCGTCAGGTCAGGCAGCGGTATCCACCAGACTGTATCTGGAAGAAGGAGCGAAGATCCGTCTGATCCAGGTGCAGAGACTGGGCAGTGATTTTACTTTTATGAATGACATTGGGGCCTTATGTGAGGAGAAGGCTTCTCTGGAAGTCATCCAGTTGATCCTGGGCGGGAAGAATACCTTCCTTGGATGTAAGACTACTCTGCAGGGCAGAGAGAGCAGCATGAATGCCGATACCGCTTATATTGTAGATGGCGAAGGTAGACTGGATATGAATTATGTGGCACTGCATGAGGGCAAAAAGACCCAGAGTAATATGCAGGCAGGCGGCGTGTTAAGAGATCATGCCTTCAAGTTATACCGCGGCACCATTGACTTCAAATGGGGTGCCAAGGGTGCGGTAGGCAATGAAAAAGAGGACGTACTGTTATTGTCTAATGATGTGGTGAACCAGACCATTCCCCTGATCCTCTGTGCGGAGGAAGATGTGGAAGGCAATCACGGCGCTACCATCGGTAAGCTGGATGATGAGCTGCTGTTCTACTTAGAGAGCCGCGGCATGAACCAAGAGCAGATCTATGAGATGATGGCGATGGCGAAGGTGGATGCGGTCTGCCGCAAGATCCCTGACGCTTCCACACAGGCAAAGGTACAAAAGTTCCTGGGCAGAGCCGTGGAAGAAGAGGAAGCGTAAAGAGTAAGATGACAGGAGGAAGTATGAGCATTTCAGTCAACGAGATCCGCAAGGATTTTCCTCTGCTGGAGAATCAGAAAGTGATCTATCTGGATACAGCGGCGACTTCACAGAAACCGTCCTGTGTCCTGGAAGCAGAGCGGGAATTTTATGAAAAATACAATGCCAATCCCCTGCGCGGATTATACGAGCTGGGAGAGGCGGCAACCGAAAAATACGAAGAAGCCAGAGAGACGGTCCGAGGATTTATCAACGCAAAAGAAGCAGCGGAGATCATCTTTGTCCGCAATGCCACGGAAGGCTTAAACCTGGTGGCGTACAGCTTCGGATCCCTGGTACTGAAACCGGGAGATGAGATCCTGGTAAGCATTATGGAGCATCACAGCAATCTCCTGCCTTGGCAGCAGGCGGCAGCCAGGACCGGAGCGGTGGTGAAGTATCTGGAGTGCACGGAAGACGGAAAATATACCGAGGAAGCTTTTAAGGAGGCACTGAGCGACCGAACGAAGATCGTTGCCATGACCCAGGTATCCAATGTGCTGGGCTGCAAAAATGATATCAGGCGTTTTGCACAGCTGGCACATGAGGCAGGCGCTTATTTCGTGGCAGACGGAGCCCAGAGCGTGCCCCATATGGCAGTGGACGTACAGGATCTGGATGTGGATTTCCTGGCATTTTCCGGACATAAAATGTATGCTCCCATGGGAATCGGTGTGTTATATGCGAAGAGAGAGCTGTTAGAGCAGATGCCCCCGTTTTTATGCGGTGGAGAAATGATCGATTCTGTCAGCCGTACGGGAGCCGTGTGGGCAGAGGTGCCCCATAAGTTCGAGGCAGGTACAGTGAACGGCGCCGGAGCTTATGCGCTGGCAGAAGCCATCCGCTACGTGCAGAAGATCGGTTTTGATTTCATCGAAGAGAGAGAAGCGAAGCTGACGAAGCTTTTGATGGATGGCATGAAGGAGATCCCTGCGGTACACATTCTGGGTTCTCAGAAGGCGGAGGATCATCACGGCATTGTGACATTTAAGCTGGAGGGCGTGCATCCTCATGATGTGGCATCTGTTTTAGATGCAGATCACATCGCAGTCCGGGCGGGACATCACTGCGCCCAGCCGTTATTACAGCATCTGAAAGTATTGTCCACCACCAGAGTGAGCCTGGGCGTCTACAATACGGAAGAAGAGATACAGGCATTTTTAACAAGTCTTGCCGGGATAAGGAGACAGATGGGCTATGGAGAATAAGACGTTTTATAATGAGATTTTGACGGAGCACAATCTGCATCCGTATCATAAGCATAAGCTGGAGGATGCCAACCTGGTGTTAGAGGGTGTCAATCCCAGCTGCGGCGATGATATTTTCCTGGAACTGAAGGTGGAGGACGGTGTAGTCGTGGACGGAGCCTTTGAAGGAGACGGCTGTGCCATCTCCCAGGCTTCCGCGGATATGATGCTGGAGTTAGTCATTGGCAGAAGTAAGGAAGAGGCACTGCATCTGGCAGATCTGTTCCTGAAAATGATCAAGGGAAGTATCACCGACGAAGAGAAGGACGAGCTGGAAGAAGCCTCCGTGCTGCAGGATATCGCCCATATGCCCGCCAGAGTAAAATGCGCGGTGCTTGGCTGGCATACTATGCAGGAATTATTGAAAACAGAAGAAAAATAGCTGATAAAAAGATAAAGATACATCTTGCACGCCCTTTTTGGATACGCTACAATGAAAAAAAGTGTAAGAAAAGCGGGGGGCTGTGCATGTTCCACATAGAGCTTATCATTGAATTCCTGGAAAACGTGATGAACAATATTGTCCAGGTGGCAATACTGTTCTTTGAATTTGTCGGAGTGATCGTTATTATTCTCTCCGGTCTGAAAGGGTTTTATAATTATGTGCGGCGGGTGCCGGATATGAAGATCACCCTGGCGCAGGGGCTTGCTGTAGGGCTGGAATTCAAGTTGTGCAGTGAGATCCTTAAGACCGTTATTGTCAGAGACTGGAAGGAGATCGTTACCGTAGCCGGTATCATCGGACTTCGTGCGGCACTGACTTTCCTGATCCATTGGGAGATCAAGGAAGAGAAGAATCATTCCTAAAAATTGGCAGCTGATGAAAATCGGCTGCTTTTTTTAGAATGATTTCCGGTTACCCAACAAAAGTCAATAAGTTTATCCAGATAAAGAGATTAAATTTGTAATGGTATATAGGTTAAATTTGCACCTTGGAAAAATACAGTGATTGGACTATGATAGAGCGATAAAGTAGATAAATATAAAAAAAGTGTAAAGATTTGCTAAAAAAACGATTGCGTATGACACTGCATAGTGCTAAAGTAGGAAGCGTATAAACGTAAATGTAATCATTTACACATGTTTAAAAGGGAATCAGAATGGAATTACAAAAGACACTTACTCCCGGGGAAGCGCTTGGGCGTATCCTGCGATCTTATCGGACTTACTACAACATTAAAACAGAAGCTGTAGAACCGCCATTCGCAGCAGAGGCGATCTTCGGATCCCATAATGAGCAGTATTTTCTGATCAAGAAAGCCAAGGTGGCAGATATTGACACCAACGAGACAGTGTATTTTGCCACAGAAGAATCTTTATCCAAGGAACGTCTTCTGGAACTGGACGCTATCGCCTGGGAGCGGGGAACTGCAAATGTGCAGCCGTCTTCCCATCACAGGAACAGTGATGTCGTCCTGATCATTCTGACCGCTCATGCCGGGGAGGATGCTCTCGCACAGGTGAAAAAGTGCAGGCATTATCAGAGTTACCTCTGGGGATTCCATGGCTGGAGCAATTATCGTCTGATTGTCGCCGAGCTGTCTTCGGGTCGGATCGTCCACAACCGCCACGGACAGATTCTGAAGAAGCTCGTAAAAAAGGCAATAAATTAAATCTGTGTATTAAGAAAAGGAGAAACACAAATGACAGCATTATTAATCGTTGTAGCCGCTATTGTACTGTTGTTTATCGGCTATGTGTTCTATGGCTCCTGGCTGGCAAAACAGTGGGGCATCGATCCTACCAGGAAGACTCCTGCAATTGAGAAGGAGGATGGTGTGGATTACGTTGCAGCTAAGCCTGCCGTACTTATGGGTCATCATTTTTCATCTATCGCCGGAGCAGGCCCGATCAACGGACCGATTCAGGCTTCCATCTTCGGATGGGTTCCCGTATTCCTGTGGTGTATCATCGGTGGTATTTTCTTCGGCGGTCTGCAGGACTTCGGATCTTTATTCGCATCTATCAGACATAACGGTAAATCTGTAGGTGAGATCATCGAGGATTCCATGGGATCCAGAGCTAAGAAGCTTTTCATCATCTTCGCACTTCTGGTGCTGATCCTGGTAATCGCTTCCTTCGTTAACATTGTGGCAGGTACTTTCCTGACCCTGGCGGATGATGCCGGCAAGACCGCTTTCGGTTTTGTGACCAATCCTACCGGTAATCAGTCTACTGCAATGATCTCTCTGCTGTTCATCGTTCTGGCTGTTATTTATGGTTATGTGACCAACAGAATGGGCGTTAAGACTCTGCCCGCTACCATCGGTGGTATCATCGGTATCGTAGCTATTACTGTTTTAGGTCTGAACGTTGGTTTTGCCATGAACCGTATCGCATGGATCGTATTTGTAGGTGTTTACATCGCAGTGGCTTCCCTGGTTCCCGTATGGATCCTGTTACAGCCCCGTGACTACCTGTCCAGCTTCCTGCTGTATGCTATGATCGGTCTGGCATTCGTTGGTGTCGTTGCCGGTGCTTTCACCGGTACTGTTGCATTCGATATCCCTGCGTTTACCAGCTGGGAGCCTAAGGCAGGACAGACATTGTTCCCTATGCTGTTCATCACCGTAGCTTGTGGTGCATGTTCCGGTTTCCACAGCCTGATCGCTACCGGTACTTCTTCCAAGCAGTTAGCGAGCGAGAAGGATGCCAAGGCTATCGGTTACGGCTCCATGCTGATCGAGTCTGCTCTGGGTATCATCGCGCTGGTAGCAGTCGGTGCAGTATATCAGAAGTACTTAAACGGTGAGTTCGGATCTCCCGCAGCTGCATTCGCTGCAGGTATTGCATCCATGTTCGGTACCGAGACCTCCAAGGCATACGGTACGATCTACGCACTGCTCACGCTGTCTGTATCCGTATTCGCACTGACCAGTCTGGATACCGGTACCCGTCTGAGCCGTTTCATGTTCTCCGAGCTGTTCCTGAAGGAGGGCGAAGCTACTTACAAGGATGCCAAGGGCGCACGTAAGGTGCTGGCTCATCCTCTGTTCGGTACAGTATCCATGGTAGTGATCGGTTGTATCCTCGGCGGTCTGTCCTTAAGCCAGATCTGGGGTCTGTTCGGTGCAGCGAACCAGCTGCTCGCAGGTATCGCTCTGATGGCAGTAGCTGCATGGCTGGGTGAAGTTGGCAAGAACAACAAGATGTTCTTCATTCCTATGGTATTCATGCTTGCTGCGACCCTGACCAGCCTGGTGATCACCGTGATCAACAAGTGCAAGGCGATCGGTGCCGGCACTGCTGCATGGGGTGACTGGTTCCAGCTGTTCTTCGCAGCTGCAATGGCAGTTCTGGCAATCTTCCTGGTAGTGGAAGGTGCACAGACCTTCGTTAAGCAGATGAAAGAAAAGAAAGCGAAAAAGGCTGCTTAATCAGAGAAACAAAAGAAAAATAAAAGAAATCCCGGAGACTGTGAAAGCCTTCGGGATTTTTTTGATCAGTGTGACAGCCCGCATCGTAACATCTGTAAGATTGCGGCTGTTCTTGAGTAAATGGAAAGAATTATAATAGGTTTAGTGCTCAAAAAAGGCAACCGCTACGGCACCGGGTCCTACATGGGTTCCAATGGTGGCTCCCAGAGTGCTGATGGGAAGTTCCTTCGCGTAATCCTTCCACAGGTGTTCGCTGTCGTGAATGTATTTTTGTAACAGCTCATCACTCAGACCGGTATAACCCAGACAGAAAGGACGGGAGAAATCTACACCGTCAGCTTTTTCTATCTCACGGATCAGGAAGTTACTGCCGTTTTTGGAGCCGCGGGCTTTCCCGAGCAT
>OKRU01004177.1_pt1 | contig 10751 bp, 9 predicted proteins | sample 1601131 | NCBI WGS metagenome assembly OKRU01 (sample SAMEA3541558, study PRJEB24748) | human gut metagenome | biome: human gut; feature: human-associated habitat; material: faeces | place: China | collected 2012 | reverse complement strand
CCGCACCGCCGTGTGCGCTGCGACCATGTACGCGCAAAATGGAGGTAAAGCTTTTGCACAGGCTCCGGCGGCTGTGTCAAGCCTGCGTAAAGCCGGGCAGAAAAACATGCCGCTTTTCTTTACATGGAGAGAAAAACTGCCCAAAAGGCCTTTTCCGCCGCTGGGCAGAACGACAAAAAGCCCCGGGCACTCTTTCAAAGAATGCTCGGGGCAAAAGGGTCTGCGGGTCAAACCGTGGTAAGGGAAGGCAGGGTCTTGGTGGCTGTATAGCCGCCATTCTTCTTGACAAGGAACAGCGTCTCGCTGATGCCGTTGATGACGATCTTCAGCACCGCAGGCTGACCATTCAGGTAAGCTTCCTTGATTTCTGCATCGGGGAAGTTCAGCCTCAGATCTTTTTCCTCTGTGGCAAAGGGCTTACCCAACAGCGTGTCGGAGACAAAGAAAGTGCCGACGGGGGATACCTGCTTCAGCTTTGCTTCGCCCACGGAAGCTTGGAACATGTCGCCGTACTGTCCGCCCTGCCAGCTGCCGCCGCCGGCGTCATAGCGCAGTCTCACCTTGCCGGTGATGGCACCCTTGTCCGTGCCGGATGCCGTGCCCAGATTCACATCCAGACCAAAGACCTTCACGGTGAAGGGGCCGATCTGGACCTCGTCGTCTGCCAGCTGACCGCTGCCGCCGCAGCCGACCAGCACGCCGGACAAAGAGATTGCTGCAGCCGCAGCTGCTGCGCCCTTCATAAAGGTACGCCGGGTCATTTTTTCTGCCATAATATTGCCCTCCTCTAAAAGCATTTTGCTGTGCTTTTAGCGTACCACTTTTTGGGAGTCTGTCAACAAAAATATGACAAAAAGGCGCTCTGTACACATAATTTGCACAGAGCGCCTTCTGCTCAGCAGTATTTTGTTCCGTCCGGGCAGTAGAACTGCACGTACTTCTGCCACTCGGTCTCGCTGATGGTACGGCGGTAGCAGTCCACCAGTGCATCCACGGCCTGCCGGTCCGCAAAGGTACCAGCACCCGGGCAGTCCAGCACCAGAATGCGGAACCATGCATCGAACAGGTGCTCGGTGAATCCGGTGTCCCGCGCGCCGCACCGGGCGTAAAAGCCCAGCCGCCGCACAGCCATCGCTTCGTCCTCCGCCTTATCCGGGCATTCGGCCTCAATGAGGATGGCCTGCGCACCGCGCTCATGCTGCGGCAGGTCGGCCAGCAGCTGCGCGCCCAGCCCTGCAGCACGGTATTCCGGCAGCACGGCAAAGTAATCCAACTGGCTCCCCTGCTGCCTGCCGGGCGCACCATGAGCAGGTACGCCGCCAGTGTTTCGCCGTCGAACACGCCCCATGTGTGGGCGGTGCCGTCCGCTTCGCTGTTCAGGATCATGCTCAGGGGCTTGAGCTCCGTGGGCGGAAAGTCCCGCCGCATTTCGTCCAGATAGACCCTCGTCAGTTCTTTTTCGTTCAGTTTCCGCCAGCTGTACACTTTGCTCATGGTTTTTCCTCCCGCATCTGCCTTTTGTACCAGTATAGCACACTTCGCGCGGGAACGCAAAAAGCCGCCGGGAGCGGAAGGCTCTGCCCTTCTCCCGGCGGCTTTTATGGGAATACGGGATCAACCAGTCTCCCGCACAAACTCCGTTCAGAATGCTGTATGCGTTACAGCATCTTCTTCAGCTCGTCGTACACGAACTGGACCTTGGTGCCGATGATCACCTGGCAAGCGTTCTTGCTGGGGCGGATGACACCGGCAGCACCAGCGGCCTTGACGGCCTTCTCGTCCACCTTGGCGTTATCCTTGACCTCAAAGCGCAGACGGGTTGCGCAGTAACCAACTTCCTTCACGTTCTCTTTGCCGCCGACAGCAGCCAGAACAGCGGAAGCGACTTCGGTGTAGTTGTTGTTTGCCAGCACGACCTTCTTTTCGGCCTCTTCGTCGTCCTCGTCCTCACGGCCGGGGGTCTTCAGGTCATACTTGGTGATGGCAAAGTAGAACACTGCGTAGAACACCACGAAGGCTGCGATGCCCAGAGGAATGATCATCCAGGTCTTGGCAGCTGCGGGCAGGGAAGCGGAGAACACCAGGTCGGTAGCGCCTGCGGAGAAGCAGAAGCCAGCACGGAAACCGGAGTAGTAGGTGATGATGGTGAAGATGCCGTACAGAGCGGAGTACACAACGTACAGCGGGAAGCACAGGAACATGAAGCCGAACTCGAAGGGCTCGGTAACGCCGCAGACGAATGCGCAGATGGCAGCGGAGACGACCAGACCGATGGCAGCCTTCTTGTTCTTAGCGGTCTTGACCATAGCCAGAGCAGCACCGGCAATACCGAACATCATGCAGGGGAAGAAGCCGGACATGTACATGCCGAGGTCCCAATTGACACCATTCTGACCGGTGACATCGCCAGCCCAGTAGTGGCTCAGGTCGCCCAGACCGATGGTGTCGAACCAGAACACGTTGTTCAGAGCGTGGTGCAGGCCGGTGGGGATGAGCAGACGGTTCAGGAAGGCGTAGATGCCAGCGCCGATGCCGCCCATGCCTGCGATGCCGTTGCCGATCGCGACCAGTGCACCGAAGATCAGCGGCCAGACGAACAGCAGAACAACGGACACCAGAATGGAGATCAGACCGGTTGCGATTGCAACGAAGCGCTTGCCGGAGAAGAATGCCAGCCAGTCAGGCAGCTGGATATCCTTGAACTTGTTGTAGCAGGCAGCGCCCACAATAGCGGCCAGAATGCCGATGAAGGAGTTGCCGGCGACCTTCTGGAAGGCGATGTAGGTAGCAGTGCCTTCTTCCAGATGACGGACCATGCCGACCACACCGGGGTTCAGCAGCTGCTGCATCATCAGGAAGCTGACCAGACCGGCCAGACCTGCGGTGCCGTCGTTGTCTGCAAGGCCGACAGCGGCACCAATGGCAAACAGCCATGCCATGTTATCGATCAGAGCGCCGCCTGCCTTGACCAGCAGGAAGCCAACGGTATAAGCTGCGCCGGAAGTTGCTGCACCGGGAACGCCCATAACGCCCGGAGCAAGGGCATAACCAAGACCCATCAGGATGCCGCAGATCGGCAGGACCGCGACGGGAAGCATCAAAGCTTTGCCCAGTTTCTGGAGATACTTCATCATAAAGCACATTCCTCCTTAAGAAATGTTTGTGTTTACAGACGCCTCTGGTTGCAGGCCGTCCATAATTCCGTAATAGAATAGTAACATATTTCCGCAAAAAAAGAAAGTCCCTTTCGCCTTTTTTCTATTAAAATGCATCAAAAGTCCTCATTTGGCAGTTTTTCAGTCGATAATTTTTGGTTTTTCCGCGCAAGAGTCGTCTTTGTGTTGAAAATTCTTTTCTTTTTACGTACATTTTGCCCAAAGGCTTGCATCCCACAGCCGAATCGGGTACTATACTATTATAAGGAAAGCGGAAAATCGAAGGAGGTTTATTTTATGGAATGGACTGATATCCGCCTGACCGTGGCCAAGGCCGACGCTGACAACGCCGAAGCCGTTGCCACCATGATCGCCGAGGGCGGCATCTATATCGAAGACTACAGCGACATCGAGCAGCAGGTGGCCGAGATCGCCCATGTGGACCTGATCGAACAGGAGCTGCTGGACAAGCCCCGCGATACCGTTATCATCCATATGTATCTGGAGCCGGGCGCTTCCCCCGTGGAAACGCTGGCCCTCATTGCCGCCCGCATGGAAGCTGCAAACATCGCCTACACCGTGGAGACCGAGGGCGTGGAGCAGGAGGACTGGCAGAACGGCTGGCGCAAGTATTACCACCCGCTGGAGATCGGCAAGCGGCTGGCGGTGGTGCCCTCGTGGCAGCAGTACGACACTGACCGGGTGAAGCTGATCCTTGACCCGGGCCTTGCCTTCGGCACCGGCGGCCACGAGACCACCAGCCTGTGCATGGAAGCGCTGGACGAGCGGGTGACCGGCGGCGAGCGAGTGCTGGACATCGGCACCGGCAGCGGCATCCTTGCCATTGCGGCGCTGAAGCTGGGCGCTGCTGTGGCCGAGGGCGTGGACATCGACCCTGTGGCGGTGCGCACCGCAGGCGAGAACGCCGCGTTGAACGGCGTGCAGGACAAGCTGACCGTGCTGGTGGGCGACCTTTCCGATAAGGCCAGCGGCAAATATGATATCATCACCGCCAACATCGTGGCCAACGCCATCCTGTCTCTGGCTCCTGCCGTGCCGGGCCTGATGGCGGAGGGTGCCACCTTTATTGCCAGCGGCATCATCGACAGCCGCAAGGACGAGGTGATCGCCGGACTGGAAAAGGCCGGTCTCGCCGTCGTGGAAGTCAAGGAAAAGCGCGGCTGGGAGTGCATCGTCTGCAAGAAAGCGTAAGGAGATTTTATGCCGCACCGTTATTTTACCACCGAGATCTCTGACGGCACCGCCACCCTACGTGGAGCGGATGCCCACCATCTTGCCCGCGTGATGCGCGCAAGGCTGGGCGATACTGTCATTCTATGCGACGGCAATGCCGTGGAATACACCGCCACCATCACCGGCTTCGGGGACGAGTGCGTGGAGTTCCGGGTGGAGCCGGGCTATCCCAGCGCCGCCGAACCCAGCGTGGAAGTCACCCTGCTGGCGGGCTATCCCAAACAGGACAAACTGGAACAGATCATCAAGCACGGGGTGGAGCTGGGCGCAGCCCACATCGTGCCCTTCTTCAGCCGCTACTGCGTGGCGGCCCCCAAAAAAGAGGAACAGAAGAACGAGCGCTACAACCGCATTGCGGTGGAAGCCGCCAAGCAGTGCGGCCGGGGCATTCTGCCGGATGTGGCCCTGCCGCTGGCAAACTTCGGTGCCGTGTGCCGCACCTTTGACCAGTATGACCTTGTGCTGTTTTGCTACGAGTGCGGCGGTGCTCCCCTGCGGGACCTGCTGGCGGCTGCAGCGCCTGCCGACGGCCAGAAGCTGAAAATTGCCATCGTGACCGGTGCCGAGGGCGGCTTTGCCGCCGAGGAAGCCGAGATGGCCGCAAAGGCCGGAGCCAGAACGGTGGGCCTTGGCCCCCGCATCCTGCGGTGCGAGACCGCCCCGCTGGCGGTGCTTTCCGCCGTGATGACCCTGACGGGGAATCTGGAATAACATTTACAAAAACAAAGGGGACTGCGATGCAGTCCCCTTTGTTTTTCTATCAGCTTTCCAGCAGAGCCTTTTTAACGTTGAGCAGGTTCTGCGGGCTGACCGAGAAGCTGCGCAGGCCCAGCTGCAGATACTGCACCGTGTTGGCCGGGTTGCCTACGGCAAGGCCGCAGATGGTCACCGGCACATTGCGCACCTTTGCGGCATCCATCACCATAGTGATGAGCTTTTTCATGGCATTGCTGGCCGGACGGTAGTAGTGCTCGGCGCTGGCAAGCTCCCGGTCTGCCGCGTGGGTGTACTGGGTCAGGTCGTTGGTGCCGACCACAAGAAAATCGACCCCGTGCTCTACAAATTCCTCAGCGGTCAGGCAGGCAGCGGGTACGCTGAGCATCACGCCGAACTTTGTATCTTCGTTGAACGCCACGCCGCGCTCCCGCAGGTGCTCGCGGCAGCGCTCCACCACACGCATGGCTGCGTCCCAGTCCTCCACATTCGTCACCATGGGGAACATCACCCGCAGCGGGCCGCGGGCGGCGGCGCGCAGCAGCGCACAGAGCTGCGTCTCGAACTGGTGGGGCTGGCGCAGACTGTTGCGGATGCCCCGCAGGCCAAGCTTGGAAGACTGCAGGCCCTGATAGGCGTCGGAAATGGTGCGGTCTGAGCCAAAGTCGAAGGTGCGCACGGTCACCTGACGGCCCTGCGCCGCTGCCAGACAGGAGCAGTAGAAGAAATACTGCTCCTGCTCGTCCAGAATGCGGCCCGGCAGCATCATGTAGCCGGTGCGCAGCAGGCCCACGCCCTGTGCACCGGACTGCATGGCCGTGTCGATGTCCTCCGGCCCAAAGCAGTTGGCCAGCAGCTCAAAGGGCTGGCCGTCCTTTGTCCTGTTGGGCAGAGCATGCAGCTGCCCCATCTCTTCGTTCTCCCGCTGCAGCTCGCAGATGCGGGTCTCGGCCTGCTGGCGGGCGGCAGCGTCCGGGTCCAGCGTGCACTGGCCCCCGGTGGCGTCCAAAATCACGGTGCGGCCGTCGCAGTCGTCCAGAAAATCCCGGCCCACCTGCACGATGCCCGGGATATTCATTGCCCGGGCAATGATGGCCGCGTGGCTCTGGCCGCTGCCCTCTGCCGTGATGATGCCTAAAATCATGCCGGAGGGCACGCTGAACAGGTCGGTGGGCATCAGCCGCTCTGCGGCAAGGATCACCGGGTGATCCAGCGCCAGCCACATGCGGGGGCGGTTGGTGATGATGTTGATGACCCGGCGGCTTGCATCGAGAATATCCACACTGCGCAGCTGCATGTAGGGGTTATCCTTCATGTTGGCCAGCTGGTCGGCGTAGCGTTGGCCCACCTGATTCATGGCCGCTGCCGCGCCAATGCCTGCATTGATGCAGAAGCGCACCTCGTTCATCATGCCCTCGTCGTCCAGCATCATGCTCTGGAACTGGAAGATGGCCTGCTCGCTGGGTGCGGCACGGTCTGCCATGGATTCCAGCTCGTCCTGCGCCGTGCGGATGGCATCGGTGAGCAGCTGCAGCTCCCGGGACGGTTTAAAGGGACCCACGGTCGTGGTCTCCACATGGTGCTCCAGACGGCTCACCTGTCCCAGCACAAGGCCGGGAGAAGCGCAGGAACCTTTATACACTTTCATGTTCGGTCACCTCCGGCAAAAGCTCGGCTTCCGGCGTGGTCAGGGTGCGCCAGACCAGCGCCTGCAGAAAGGTATTGGGCAGCAGCGCGGCCAGTGCGGCCCGCGCCGCATCGGCACTGCCCTCAAACAGCGGTGCAAAGCTCTGCATCCGTGCCTGATCGCACTTTGCAAGGAATGCATCGCACAAAGTATGGGTGGTGTAGTAATGGGCCGGGTCCACACCGGCATCTTCCGCAGCGGCTTCCAGCGGGGCAAGGTCGGCATCCTTCATCTTGGCCAGCAGCAGGGCCGCATCCGCCGTCAGGGTGACCGGGTATTTCTCCCGCACGGCCTTTTGCACCCGCTCAAATTTTGCGTGGAACGCAGCAGCGTCTGTGCAGCTCTGGGCATCACAGGAGACAGCATAGGCACACCCCCGCAGATATCCCATAGCGCGGCGGGTATCATAGTAGCCCAGCTCGATGTTGCGGCGGGCGGTGTCGGGGTCAAAGTGCAGGATATCCCCCAGCTCCCAGTAGCTGCGCACCATCACGGTGGGCAGGCCGGTGAGGTTGGGGCGGGTGATGCCCACGCCTTCCAGATCGACGCACACCAGTTCATCCGCGCCCATGCGTTTGGCAAGGCCGGTGGGCATGTTGTCGCTGTAGCCGCCATCCAGAAACTTGACCCCGTCGATCTCCCGCGCACGCAGCGCCGGGAAGCAGGCAGCGGAGGCCATCAGGTAGTCCTTGACCTTTCCTGCCGGGATCTCGTCCAGCGTCAGCTCCCGGGGCTTTAAGCCCCGCTGCTCCACCGTGACAAGGCCGAAGCGGATGGGAGCCGCGCGCAGGGCGTCCTCGTCCAGAACCCGCTCCACGATCTCTTCCAGCGGGGTCACATCCATGCCGCCGGCTTTCACCACGCTGCGCAGGAACTGGTGCAGGGCCGAAAGGTCGGCATCCTCCTCCGGCAGCTCCATCACATCCTTGCTGCGGATGGCCAGCCACATATCGCGGGCCGTCTCGTACTGGTCCAGCACGAACATGGCACCGTTCAGGCTGCCAACGCTGGTGCCGGTAATGATCTGCGGGTGCCAGTCCAGCTCCATCAGCGCGCGCCACACACCCACCTGATAGCTGCCCCTGGCTCCGCCGCCCGCCAGTACCAGAGCTTTGCACGGAGCACTGCGTTCGTCCATTGCATCCGCCTCCTTTGATCGTTTCCGGTTTTGTTCAGATTATAGCATATTTCCAGAGAAATTTCTTCCGTTTTTTGTAAATTGATGCCTTTCTCCCGGCAAAGAAACATGGTATACTTGTCAGGATCTCAAAAGGAGGCATTCTCATGCACTGCAAGCAATGGATCTTTGATATGGACGGCACCCTGACCGACAGCATGACCGTGGTGTGGGAGGGTGCCCCCGACGCACTGCTGCGCCGCTATGGCCGCACCCCGCGGGGGGATCTGCGCGCCACACTGCTGAACATGGGAATGCAGGAGGGCGCACAGTATCTGATCCGGGAGTACGGCCTGCCGCTGACCGAGGAAAGCTATTTTTCCGTGATGCGCGAGGTGATCGCCGAATTGTACGAGACCGTGGAGCTGAAACCCGGCGTGCGCACGATGCTGGCAAAGCTGCAGGCCGAGGGCGCACGCATGTGCATCTGCTCCAACACCTGGGCCGAACAGTGCCGCACCGTGCTTACCCGGCTGGGCATCGCGCAGTATTTCTCCTTCATCGTGGAAGCGCAGGGCGTGCTGCACAAAAGCCACCCGGAGGTGTTCTTTGAGTGCATGAGCCGTCTGGGCGGTGCAGACCCCGCCGCCTGCGCCGTGTGCGAGGATGCCGTATACGCCGCCGCCACCGCCCACAAGGCCGGGTATTACGTCATTGGCATCGCAGACCGCACCTCTGCCGCCGACGAGCCGGAGATGCGCCGCATCTGCAGCCAGTTCGTGCCCCGGTGGGATATGCTGGACTGGACACGTGTGTAATAAAAAAGGGCCGCAGCGTGCGGTTCTTTTCTTTATCTGATCCTTCTTTGCTCTTGCATTTTGTTCGCAAGAAGAGTATGATATTATAAATAGGACTGCCCCAAGGGGGAAGTGTCCTTATTTGTGAGAATACACTCTGTGATTTTCAATATAAAGGTATAATATCCGTAAAGAGGAGACCTTCCGTCATGAACAACCCACTCGTCAGCATTATCGTGCCTGTGTACAACGTGCAGAATAGTGTTGCCCGCTGTCTGGAGAGCATTTGTGCCCAGACATGGAAGGATATCGAGGTCATTCTGGTCAACGACGGGTCCCGGGACGAAAGCTTTTCCATCTGTGAGCAATTCCGTGAAAAGGACCCCCGCATCGTTCTGGTGGACAAATCCAATTCCGGTGTGTCGGAGACCCGCAACTGCGGCATGTCCCTTGCAAAGGGCAAGTATGTGCAGTTTGTGGACAGCGACGATTATCTCGACCCTGATTTTACTGAGCGGCTGGTGACTGCTGCCGAAGCGAACAACGCCGATCTGGTCATTGCACCTTACTGGATGGTGATTCCCGCCAACTCTTCCAAGGCCACGCAGGCACTGGAAAACCTGCAGGAGAACCTTGGCATCGATGCCGAGAAAAAGCCTGATGATATCCGTGAATACGGCTTCCTGCCCGAGGGCATCTACGACCGCGATACCTTTGCCCTGCGCCTGATGGAGAAGCCCGCATCCTTCTTCTACAGCGTCCTGTGGAACAAGCTCTACCGCCGGGATATTCTGGCAGACCATCATCTGCAGTTCACCAGCGAGGTGCGCTGGGCCGAAGATCTGGTTTTCAACCTGGAATACATTTTGTACGCCAATGTTTTCGTATCCATTTCCAAAGCGGGCTACCACTATGTGCAGAACCCCCAGAGCATCTGCCACACCCAGATCAATCTGGCTTCCATCGTGCAGAACAAACTGCAGGTGTTCCGCTATTACAAGGAGCTGTACACAAAGCTGGGCCTGTACGATCAGGTGCAGCCGCAGCTGTATAAATTCCTGACCGCGTTCTCCGAGAACGCCTATCCCTCCGGTTCTCCCCAGAAGATCATCATGGACATGGCCAACCGCTGGGGCTTTGGTGTTCTGGATGCTTCCGACAAGGAAAAGAAACACAAAACCGAACCTGATGCCTGATCTCCGGGCACGAAAAAAGAGCCGTGAAAGCGGCTCTTTTTTGTTTGCCATTTTACCGGTCGATCCAGCTGCGGAAGGCTTCGCGCACTGCACCCTCCCGTCCGCGCGGGATGGGGATGCGCGCACCGCTGCACATCTGCAGCTCGCCCGCCGTCAGCAGCTGTGCCGCCGCCAGATTGACCACATAGGAGCGGTGCGGCTGCAAAAAACGCCCGTCTTCCAGCAGCGGCTTTGCTACCTCGGCAAAGGACACCCGCAGCGAAAGGGACACCACATCCTCGCCGCTGAGCAGATGGAAGTGCACCACATGGTGGGTGCACTCCAGATATTCAAGCTCGGCATAGGCCAGCGCCCGCACGCCGTCTGCGGTGGTCACGGTAAGGGTGGGGCCGTATTCCGGCTCCACCGCCCGCTTGAGCAGGGCAGAGACCTCCGTCTGGTGCACCGGCTGCAGCAGATACTGCATGGCGTCCACCCGGTAGGCACTGTAGGCGTGGGCGGGCGTGTGGGCCAGAAAAGCCAGCGGGCTGCGCCGCCCCCGGCTGCGGAGTGCAGCCGCTGCCCGCAGCGACGCGGCGGCTGCCGTGGACGGCAGCTCAATGAGGTACAGCTCGTACCGCTCCCCGGCGTCGTCCCGGGCCAGCAGGGCCTCCGGGCTGTCCAGCTGCTCGATGATGCAGGCGTCGTCCCGCCGGGCATAATAGTCGAGACACTGCCGCTCCACCCGGCTGCGGAGGACGCTGTCCGGGCTGCACACCGCGATATGAAATATCATTCCGAAGCCCCCTTTCGGGCCTGCCGCCGGCGCTTGCTTTTTGGGCCCGGCGGGGG
>OKRU01004159.1_pt1 | contig 10805 bp, 8 predicted proteins | sample 1601131 | NCBI WGS metagenome assembly OKRU01 (sample SAMEA3541558, study PRJEB24748) | human gut metagenome | biome: human gut; feature: human-associated habitat; material: faeces | place: China | collected 2012 | reverse complement strand
TATTTTGCTTCGGTGCGCCTGTCCCGCCAGCAGGCCAGAGACGAGGCCATCAACCTTTTGCAGGAGGCAGCCAGCGTCTCCGGAGACAGCAAGGCGGCGGAATCCGCAGCGGACCTGGAGGACATCGTCCAGACGGCCCTCAGTGAAGCCCAGATCGAGAGTCTGATCATCGCCAAGGGCTATGCCGACTGCGTGGCCTATATGACAAACGACGGCATCTCCGTTGCGGTCTCTGCGCCGGAGGGCGGATTGCAGCAGCAGGATGTGGCGGTGATTGCGGACGTGGTCATGTCCCAGTCCGGCTACGGCCTGGACAGCATCCGGGTGGTGGAGGTCCGCTAATCCCCGGAAAAACGGCACGAGCCCCTGTTTTCGCTTGGAAAGCAGGGGCTCGTGCATTATAGGCTGCTGAGTGCGCCGTCGATGGCCTCTTTCACAAAGACGTAGCGGTGCTCCGGCCGTCCTCTGCCAAGGGACTGGGGCAGAGACAGAGGCTTCACAAGGCCCAGACCGTAGAGCTTTTGCAGAATTCGGCGGGCGCTGCGCAGGGTAATGCCCATCAGGGGCGCAAGCTCTGCCGCCGTCAGCACGGTATCCGCGTCGTTGCGGTACAGCCCCACCAGGCGCAGCAGATTGGTATTGTCAATGCCCAGCCGATGGGCCAGCTGGGCGGGGGTTCCGTCCTGATAGCTGTAGCGCACGGACTGTCCCCGGCTCAGAGGCCCGGTCAGCACTTCCGGTTCGCCGCTGACGAGGAAACCCTCGTTCAGGCCGTAGCGGGTGCTTTCCAGCAGGGCGCGCTCTGCGTGGTATTGGCTGGTCTGCTCGCTGGGGTGGATGCCGAAGCCCACGGAAAAGGGAAAGGAAAGGCCCTTGCGCAGAATGGTCATGATTTTTTGCAGGTTCAGTGCCGTGCACTCCTCGCTTGGCAGGGTAGCGTGGGCCACAAAGCGGTCAAAGCTGTGGTCAATGCTGAAAGAAAGACCGTGCTCCTTGCGAAAGTCCACCAGAAATTTGTAGAGGGTGGCCGTGCGGTATTCCCGCTCCTCTTCGGAAAGCCCGTCCTCTCCGGGAATGTGGATGATCACGGTGACGACGCTGCTGGCCCGCAGAGTTTTCAGCCGCTCCCGGTTCACGGCCTCGCTGATGGCGCCGAAGACCATCTTTTCCGTGGGGTTCACCGGTTCATAGGGAATGCCCAGCTTTTCCCACTGCTGCAAATTGTTGATACTGCGGCTGACAATGCAGTCGATTTTTCCCGCCTGCCACAGCTCGTTGCCCCGTTGGGTGATGTGGGCATAGTCGTATACGGGCTCCTCGAAAAAATAGGGCAGCTGCTCCGGGGGCAGATAGTCCTGGATATTCAGGTAATTGTTCTGCGGCGTCAGAAAATCCAGGTACAGCCGGTTCAGTGCCACTTCCGGGTGCCGCAGATGAAATTGGAGCAGGATGCTCAGCACATCCGCAATGCTGTAGACCGTAAAAAAGCAGGGAATGGGGCAGTCCGGGTAGTGCCGGTGCATATAGTGATAGCCGAGTTCCCCGGAAAAGAGGATGATGTCGCAGCTATCCTTACATTCGGCATAGATTTCGTCAATGTCCGTCAGGCTGTCATAGGTATAGGAGCGGAAGGCACAGTCGAAGTCATGGTCCGTAATGACCTTTTGAATGGTTTCCAGAAAACGAAGCGGGGTGACGATTGCGACAGTGATCATTTCTGCACGCTCCTTCCAAGATATGGCTACAGTATACCACGAATTGTCAAATTATCAATGGATTTATGGGAACGCAGCCAGGAAGAGGGTTGCGTTTTGCTGCTTTTATGGTATAATAACAATTAAGTAGAGATAAAATCGGCGATAGATAGCAGAAAAGCTGGTGTGTGAAAAATGGAAACAGAACAGATGCAATCATTCGTGGAAGGTGAGGGAGACCGCCGCTGGCTGGAGGTTGTTCGCGCTCTGGGTGAGAGCTTTCAGTTCCTTTTCAACATCGATTGCGATACCGGTGTCGCCGTTGCTTACCGCGCGGAGAAGGGCGTGCCGGAGATCGATGAGCTGATCAAAAAGCCCTTTTCCTACGGTGCTGTTATGAAGCGCTATATCGACAAGTACGTTCTTCCGGAGGACCGCAGCAAGCTGGTGCAGTTTGCCGATGCGGCGTGCCTGCGTTCGCAGCTTTCAAGCCGCAGAAGCTGCGTGATGCACTATCGGGTGATGCTGGGGCGCTATGTCCATTCCTATTGCGTTCGCCTTGTGCCTGTGGGAGAAGAGACGGCGTTTACCAATGTAATTGCTGCGGTTTCCTTCGAGGATGAGACGGCCGTTTCGGAACGGGGCGGCGCCCGGGCAGACCTGCCGCTGAAAGGGCTGCGCCGCACCATTCTGGTGGTGGAAGATAATCCCATCAACCAGGAGATGCTGGTGCAGATGCTCTCAGAGGATTATGATGTGCTCTGCGCCGGGGATGGCGAAGAGGGCATCGCCGTTTTGGCGGAGAACTACCGCCGCCTGTCCCTGATTATCCTGGATGTGTATATGCCCAAATGCGACGGCTTCCAGTTTCTGGCCCGAACCCAGGAAGATCCGCTGCTGGCTTCCGTTCCGGTGATCGTAGCCACCGGCAGCGATAAGCCTGAGGATGAGGCCCGCTGCCTGGAGCTCGGGGCCATGGATTTCATTATAAAGCCCTACAACCTGCGGGGCATTCAGGGCCGGATTCGCAATCTCATCAAAATGCGGGAGTCTACGGCCATGCTCAGCGCCATCGAATTTGATGGGCAGACTGGTCTCTATACCCGGCAGGCATTCTTCCACCATGCTTCCATGCTGCTTGACAGCAGCCCGGACGGGACCTATCAGGCTGTGGCGGTGGATATCCATAACTTCAAGCAGGTCAACAGCATCTATGGCGAGAATGTTGGAGACGACATCATTCACTACCTTGCCGGGAAGCTGAAACGGCTTGTGCCGGAGGGCCTGGTAGCCCACTACGATGGGGACAGCTTCGTGTGCCTGGAGAGCGTGACGGCCCATACCGACGCGGAGCTGGAGAAGGACATCCGGGGCATTGCAAAGGCCGCGCCTATCCGAAATCTGTTCCTCAAGTGCGGAGTCTACTGCTGTGAAAACACCAGCCTGCCGGTCAGTGTGATCTGCAATCGGGCATTTCTGGCGCTGAACAGCATTAAGGATGACATGAACCATGCCGTTGCCAGATTTGACGATCCTATCAATCAGCGCATCTGCCGGGAGCGGGATATGGAAGCCCGCTTTGAGGACGCTCTGCAAAATCAGGAATTTGTTGTCTGGTATCAGCCGAAGTTCGATGTCCGCACGGAACGCATGGTGGGTGCTGAGGCCCTGGTCCGGTGGCGGAAGCAGGATGGCATGGTGGTGTCGCCCGGGGAATTTATCCCTCTGTTCGAGCGGGACGGCCTGATCATCCGCCTGGATGAATTCGTATTCCGCAGGGTTTGCCGGATTCAGAAGAAGTTGCTTGCGCAATTCGGCAGCGTGTTTCCCATTTCTGTGAATCTGTCCCGGAACAGCCTGCATTATCCTGGCATGATCGAGCGGTATGCCCGCATTGTGGCAGAGGAGGAGCTGGAGGCGAAGTGCGTGCCCATTGAGCTGACGGAGTCTGCGGAGCAGCAGATGATCCAGATCAAGGACCTTGCGCAGAAGATGGTAGAGCTGGGCTTTCCGCTGCATATGGATGACTTCGGCGCAGGGTATTCCTCTCTGGGCAATCTCAATGCGCTGCCCTTCCATGTCCTCAAGCTGGACAAGAGCCTGGTGGACTAGATCGGCAACTACCGGGGCAATCAGGTTTTGCAGCATATCATCTCCCTTGCCCATGGCCTTGGCATGGATATCCTTGCCGAGGGGGTGGAGACGCAGGAGCAGGTGCAATTCCTCCGGGAAGTGGGCTGCGACTATATCCAGGGGTACTATTACTCCAAGCCCCTGCCGGAGCAGACATTTCTGGACAATGTGGCCCAGTGGCATGAATCCGGCGACGACTGCGGCCTTCAAATCAAATGCGCGCTGCGGGTGTAACCGAATTTTTTTGAATGAAACTGCATGGAAGCTGCTGCCCTTTTCGGCGGCAGCTTTTTACATAATTGTGAAAAAAGCAACAATTATGTGAACTATTTGACAAAAAGCCCGTTGCTTTGTAAAATATCCGAAAAAAGAAAAGGAAGTTGGCCTATTGAGACGAATCGGAATTTGCGCACTTTTGCTGCTGTGGCTGTTGTCGGCCCTGCCTGGGGTTACCTGGGCGGACGGGGAGATAGAGCTTGCATCCGAGGCGGCTATTTTGATGGACGCCGAGACGGGGCAGATTTTGTATGCAAAGAATGCCAGGGAGCGGCTGTACCCAGCCAGTATTACCAAGGTGATGACGGGGCTGCTGGCCCTGGAAGCGCTGGATGCCGGGCAGATGCTGACGGTTTCTCAGGAGGCGGTGAATCAGGTGCCCAGAACCTCCTCCCATATCTCGCTTCAGCCGGGGGAGGAGCTGACCGTGGCGGATGCCATGTATGCACTGGCCATTTCCTCTGCCAACGATGCGGCGAACGTTCTGGCAGAGGGGGTCAGCGGCAGCATCGAGGCCTTTGCCCAGCGGATGAACGAGCGCTCAGCAGAGCTGGGGGCGCTGGATACCCATTTCGTCAATCCCAACGGTCTGCCCAACAGCGAGCACTATACCACCGCCTATGATATGGCGCTGATCACCGCAGAAGCCTTGAAAAATCCGGATTTTCTGCTGTATTTCGGAAGCGGCGCCTATGAGATGCCCGCAACAAATATCTCCCAGGCCCGTTCTCTGGTCTGCAAGAATCAGTTCATTGACGGGGAGCGGTCCTGTTCCGGGCTCCTGTTCAGCAAAACGGGCTGGACAACCAGTGCTCAGGGAACGCTGGTCACTGCTGCCAGAAGAGACGGCATTACACTGATTGCCGTGACGCTGAAGTCCCCCATGCTGGAGGATAAGTATGAGGACACCCAGGCTCTGCTGGACTACGGTTTTTCGGGCTTTGAGAAGCTGGCCGTAGATGAGGCCTTTGTATTTGCCCAGCTCCGGGAACAGGGGATGGACAGGGACGCGGAGCTGATGGATTTCGAGCCATATTTCCTGCTGATTCCCCGGGATGCGGAAGCGCGCCTGGTTGTGCCCGGGGGCATTGACCCGGATTCCGGCGTGCGTACACTGCCTGTCTCTCTTGTGGTCCGCAGAGAGGACGGGGCAGAGCAGGTCTTGGCGGACAGTCTGCTGAATCTCTCCTTTTCAGAAGCGGAAGACACATTCTACGCCGTCCAGACCCAGGCCGCAGAGCCGGTAAAGAGAAGCTATACGCTTGCCGTTTGCCTCCCCCTTGCAGCCTTGGCCATCGGCGCCGGGGAACTGGTTCTTCGGAAAAAGAAGCGAAAGCAGTGACAAATGGAAAAACAGATAGTTGTTGACAAATCAACAATTATCTGTTATACTCCGAGATGTTGATTTTACAACAAGGAGATAGCCTATGGAACAGCGGTTTGAAACCTTTACGGTGCTGATCAACAGAATCGGCCGCAGCATCAAGCGGCTAAAGGCCGGGCAGATGGCGCAGCTGGAGCTGAAGGGGCCTTATGTGTCCTGCCTGTATTATCTCTATCGCTGCGGTCCGATGACGGCGGCGGAGCTGTGCGAACGCTGCGATGAGGATAAGGCGGCCATTTCCAGGTCCCTGGATTCTCTGGAGCGGGGCGGCTATTTGCAGCCTCAGGCGGGGAAAAAATACAAGAGCAAGCTCCTGCTGACGGATTTGGGCAGGCAGACCGGGGAAGAGGTCTCCGGCAGAATTGAGCGGATTTTGCTGTCCGCCGGTGCGGGCCTGACAGAGCAGGAGCGGCAGATCATGTACGGCGCCTTGGAAAAAATCAGCGTGAATCTGGAAAAAATCGAAAAGGAGCTATAAAAACGTGTGTGTTCGGATTATCGTGGATTCCTCTACGAATGTCAGTGAAAAATATCGGGAAAAAATCCAATTTGTGCCCTTGACCGTCCGGTTTGGGGATAGGGAATATCTGGATGGAGTGGAGCTTTCCAAGCATCAATTCTATGAAATGCTGGTGGAAAGCGACGTGCTGCCCACCACCAGTCAGGCGACCCCTGCCGCGTTTGCGGACTGCTTTGAAGCCATTGCCTCTGCGGGGGACAGCGCCGTGGTAATTACTCTTTCTTCCAAACTCTCCGGAACCTACCAGAGCGCGGTCCTGGCAGCGGAGGATTACCCGAATATCTATGTGGTGGACAGTCAGTCCGTTGCCATTGGCACCGGCGTGCTGGCCCAGTATGCGGTAGAGCTGGCGCAGCAGGGCATGGGTGCAGAGGAAATTGCACAGGTGCTGACGCAGCAGCGGGAGAAGGTCTGTGTGGTGGCTCTGCTGGATACCCTGGAATACCTGAAAAAGGGCGGCAGGATTTCCAAAACCGTGGCCTTCGCCGGGGGCATGCTGAATATTAAGCCGGTTGTCACCATCCAGGACGGCGCGGTTGCTCTGATCGGCAAGGCCAGAGGCTCCCGCAACGGAAACAACCTGCTGGTGGAGAAGATCCGCGAGGCAGGAGGCGTGGATTTTGAAAGGCCGGTGCTGCTGGGTTACACGGGCCTTTCTTCCGCGCTGCTGGAAAAGTATGTAGACGACTCCAAGGCACTGTGGGCGGACCATGTGGATAAGCTGGATGGCTGTCTGCTGTGCAGCGTCATCGGCACCCACGCTGGCCCCGGGGCCGTAGCCGTGGCATTTTTTAGAAAGGGATAAGCCCCGCAACTGCCACTTGATTTTTTTACGGGAAACTGATATACTGTTTACGTTTGATACGTGGAGAGTTACTCAAGTGGTCGAAGAGGCGTGACTCGAAATCTCGTAGGGCGTGGAAGCGTCGCCAGGGTTCAAATCCCTGACTCTCCGCCAAGGCTGGCAAAGGATAATAGAGGATGGAGATTTAGAATTGTCTATTTCTCTGTTATCTGTTGTCCTTTGCTTTTTTATTTTTGGAAAGAGGGACCAGCGTGGAAAAGAGAAAAACGACGACAAGAGATATGACCCAGGGCAATATCGTCAAGCAGGTATTGCTGTTTGCCCTGCCGCTGATGCTGGGCAATGTGTTCCAGATGCTTTATAATACGGTGGATTCCGTGGTTGTGGGACAGTTTGTCAGCACCCAAGCCCTGGCGGCGGTGGGCTCTACGACCATGATCGTCAATATGCTGGTGTTCTTCTTCAATGGCTTTTCCATAGGCGCCAGCGTGGTCATCGGCATCCACTTTGGTGCCAAAAATATGGAAAAGCTCCATAAGGCGGTGGAGACCACCATTGCCGCAACGTTTGTCATGTGTGTGGCATTTACCGTGATCGGCTATGTGGGCGTTGTGCCCATGCTTCGGCTGATGTCCACCCCGGAGGACGTATTTCCGGAGGCGACGGAGTACCTGCACATTTATTTTGCGGGCTTCTCCGGCCTGCTCATCTACAATATGGGCTCCGCCGTGTTGCGCTCCGTGGGAGATACCACAAGGCCTCTGTATTTTCTGGTGCTGACCAGCGTGCTGAATATCATTCTGGACCTGGTCTTTGTGCTGGTGTTCCATATGGGCATTGCAGGCGTTGCCTATGCTACGATCCTTTCCCAGTTCATCTCTGCCGGCCTGATTCTGTGGCTGCTGACGGCCTCGAAGGACATCTACCGTCTGACCTGGAATGATCTGGCCATTGACGGGGCCATTATGAAGCACATCTTCTCTGTGGGCCTGCCTGCAGGTATCCAATCCGTCATCACGGCCTTTTCCAATGTGTTCGTGCAGTCCTATATCAATTCCTTCGGCTCCAGCTGCATGGCCGGATGGAGCTGCTACAACAAGCTGGACCAGTTCATTATGCTGCCCATGCAGAGCATGGCCATGGCCTCCACCACCTTTGTCAGCCAGAACATCGGCGCGCAGAAGATCAAGCGCGCGGAGAAGGGCACCTATATTACCACCGGCCTGACACTGCTGATTACCGGCGTGATCATTGCGCTGCTGGAAATCTTTGCGGCCCCCTCTGTGGAGCTGTTTTCCCAAGACCCGGATGTGGTCCGTTTCGGCGTATTGTTTATCCGGGCAAACGTGTGGTTCCTGCTGTTTAACTGCGTGAACCATGTTCTGGCCGGTGCGCTGCGTGGCATGGGAGACTCCAAGGGACCTATGCTGATTATGATTCTGACCTTTGTGGCCGTGCGTCAGACGTACTTGTTTATCATGACCCGCTATATTGTCAATACGCCCTTGAGCGTGGGCGTTGGCTACCCTGTGGGCTGGGTGAGCTGCTGCATTGTGGAGACGGTTTACTTCCTTCTCCGCCGGAAGCGCCTGCTGTACGGCAAGGCAGAAACCCTGGAAACCGTCTGAGTGGGGGAAGAAAACGTGACTTTTTCGTATAAACGATTCCTGAACCTGCCGAAGCCCACGAAGGAGGACTTCCGGGGGGACCGGGAGCGCATCCTGGATGCGCTGAACGTGCCGGATGCTTCTATGACCATGGAGGCCCTGCGGTCCCTGTATCCGCTGACAGCCCGGGCAGACTATGCCGTTACGGTGACCCTTTGCCCCGGGGACCGGGGCACGGACATCATCCGGGTAGAGCCGGGGGACACAACGCACCGGCTTCTGGGTCTGGCGCTGGACATCGGCAGCACCACCCTGGAAATGGAGCTGGTGGATATGCTGACGGGACAGGTCCTTCGAAATGTGGGCTGCGTGAACAGCCAAGTGTCCTTCGGTCTGAACATTCTGGACCGCATCCTCGCCGTAAAGGAAAACCGGGAGAATCTGGAGGCGCTGCGGCTTTTGGTCACCGGGGACATCAACCGCCTGATCGAAGAGGTGACCGCAGGGCTTGCGGAGCCGGAGGAAATTTCGGCCCTGACCGTGGGGGGCAACACCACCATGATTCACTTTTTCCTGGGCTGCGACCCTTGGCTTGTGTTTCAGAACCCCTATGCGCCGGTGTTTTTCGACCCGGGCATTCACTCCGCCCGGGAGCTAGGGCTGAACCTATGCTGTAATGTGTTCTGCTTCCCGGCCAAGGCCAATTATCTGGGCGGCGACATTACGGCGGGGCTGCTGCTGACGGACCTGGACACAGGGGAGAAGCCCTCTGTTTTCCTGGACATCGGCACCAACGGCGAGATGGCCCTGGGCGGCATGGATGGCTTCACCTGCTGCGCCGTGGCCGCCGGCCCCGCCTTCGAGGGCGCGGGCATCGCCTGCGGTATGCTGGGCGTGGACGGTGCGGTCAGCCGCGTCCGGTACAGCGGCGCCTTCAAGATGAACGTCATCGGCGGCGGCGAGGCAGCCGGTCTCTGCGGCTCTGGTCTCATCGACCTGACGGCCCTCCTGCTGCGTCTGGGCGTCATTGACGAAGGCGGCCGTCTCCTACCGCCGGAAGACGCGCCTGAGGCGTTCCGCCGCTATTTGACCCGTGACGAAAACGGCTGCGGCGTCTTCCACTTGACCGACCGGGTGTATCTCACCGCCGCTGATGTCCGGGCGCTGCAGCTGGCCAAGGCGGCGGTGGCCGCCGGCGTGCAGATACTGCTGGCGCAGCAGGGGCTGACCCTTTCCGCGCTGGACGGTCTGTACCTATCCGGCGGCTTCGGGATGTACCTTGACCCCGCCAGCGCCGCGGCCATCGGTATGCTCCCCCGTCTCCCCGCCGCCAAGCTCCACAGCGTAGGCAACGCCGCCCTCTCCGGCGCGGCACAGCTGGCCCTGCGGGGTGATATGTCCGCCGCGGACGGCATCGTCAACCGTCTCACCTATCTCGAGCTCTCCGGGCGTCCCGACTTCGCCGACGCCTTTGCCAAAAACATTCCCCTAAGACCCATGCAATGGAGGTAACACCTATGGAGCTTCGTTTCCCTCTGATTCTGGACGGTGCCACCGGCACCGAGCTGCAAAAGCGCGGCTATACAGGCGACGTCTGCGCCGAGCAGTGGACACTGGACCATCCGGACGCCATCATCGACATCCAGCGCGGCTATGTGGCCGCCGGCAGCCAGGTGGTCTACACCCCCACCTTCGGTGCCAACCGCCGCAAGCTGGAGGAGTCCGGCCTGTTCAACTGCACCGCCGACTACAACCGCCGTCTGGCGGAACTGTCCGCCCAGGCGGTGCAGGGCAAGGCCCTGCGGGCAGGCGATATGTCCCCCACCGGCGCGTTCCTCGCCCCGCTGGGCGACGTGTCCTTCGAGGAGCTGGTGGACATCTACACCGAGCAGGCCGCCGGTCTGGAACGCGCCGGCGTGGACCTGTTCGTCATCGAGACCATGATGACCCTCTCCGACGCCCGTGCGGCGGTGCTGGCCGTCCGCAGCGTCAGCGACAAGCCTATCTTCGTCACCTTCACCTGTGACGAAAACGGCCGCAGCGTCTCCGGCACCGACATCACCGCGGCGCTGGTGGTCCTGCAGGGCATGGGCATCGACGCCTTTGGCCTGAACTGCTCCGCCGGCCCGGAGCAGATGCTTCTCCAGCTGAAGCGCCTGCGGGAATACGCCCGGGTGCCCCTGATAGCCAAGCCCAATGCCGGTATGCCCATTATCGAGAATGGCGAGACGGTCTACCGCTGCACCGGCGAGGAATTCACCGCCCTGGTACCGGAATTCCTGGCCGCCGGCGTGGCCGTGTTCGGCGGCTGCTGCGGAACCGATGCGGGGCACATCGCGGCATTGCACCAGGCGCTGGAGGGGGCTGAGATCATACCACCGGCACC
>OKRU01004146.1_pt1 | contig 10843 bp, 9 predicted proteins | sample 1601131 | NCBI WGS metagenome assembly OKRU01 (sample SAMEA3541558, study PRJEB24748) | human gut metagenome | biome: human gut; feature: human-associated habitat; material: faeces | place: China | collected 2012 | reverse complement strand
CGGCTTCACGTGTCTGTACCTTTTGTTTGGGGCGGAAATCTTTGTTGTATCCACACTCGCAATAGATGCAGTCGAATGTACAGAATTTACCGTCTCCCGGAAGCAGGTTGATTCCGAGGGATACGCCAAGTCGGCGGCTATGGACGGGGCCGAATATAGGGGCCGGATAAATAATGGTTGACATAAGCGTTACAAATTATCTTCCTCTTACAATTTTTTTGATGTCATTCAGTTTGTTCAGGGCTTCCAGCGGTGTCAGGTTGTTTACATCCAAGTTTAGAATCTCATCCCTTATCTGGCAGAGTACGGGGTCATCCAACTGGAAGAAACTGAGCTGTATTCCGTCGGATGCAGCCTGTTTGCTGGGCTGTCCTTTGGCTGAAATACCTTCCTGTCGGTTTTCCGCTTCCAGCTGGTGCAATATTTCGTCGGCACGTTTGACAATAGACTTCGGCATACCGGCCATCTTGGCTACGTGGATACCAAAGGAGTGTGCACTTCCGCCTCTTTCCAGCTTGCGAAGGAAAATGACTTTGTTGTCCACTTCTTTGACTGATACGTTGTAATTTTTTATGCGTTTGAACTGAGCTTCCATGTCGTTCAGTTCATGGTAGTGCGTTGCAAAAAGGGTACGTGCGCGGGCTTTCTTATGTTCATGAATATGTTCCACGATAGCCCATGCAATGGAAATACCGTCGTAGGTGGAAGTTCCTCTTCCCAATTCATCAAAAAGTACCAGGCTTCTCGGAGAAATGTTGTTGAGGATATTGGCTGCCTCGTTCATTTCGACCATGAACGTAGATTCTCCTACTGAAATGTTGTCGCTGGCACCTACACGGGTAAAGATTTTATCTACAAGGCCAATGTGTGCACTTTCGGCAGGGACAAAGCACCCAATCTGCGCCATCAGGGTGATGAGGGCAGTCTGTCGGAGCAAAGCCGACTTACCGGCCATGTTCGGTCCGGTGATAATAATGATTTGCTGCTCTTCCGTGTCGAGATATACATCGTTGGCGATGTACTTTTCTCCTGGCGGCAATTGTTTCTCAATAACCGGATGACGTCCCTGACGAATGTCAAGTACATCATCATCCACCACATTCGGACGGATGTATTTATTGGCACGAGCCACGTTGGCAAACGACAGCAGGCAGTCCAGACGTGCTATCTGTGTGGCATTGATCTGGATGGCAGGTATAAATTCGGCCAGTTCACAAACCAGTTCGTTGTATAACTTGGTTTCCAGAATCAGAATCTTGTCTTCTGCTCCCAGAATCTTTTCTTCGTATTCTTTCAGTTCCTGGGTAATATAACGTTCCGCATTGACCAGTGTCTGCTTACGAATCCATTCTGCAGGAACTTTATCCTTGTGGGTGTTACGTACTTCGATATAATATCCGAATACGTTGTTATAGGCAATCTTCAGGCTGGGAATGCCGGTCAGTTCGCTTTCTCTCTGCTGTATCTGCAACAGGTAATCTTTTCCGGAATACGCAATTTTACGAAGCTCATCCAGTTCGGCATTTACTCCGTCGGCAATCACGCCCCCTTTATTGACCAGCAGGGGAGGGTCGTTCTGAATTTCTTTAGCTATTTTATCACGAATGGATGCGCACAGGTTAAGTTGCTCACCGATACGGCGCAAGCTCTCGTTATCTGCATTCAGGCAGGCATTTTTGATGGGCTCAATAGCTTGTAAGGCCGTTTTCAGCTGTACGACTTCTCGAGGAGAAATACGTCCTACGGCAGCTTTGGAACAAATACGCTCCAAATCGCCAATCAGATGAAGTTTCTCTTCGACGAATTCCTTGAATTCCGGCTCCCGGAAAAAGAATTCCACCACATCCAGACGTTCGTTGATAGGTTTGATTTCTTTCAACGGGAATACAATCCAGCGTTTCAGCATTCTGGCTCCCATTGGGCTGATGGTGTGGTCGATAATATCCAGCAGGCAGGTACCGCCTTCATTCATGCTGCCTACAAGTTCGAGACTGCGTACCGTAAATTTATCCAGGCGTACGAAGCGGTCTTCTTCAATGCGTGACAAAGAAGTGATGTGTCCAATCTGGTAGTGCTGGGTCATGTCAAGATACTGCAGGATGGCTCCGGAAGCAATGATGCCGTTATGAAGATTTTCCACTCCGAAACCTTTGAGGTTTTTGGTTTCGAAATGCTTCAGTAACTTTTCCTTTGCAGATGTTTCATTGAATACCCAGTCTTCCAGTTCGAACGTAAAGAATTTGCTGCCGAAGTTTCCTTCGAACATGGGTTTCTTTCCGCGTTCAAAAAGCACTTCTTTGGGCGCAAAATTATTCAATAGTTTGTCGATATAGTCAGTAGGTCCTTCGGCGGTGAGAAATTCACCGGTAGAAATATCCAGGAAAGATATACCACAGGCCGTTTTTCCGAAATATACGGCAGCCAGGAAGTTATTTTCCTTGTAAGAAAGCACATTGTCGTTGATGGCTACTCCCGGTGTGACCAGTTCCGTAATTCCTCGTTTGACAAGCTTTTTAGTTGTCTTCGGATCTTCTAACTGATCGCAGATAGCGACTCTTCGTCCCGCACGAATCAGTTTAGGTAGGTAGGTATCAAGTGCATGATGGGGGAAGCCCGCCATCTCCACTGTTTTGCTTTGACCGTTGGCACGTTTTGTCAAGGTGATTCCTAAAATCTCAGCAGCTGCTACAGCATCTTCCGAGTAAGTTTCATAAAAGTCCCCACACCTGAATAGCATGATGGCATCCGGGTGTTTTGCTTTCAAGTCGAAATATTGCTTCATCATCGGGGTCAGTACAACCTCATTGTCTTTTGCCACGGTTCAGTCCTTTCTTTTTTAGTTAATGATATTCCTTGCAAAGATACTTTAAAAGGCCGAGATAGGAAAAGATATTTTGAGGGGATAGGATTTTAATTCGGTTTAAAAAATAAAAAAAGGGGAAAGGTGGAAAGAGGAAAAATATTTAGCTTTGCAGAAACTAAATATGAATGGAATATGAAGGAAATTAGTGTGTCTGAATTGCAGGACAATATGTTTGATGCCATTGGCAAAGAGTGGATGCTGGTGACAGCTGGAACACAGGATAAATTTAACATGATGACCGCCAGCTGGGGAGGAACTGGTATTTTATGGGGAAAACCAGTTGCTTTCATCTTTATTCGTCCGGAACGTTATACATACGAGTTTATTGAAGAAGGAGATAAGCTGACCTTGTCTTTTTTAGGAGAAGAGCATAAAGATGTACATAAAATCTGTGGTTCCAAATCAGGCCGGGATATGGATAAAGTGGCTGCTTCAGGCTTGAAACCTTATGTGATGGAAGATGGAACCATTTCGTACGAACAGGCGCGTCTGGTCTTGGTGTGCAAGAAATTATATGCAGACATGATTCAGGAGGATAAGTTTGTGGATAAGCTGTTAATAAACCGTTGGTATGGTGAAGGTCATGGTAATTTACATAAGATGTATATTCTTGAAATACAACATGTTTATGTGAAATAACAGTTTATAAACAGGTTGTGAATAATAAAAAACCGCTTTATGAGAAATTTGCTCATAAAGCGGTTTTTCTTGTTAGAAAAATAAGACTTATTCTTCCGCATCTTCAGGTGTGCCCGAAATATCTTTTTTACTTGGAAGAATGCCTAAGATCTTCTGTTTCTCTTCCAGGTGACTGGCGTACAGTCCGTCGATGATACCGTCGGCAAGTCCGATTACAGGTACATAAATATGCGTAGCATGAATAATGTCTGCAATGGTCAGGAATATATTGCCAGCCGGAACGATTACGTCGGCTCGGTCGGGCTTGAGCTGGTATTTTTCCATTCGTTCTTCTACAGATAGCTTGTTCAGGCTTTCATGCAGTTTATGCAGTACTTCCACCGTAATTCGCTGTTTTTTCTTATCTTTCTTTTCAGCCAGACGATAAAGTTTGTTGATGTTTCCACCCGAACCGATGATGTTCGTACCGGGATACGAAATAGCCAGTTCCTGCATATCTTTTTTCAGTCGTTCCCATTCAGTTTCCTTTACGGCATTGTTCAGAATACGCACCGTACCGATGTTGTACGAACGGCTGCATACGAGTTCTCCTTGCGAAAGCAAGTTGATTTCGGTACTACCTCCACCCACATCTACGTACATATAGTTTCCGTTACGGTCTTCTATGCATTCAATGTGGTTGTTGTATATCATTTTGGCTTCTTCCTGTCCGTCAATGATTTCAATGCGGATTCCTGTTTTCTTTTTGATGCGTTTGATAATATCTTTTCCGTTCTTTGCATCACGCATGGCAGAGGTGGCACATGCACGGTAGTCTTCCACATCGTAGATTTTCATCAGGTGATGGAACACTTTCATCAGACGGAGCATGTTCTTTTCCTTGGTTTCGGAAATTTTCCCCATCGCAAATACGTCAAATCCCAGACGCAGAGGGACACGCAAAAGAAGCACTTTTGAAAAGAAAACCTTTCCTTGTTCGTCTTCTTCTACACATTTGATGAGCAATCTCACTGCATTCGAACCAATATCAATGGCTCCATAGTACGTCTTGCAGTCTTTTAGCATATTGTCCATAATATCACTTTAAGTTATTGTTCATTTTCGGCCAGGTAATAATTGTAGAGCGCTTCTTGTGAGCGGAAAGGAGCTTCTTCCGTTTCTTCACTCCAGAACAGATTGTCGCCTGCGCCGTCTACTATACGTCCCTGCAGGGTATCCTTCAGACCGTATTCTACAATGCGTTTCATTTCTCCCTTAATGGCCGGATCGTAGACCGGAGTAATCACTTCAATGCGGTGATCCAGGTTGCGAGGCATCCAGTCGGCAGAACCTAAGTATATCTTTTCTTCTCCTCCGTTGGCGAAGATGAAAATACGTGAATGTTCCAGATAGCGGTCGATGATGCCATGAATCCGGATGTGTGTGCTGACATCGGGTACATTGGTAATCAGTGAACAGTTGCCACGTACTACTAGGTCAATATCTACGCCTGCTTCCGAAGCTTCATACAGTTTTTCCACCATAATCGGGTCGGTGATGTGATTGATCTTTATCTTAATGTAAGCAGGTTTTCCGGCTTTCTTGTTCTTTATTTCATTGTTGATTAATGTCACAAACTTGTTTTTCATCTCATTAGGTGAAACAAGCAGATCCTTGAACCGTATCTGAGTGTAAGGACGCTCAATGAATTCGAACACCTGATTTACATCTTTCACAATTTTGGGATAAGCTGTCATCAACATGCAGTCTGTGTACATTCTGGCATTTCCTTCATGGAAGTTTCCGGTACTGATACAAGCAATATCCGGTCCACTTTTCATCTCAATGTGTGTAATCTTGGAGTGAACTTTCAAGCCTTCTACACCGAAAATCACCTTGATGCCGGCATCCTGCATTTTCTTTGACCAGTTTATATTGGATGCTTCGTCGAAACGAGCCAGCAATTCAATGACTACGGTTACCTTCTTTCCGTTACGGGCTGCTCCGATAAGGGCTTTTACTACCTTTGATTCCTTGGCCAGACGGTAGAGCGTAATTTTAATGCTGGTTACCTGTTTGCTGACAGCTGCTTCCTGAAGCACACGGATGAAGGAGTCGAAATTATGATAAGGCACATGGATAAAGCGGTCTTTTTCCTGAATCTTTTTCAACAGACTCTCTGGTCCGTCAAGTTCTTTTTTCAGGATAGGAGGCCATTTCGGATATTTCAAGTTGCTGTGTCCACAGTCCGGAAATTTCATTAAGTCCTTGTGGTTCTGGTAACGTCCACTTTCAATTACCGTGTCCAGGCTGTCGAGTTCAAGCTTTTTCAACACCCTTTTCAACAGGTCTTTCGGCATGTTGTTATCATATATTACGCGAAGAGGTTCTCCTTTTTTACGGCTCTTTACCCCTTTTGAAATCTTTTGAAGTGTACCGGTGCGCAGGTCGTTGTCAATTTCCATTTCCGCGTCGCGGGTAAACTTAAAGGCATAGGCTTCGTATTTGTCGTATCCCAGTCCTTCGAACACCAGCGGAAGACAGCAGCGGATGACGTCGTCCAGATACATCAGGTAACTTTTGTTTTCATGATCCGGTAGTTGCACAAAACGTCCGCAAATATTTACCGGAAGTTCCAGAAAAGCATAGTCCGCCATCGGCTTGTTGCCGTTCTTGCTTACCTTTACAGCCAGGTAAATATTTTCATCGTTTTCGTAATCCAATAACTTAACGGCTGAGAACCATACGGGCACAATAAGTCCATTCAGCTTTTCTTTATAGAAAGACTGGATGAACTGTAGCTGTTCGGGAGTAACCTCTGAATTGGATACCAGATAAATATTTTCTTTTTTCAGATCCTCTGTCACACTGCTTACAGCTTCTTCGTAATCCTTTACGTAACGTGCGTTCAGTTTTCCGATTTGCTTAAGCAGTTTTTTTGCTTTTTCTCTTTCCTTGGCAGCCGATTTGTCCATGCATTCCGCAATGCGGCTTTGAGAAGCTACTCTGACACGGAAAAACTCATCCAAGTTGTTGGAATAGATGCCAAGAAAGGCCATTCGTTCCAGCAATGGCACATGACTTCGGGTTGCTTCCTGCAGGATTCTGCGGTTAAAGTACATCCAACTGATGTCTCTTTCCAAATAAGGCTTTTCTTTTTTTCTATTTCTTGTTACCATAAAATCACTTTTTTTGCAAAGAAAATGATTTTATGTTACAATATGATTTCAGAACGATTATTTAGATTTTTTTACACAAACTCCTCTACCAGATACATTCCTTGCAGGGTATTTTGCGGAGCAAATCGCTCTATTTCATTCAATATGATGTATTCTGCCGATTTCACCCATTCTACAAACAGGCGGTTGGGCTTGTAGTTTTGAGAAAAACGCAGCAAGTTGCTCAAGTTAAAATTGTGGTCGATGATGCCTGCTCCGTTCTGCATAGCATCGAAAGCATTACACTCTTGTTCAATATGGGCTGGTACCATTAGGATGGGTTTTCCTAAATACATGGCTTCGCATACCGATTCGAATCCTGCCGTGCTGGCGTATGCTTTGCAACCTGCCATCTGGCGAAGAAACTCTATATCGTCAAGCTGATAGAAAGAAAGCGTGGAGTCTATTTTTTTCACAGGTTCTTCTTCCCAGTAGTCCCAGAAAAAGCGGAGAGGAGTATCCGGATGTTTTTTATGCCAGTTCAGAATATTTTCAGAGAATCCCGCATTCAGCATATACCCATGGATGTAATCGCCTGGTTTGCTTTCTTGAAGCAGTACATCTTGTCGCAATAAAGGAGGAACCACACTGATGTGCTGATGATTGTCTTCCGGCATGGAGCGGAAGGAGAGGGCCAGTTTTCGTGAGGAACCCAATGCAGTCAGTCGTGTAAAGAAATTCAGGAAAAACAGGCTGCATTTGTTCTTTTTGGGTAATTTGAATTGGTTGTGAAGGAACAGGTACTGATGACCGATACAGATTTGAGGAACTGCCGGACGGAAAAAGAAATAAGTCAATCCTGTTAATAATTCATAGAAATTGATGACCAGTTCGGCACCGGTTTCTTTGATATGCCGGTTAATGTAGCATATACTTTCTGCATATTCCGGCACTTTCAACAAATTATATAAGATGCTTCGTGTCAGGTTTACCCGTTTGTTGGCGTGGGTAGGCAGGAAATTGGGGCTGATAAACTGTTTGACAGGAGCCTGGATGTTCCGGATAAAAAATCCCGGAAGTCGTCTGGATTCACTTTTTCCGACGAGTACTTCTACCACTTCGTGTCCGTTGCTTCTAAGCAGTTTCTCCATCGAAATGGCTTGCGTGAGGTGTCCTCTTCCTTCTCCCTGAACGATAAATAAGATTTTCATGATGCGATAGGTATTAGCGGTATGACATTATTTTCTTCAGGTTTCGTAGCCTGCTGTTCCAATTCGGTGTAATAGATTACTTTCCATTCCCCGTTTTCATCTTCAGTAAGTGCCGACATGGTTTCTACCCAGTCGCCTGAGTTCAGGTAGTGTATCTGGTCAATCATGCGGTTTTCCGGGTGGTGGATATGGCCGCAGATAACCCCTTCACACTGACGGCTTTTCGCGAAGTCTACCAATACGTTTTCAAAATCAGAAATATAGGATACGGCAGATTTTACTTTCTGCTTGATGGCCTGTGAAAGTGAATAATAAGGTTTTCCTTTTCTTACGCGATAGCGGTTGTACTGGCTGTTGAGCCACAGCAGGAGCGTATAGCCTATATCTCCCAGTTTGGCCAGCCATTTCATGCTGGTAGTTACCTTATCGAACACGTCGCCATGTGTTACGAAATAATGCTTTCCATTGCTTTCCAGTATGTAATCTTTTGTAATGGTCAGGTTGGCGAATTGAAGGGGAGCAAGATTGTCAAGAAAATCGTCATGATTGCCACGTACATAAATGATTTCCGTACCGTGTTTTTCCATCATTTTCATGATGATTTTAAAAAAGTGCGTGTGTTCCGCTTTCCATTTGCTGATGCCGGATTTCTGCAGATGCCATCCGTCTATGATGTCACCGTTCAGAATCAGTCGTCCGCAGTCTACTCTACTAAGAAAATCACTGATTTGGTTTACTTTCGAATGGGTAGTTCCCAAATGAATGTCCGACACCACAATGGTCCGGTAATAAGGTCTTTCTTTCATGCTTCATGTTTTTCTTAACGCTGTACAAAAGAAGGGAATGTATATTACAAGGGTATGACTGTCAAATGAATAACTTGTTTCAACAGGCGAGGAGACGGAGCAAGAAGAAAGCCATTCCTGCGTCCCACAGAAATGGCTTTTGAGAAATGACTAAATATCGGCAATTTACTTACAATGTGCGTTTTTTCAATATAGTATCAGGCTATATCCTCCATGTAGAAAATAGAATTGAATTCATTGTAGAATTCTTCTGCCGCGGTTTCCAGGTTTTCCAGCGCTTCTTCTTCGGTTTCACCGTATGCAAAGCATTGTTCATGATTGCACAGGTAAGCGTAATATTCACCGTCGGGCGTACATTCTACTACATATTTGTCTGCAACTGTTTCCATAATAATCTCCTTTTTTAAAGTCTGCCCAAAGGTCCGTGTTTTTTATTACAGAAAAGTTGCTATGTAGTTACGTTTACATGAAGTTACGTGTCTGTATTACAAGTTACAAAATAATGAAACGAAGAAAGGTACGCTGAGGTTAATCAGAATACCATGCAGGATGGCCAGTGGAATGGCATCTTTTCCGGAGTATTTGGTGATGGCGGCCAGCAGAATGTCGGAAGATCCGATGCCTGCCGCCGAGATGGGAGCCAGATGTCCGAAATATTTCCGGATGAAAGGTGCACCGACCAGTGCGGTCATTTCACGGAAGATATTGGCCAGCAAGGCAATTGTTCCTAATTCCGTGGCTACTTGCAGTCCCATGCTCGGTGTCTTGAGCTGTGTGATGAGGACTGATGAAATGGAATAATACGCAAATCCGCTGCCTACAGCCATGCAGTCGAATACACTCCACTGGCTCAGAATAAAGCCGGCGATGGCAGAGAAAAGAAACGTACCTGATACTGTGGCAATGGGGACGAGCAGCATCTTGAAATTAAATTGCGCGACAAATCCTTTTAAATCTTGATTACCTCCTAAGTTCATTCCTAACAGGAGCATCAATACATAAAGTACTTTTACTGACATTTCATGAATGTCGAATCCGATGGTATAAAAATAGCCGATGAGGCATCCCATCAGGAAAAATATCAGAATCAAAAGACTACCCTTCACGGTTTGCTCCTTTCTTAAAGAAAAAGTGAGACACAAGTAGAGCGGCTACAGAGCTTCCCAACAGACTCAGCATGGAGATGATGGCTGCCTGTTGGCAGAAATAACTCAGGTTGCCAATGATAAGTTTATTTGTTCCGATAGACACTCCCAAAATAAAAAGTAACAGACAAACTACGATTTGTATAAGTACGGGTATCTTATGAATGCTTTGTTTACGGCGCAAAGGATAGCCTATAAGGACTCCTACAGCCATTATAGAAATAAAAGTGAACATGAAAAATTGTTGATTATAAAATGAAACATAGAAAGTTTTTCTCTCGCCAGGAACCCTTTCTAAGGCACGTTTGTAAAGTTAAATGACCGGATAGACCAGATAATTTTCATACTATACTTTCAAATTATAAGTTTTTGTGTGTGTGAAATCGTGCGCGAAGGTACGACTTTTCCCTGAAAGTCAGAAATTTTATGCAATAAAAAACTTTATGTATGATAAACAGCTAATATTATACGTATTATTGTTTTAAATTATTGCTTTTTGTATGGTTTTAAATTGGTAGAAATAAGAATGAAAGTATAATTATATATGCCTTATTCTGATTGAGAACCTAGAAAAATCTCTATTTTACTATTAAAGTCGTTTCTTCTTCTGTTAAATTGAAACCAAACTAAGGAAAGTAGGATATAAAGTGCTTTTGTGTGAAATCTATGTTCCTGAGTTGAAAACATGAAGGTGATAGATATTATATGAAAATCACTTACATCTTTTATCTGCTGTATTATTTCAGATGTATGCGAAGATCTTGTTTGTATCAAATTATAATAAAATCAGGATATTAAGATGGATTTTGTTTGTTTTTTTATATTAAATAACTAAATTTGTTTTTAGTGATTTTCATTTTCTTATCTATTATTTTAAATCGTATTACAGATGGAAACAAAGCAGAAATTTTTGCAGTTACAATTTTGTACGCTGCTTGTAGTGTGTACGTTATTGCCCGATTTGGGGTCATTAGTGGGGTCATTAATTGGTATGCCAGACTTTGACATTCCGGTGTTCTGTTGCCAAATTATTGGAATTGTG
>OKRU01004130.1_pt1 | contig 10890 bp, 11 predicted proteins | sample 1601131 | NCBI WGS metagenome assembly OKRU01 (sample SAMEA3541558, study PRJEB24748) | human gut metagenome | biome: human gut; feature: human-associated habitat; material: faeces | place: China | collected 2012 | reverse complement strand
TCTTCTTCAAATTGGTTCCGGCAGTCGAGTACATCTTAGTGCCTTCACCACCGTGCCGGATCATGCGCGCCCAGGGCTTTGGAGACATTCAGGTGGTGAAGGACCACAACGACATCCCCCGCGTGGTGTTCGGCACCCTCTGCGGAGAGGTTTACAGCGAGTAAGAACGCCCGGCAGACCGGGCAAGCAAGATAGAAAATCAGATTTGGGAGGAAGAATGTATGGCAAAAGAGAAAGCCCCCGTGGCCAGTGCCGCCCCGGCGGAGGATCGGAAGCGGGCTATTGAAGCGGCTATGGGCCAGATCGAAAAAATGTACGGCAAGGGCTCCATTATGCGTCTTGGCGACCAGAATAATTTGCAGGTGGACGTGATCCCCACCGGTTCCCTGTCCTTGGACGTGGCGCTGGGCGTAGGCGGTCTGCCCCGAGGCCGCATTGTGGAGATCTACGGACCGGAATCCTCCGGTAAGACTACGCTGGCCCTTCATGTGGCGGCAGAGGCCCAGAAAAAGGGCGGCGAGGTGGCGTTTGTGGACGCAGAGCACGCGCTGGACCCCACCTACGCACGGGCCTTGGGCGTGAATATCGATGAAATGCTGATCTCTCAGCCGGATACCGGCGAGCAGGCGTTGGAGATCACCGAGGCATTGGTGCGCTCCGGCGCCATCGACGTGATCGTGGTGGACTCCGTGGCGGCGCTGGTGCCCCGGGCGGAGATCGAGGGCGAAATGGGCGACAGCTATGTGGGCCTTCACGCCCGGTTGATGAGCCAGGCCCTCCGGAAACTCACAGGTGCGGTGGGCAAGACCAACACCATCGTCATTTTCATCAACCAGCTTCGCGAGAAGGTGGGCGTTATGTACGGTAACCCGGAGGTCACCACCGGCGGCCGGGCGCTGAAGTTCTACGCCTCCGTCCGCATCGACGTCCGCCGGATTGAGGCGCTGAAAAACGGCGGCGAGGTGGTGGGCAACCGCACCCGGGCCAAGGTCGTGAAAAATAAAGTGGCGCCACCCTTCCGGGAGGCGGAATTCGACATTATGTACGGCGAGGGCATCGCCCACACCGGCGAACTGATCGACTTGGGCGTCCGGCTGGGTATCATCACCAAGGCCGGTTCCTGGTTCTCCATGGGCGAGGTCCGCATCGGTCAGGGCCGGGACGCCGCCAAGAAGTATCTGGAGGAAAATCCCGATATTGCCGCCGATGTGGAGGCGCAGATCCGGGCCAATTTCGATAAGCTGATGGGCAACCAGTCCCGGATCGCCGCTGCCAAGGCCGCCGGCAAGGCGGTGAACGTCTCCGCCGACGATTTCAACGATGAGGATTGACCGCATTGAAGCCTCCAAGCATAAGCGGGGGCGGGTGCTGGTATTTCTGGCAGACGGCAGTCTGCTGAAGGTGACGGAGCAGGAGCTGCTGACCTTTGGTCTGCGCTCCGGCGATGAATTGGACGAGGAAACCCTGACGCGGCTGAAGGAGGCCGCCGGGGTGTCCAACATCAAGACCACGGCGGCGGACCTCGTTGGCCGTCGGGCCATGAGCCGCCGGGACCTTGAACGGAAATTGCAGGAAAAGCTGGACGCACCGGAAACCTAAACAGAAGAAAGCCGCTATGCCGGAGAGTGGCTGGAAGCCATCGGCGCGCTGGATGACGGCGCCTATGCCGCCGCGCTGGTGCGGCACTGCGGCGATATGGGATACGGTCCCCGGCGGGCCAGAGAAAAGCTGCGGGAAAAGGGCGTGCCTCAGGAACTTTGGGACGAGGCGCTGGACGAGCTGCCCTCGGACGGGGAGCAGATCGACCGCTTTTTGCAAAGCAAGCTCCACGGCCGGTCCCCGGAGGATAAGGAGAAGAAGCGGCTGACGGACGCCCTTCTGCGCCGGGGGTTTTCTTGGGGCGAGGTGAAGTCCGCCTGGGGCCGCTATGGTTCTGAGATCTGGGAGGAGTGATCCCGGAGGTTATATCCGCGGAGCCGAGGATCAGTCTCAAAGACTGTGAAATTTTTGGTTCTGATTGCGCATTCGTTATTTCCGCCCGGAGGGGCGTATTCGATCATACCGGAGGAATCCATTTTGAGCTATAATGTATCATTCATTTCCCTTGGCTGCGCCAAGAATCAGGTGAACTGCGAGCAGATGATGGCTCTGTGCGCCGAGGCAGGCTACTCCATTCAGGCCCAGCCGGAGGGCTGCGACGTGGTGGTGGTGAACACCTGCGGCTTTCTGGCGTCCGCCTGCGAGGAGGCCATCGAGAACATTTTAGAGATGGCGGAGCTGAAAAATGCGGGGCAGGTGAAAAAGATCTTAGTCACCGGCTGCATGACCCAGCGCTATAAAGAGGATATTTTCCACGAGCTGCCGGAGGTGGACGGCCTGCTGGGTACCGGCAGCTACGGCGACATTGCCACGGCCATCGCCGAGGTGATGGAAAAGGGCGAAAAGCCCTGCCATCTGGGGAATATCCACACTGCCAACCAAAGCGGCGAGCGCATTTTGTCCACGCCCCCGTGGTATGCCTATCTGCGGATCGCCGAGGGCTGCGACAACCACTGCGCCTACTGCGTGATCCCCTCCCTCCGTGGCAAGTACCGCAGCCGTCCCATGAACGAGCTGCTGGACGAGGCAGCGGAGCTGGCCTCCGCCGGGGTGAAGGAGCTGATCGTCATTGCCCAGGACATCACCCGGTACGGCACGGACCTCAACGGTGAGCATCAGCTGGCGAAGCTGCTGAAGGAGCTTTGCAAGCTGGACTTCCATTGGATCCGGCTCCATTACCTCTACCCCACGGACACCACCGACGAGCTGATCGACGTGATCGCCAGCGAGCCGAAGATCGTGAAGTATCTGGATATTCCCATCCAGCACTGCAACGATACCATTTTAAAGGCCATGAACCGCCGGGACACCAAGGCGGACCTGCTGGCCCTGCTGAAAAAACTGCGGGAGAAGGTTCCCGGTCTGGTGCTGCGGACCAGCCTCATTGCGGGCTTGCCCTACGAGGATGACGCGGCCTTTGAAGAACTGTGTGACTTCCTGCGGGAGGTTCGCATCGAGCGGGCGGGGGTATTCCCCTTCTCCCCTGAGGAGGGCACGAAGGCGGCCCTCATGGAGCACGTGGACATGGAAGAGGCCCAGCGCCGCGCGGAGCTGGCGGTGGATGTCCAGTCTGACATCATTGACGCCTACAATGACTCCATCTTAGGTGAAGAGCGGGAGGTCCTCTGCGAGGGGTACGATTCTCAGGCTCAGATGTTCTACGGACGCAGCTATGCTGAGTCCCCCGACATCGACGGACGGATCTGGTTCACCACCGACAGCGAGATCGCTCCCGGCAGCTTTGTGAATGTCCGCCTGACCGGCACCATGGACGGTGAGACCACCGGCGAGCTTGTGTGAAGGTGATTGTTTTTCCTTGAAAACCCTGCGAAAGGATGTATATTATGAATTTACCCAATAAACTGACCATGCTGCGGATCCTGCTGATCCCGGTGTTCATGGTGGTGCTGTACTGGGGCTTCCCCGGTGCCACCTGGGTGGCGCTGGCCATTTTTATCATTGCCAGCTTTACCGATCTGCTGGACGGGAAAATCGCCAGAAAGTACAACTTAGTCACGGATTTCGGCAAGTTTGCCGACCCGCTGGCAGATAAAATGCTGGTGACGGCGGCCATGCTATGGTTTGTGGAAATCGGGCAGATGCCTGCTTGGGCGCTGCTGATTGTAATTGTGCGGGAGTTCGCCGTCAGCGGCCTGCGGATGATCGCCAGCGACAAGGGGCGGGTCATCGCCGCAGGCTGGTCGGGAAAGGTGAAAACCGCCAGCACCATGGTGTGCATCGTCATCATGTTCCTGCCGATCCCCGGCTGGCTCAATACCGTGTGCGTGGCAGTGATCGCCATCACCACCCTGTATTCCGGCGTGGAATACTTTGTGCTGAACCGGGACATAATCGCCACAGCCTGAGAATTGAAATCAAAAATGAAAAAGGTGCGGGAACGTAAGTTCCCGTACCTTTTTAACATTCAGTATACTCGCACAGCTCCCGGACCTTGGCCTGAATACTTTTTAAATCCAGAAAGGTCTCCGGGCGCTTCTGCTCATCCCGCAGCAGCGCCGCCGGGTGATAGATGGCCGTCATCTGGACGCCGCCCCGCTGGAACCACTGACCGTGCTCTTGGGTGATCTTGAAATCTTCTTTGATGATGGCTTTGGCAGCAATCCGACCCAGACAGACGATGATCTTGGGCTTCATCAGTGCTGCCTGCCGCCGCAGATAGCCGATGCAGGCGTCCTGTTCGACATTCAGAGGGTCCCGATTCTGAGGCGGGCGGCACTTCACCACGTTGGCGATGTAGACCTTGGTGCGGTCCAGATGGATGATCTCCAGCATATCGTCCAGCAGCTGCCCGGCCCGGCCTACAAAGGGGATGCCCTGCTCGTCCTCGTGCTGGCCGGGGCCTTCACCGATGAGCATGATCTCCGCCGTCTCGCAGCCGTCCCCAAACACCACATGGGTCCGGGTGTCCGCCAGTGCGCAGCCCCGGCAGGCGCCGCAGTCCTGTTTTAAGCGCTCCCAGCTATCCGCCATAGGATCCCCCGCCTTTCTGAAATAGCCTTGTTTAAGTATAGCATATTGTTTTCTCCCGTGCAAGCGTATAAGGCAGTGGCGGTCTGCCGATACTGACAGGGCATCAAGCAGAGGAGGGCGGCGTATGGCGGAATATTTGTGGATCTTCTGGAGCTTCAGCCTTTTAGGATGGGTGCTGGAGCGGCTGTTTGCCGCTGTGACCCGGTCTCCCCGGCGGAGGAGACGATGTCTGCTGCTCCTGCCGCTCTGCCCGGTATACGGACTGGGCATGGCGGCGGTACTGGCCCTGCCGCCGAGCCTTCGTTCCGGGTGGCCGCTCTACCTCTGGGGCGGGCTGACCGCCACCTCTGTGGAATATATTTACCACTGGTGGGGGGAGACCTTTTTGGGAGTGTCCTTCTGGGACTACACCGGGGTTTTTGGAAATTTCCGTGGTCGGGTGTGTTTGCCATTTTTCCTGGCGTGGGGACTGCTGCTGTTCCCGGCTGTCTATCTGGCACCGTTGATCCTGGAGATTGCGGGACACGTGCCAATTATAGTGACGTGGTGTCTGATGCTGGTCTTTGCCGCCGATGCGGTGTGTTCCCTCAGATTTTTAGCGGTGACCCATGACTTAGAGGCCCTGCGGGCCGCCGTCTGGCCGGTGCCGGCCAAACCATGACCGGAAGGTCGGGACCTGCGGACTCACTGTGATGCTTGTGCAAAGGCAGCCAAGTGCCTGACCGATTTATCTTGTCGCAAGCCATTTTTTGTGGTATTCTGTTGCAATGATGAGCGGTCATAGCCGCCGGACAGGAGGAACCATATTGAAAAAAACAAGAAAAGAGCGGGGCTGGCTGAAAAAGACGTTCAAGCGGGCCATGGACAAGGAACTGCGGGAACATAAAAGCTCGTTCATCGTCTTTTATATTCTGCGGGCCTTGGTGATCGTATCTCTGGTGCGCCAGATCATTCTGGATAACTACGAGGGTGCGTTTTTCTGTATTCTGACCATCGTGCTGCTGTATGTGCCAAGCTGGGTGCAGGTCCGGCTGCGGATCGAGCTGCCGCCGCCCCTGGAAATTACGATCCTCTGCTTCATTTTCGCGGCCGAGATCTTGGGAGAGGTCAATGCTTTCTATGTCAACGTGCCCCATTGGGACACCATGCTCCACACCATCAACGGCTTTTTGGCGGCGGCGGTAGGCTTTTCTCTGGTGTTGTTGCTCAATGACAATGAGAAGCTGACCTTCGACCTGTCACCATTCTTTCTGGCCATGGTTGCGTTTTGCTTTTCCATGACCATCGGCGTTCTGTGGGAATTTTTTGAGTTCGGCATGGACTGGTTCTTCCATACGGATATGCAGCGGGATACCGTCATCAACGCCATCTACTCCGCCAGCCTGGACCCTACCCGGACCAATAAGGTAGTGGCGGTGAAGGAGATCCACGATGTGGTCATCAACGGCGAGAATCTGGGCCTGGGCGGCTATCTGGATATTGGACTCATCGACACCATGAAAGACCTGCTGGTGAATTTTGTGGGCGCGGTGGTGTTCTCCGTGGCCGGTTATTTCTACGCCCGGAGCAAGGGCAAGAAGCGGGCAGCGGCGCTGAACTTCGTGCCCAGCAAGAAAAATGAGGACCACGATTACCTTCAGCAGGCCCGTGAAAACGGCCCGGATCTCCCTGAAAAAAGGAAGAAATAAAGAAACCCGGAAACACGTTAGATGTTTCCGGGCCTTTTTTACACTTTTTTCCGGGGAAATGACTGCGCCAGCTTTGTTCCCAGCCAACCTGCCAGAATACCCACGGCGGCGCCCCCCAGAATATCTGTGGGCCAGTGGGCGTAGAGGTACAGCCGGGACAGGGCGATGACCACGGCCAGCGCCAGTGCTGGCTTCCAAAGGCGGCTGTTCGCTGTTTTCAGCGCGGCCACCGATGCGAAGGAGGCTGCCGTGTGGCCGGAGGGGAAGGAGGCGTCAGTGGGGGGCGGGATCAGCAGGGAAACGCCGGGGCTGACGGCGAAGGGCCGCATCCGTCCGATGAGCGGCTTGAGAGCAAGGTTGCAGAACAGAAGATCCAGAACCAACCCGCAGGCCACACAGGTCCCCAGCTTTCTGGTCTTTGGGATCGCCAGCAGGATCGCCGCCAGTAAGATCCACACCTCACCGTGGTCGCAGATCCGGCTGACTGGCACCATGACGGCATCCAGAACGCCGCAGCGCAGGTGAGCCTGTATCCAGTTCAAAATTGTCAGTTCAAAGGCTTGCATCGTTTCGGTCCTTTCCTATTCGCTGTGGGCCATCATACCATATCCGCCGCAAAAAGAAAAGTGCCTTTCCATTCGTGGAAAGGCACTTTTTCAATGAGTTTACGCGGCCTTGCGGCGCTCCATGCTGCGGATGACGAACAGAACGCACAGCATCAGCGCAAAGCTGACGGCCCAGGTAATATACACGTTCTGGACGAAACCGGCCACGATGAAGCCAACCACGCAGACACCGGCCACCGTCAGCACATAGGGGATCTGGGTGGCAACGTGCTCCAGATGGTCACACTGGGCGCCGGCGGAGGCCATGATGGAGGTATCGGAGATGGGGGAGCAGTGGTCACCCATCACAGCGCCGGCACAGCAGGCGGAGATACCGATGATGAGCAGCTCGCTGGAAGCGGGGAAAATAGCGGTAACAATGGGGATCAGGATGCCGAAGGTACCCCAGGAGGTGCCGGAGGCGAAGGCCAGAATACAGGCCACCACGAAAATCACGGCGGGGAGCATGGAGTACAGTGTAGCGGCGGCGCCTTCCATGAGGTCATGGACATAGATGCTGGCGCCCAGAGAGGTGATGGTAGCCTTCAGAGAGACGGCCAGGGTCAGGATCAGGATGGGGGAGATCATGGCGTTGAAGCCCTTGGGGATGCAGGCCATGGCGTCCTTGAAGGTGATGACCCGGCGGGCCACCAGATAGATGACGGTGAAGAGCAGAGCAATGATGCCGCCCCAGGGCAGACCCATGAAAGCGTCGGTGTTGCCGAAGGCGCCGATAAAGTCTCCGGCGCAGTCGGTGCCGCCCCAGGCGTCCACGCCGAAGAAGCCGCCCACGTAGATCATGCCGGTGGTGCACACGGCGATCAGCACCAGAACAGGGAGCAGCAGGTCGATGACCTTGCCCTTGGGGTTCACGGCTTCATCCTCCGCGTTTTCCAGAGCGGAGAGGTCACCGGTCTCCCGGGCCTTGCGCTCATAGGTCCGCATGGGGCCGTAATCGAACTGCATAAAGGACAGGGCAATGATAAAGATGAAGGTCAGCAGGGAGTAGAGGTTGTAGGGAATGGCCTTGATGAAGAGCTGGATGCCGCTGATGCCGGTGTCCAGACCCTCGGCGGTGGAGGAAACGGCGGCGGCCCAGGAGGAGATAGGGGCGATCATGCACACGGGGGCGGCGGTGGCGTCAATGAGGTAGGCCAGCTTGGGACGGGAGATCCGGTGGCTATCGGTGACGGGCCGCATGACGGTGCCCACGGTGAGGCAGTTGAAATAGTCATCGATGAAGATCAGAATGCCCAGCAGGAAGGTAGCAAGGGAAGCCCCCACCTTGGTTTTAATGTTCTGGGAGGCCCAGCGGCCGAAGGCAGCGGAGCCGCCGGCGGCATTTACCAGTGCCACGATGATGCCCAGAAGAACAAGGAACAGGAAGATACCGGCGTTGTCTTTGATGGCGGCCACCAGGCCGTCGTTGACGATCATGTTCAGCGCGCCGATGGGGGAAAAGCCCTGAGAGAACAGAGCACCCACTGTGACGCCGATGAACAGAGAGCTGTACGCCTCCTTGGTGATAAGGGCCAGAGTGATGGCGATGACGGGGGGCACCAGTGCCCAGAAGGTACCGTACATGCTGTTGGCGGGCGCGCCGTCCTCAACAGCCAGAGCGCTGACACACAGCAGCGCGGCGGCGGTCATGACCAGCAGGGCCGTCCGCAGTAGGGGATGTTTTTTCATGGAGATTCTCCTTTCATTTTTGGGCCGCAGCCCATGCAACCGGAGAATACGCGTGAACTCCATCCTGTCAAAGCACATTGTGTTTCAGAACAAAAAATGGAGTCATGACATTCCGCCATGACTCCATTTGAAGGTCTCATTTCACCAAACAGATCCATGACAGCGCCCCGCCCGTTTCCGGGCGACAGTCCGGCGGATGTTTTCCGACGGCCCAGGCACCGACCCGCCAGGCAGCGGTACGGCCCTTCGGCGGCTGACCCTTTCCCCATCCTCTATGCCTGTCTGCCGGATGGTTACTCTTATCAGCCGCGCCTCTATCATGCGTTATCCAGTTGTATCCTACCCTATTATAGGTGAATTTCCGAACTTGTCAACGGTTTCTTCACAAAATGTTTATATTTTGCAAAAAGAACAGGGAACGCCGCGTTTTTGGCGTTCCCTGTTGGAAAAGTGCTGTCAGAAATTAGTAGCTGCCCAGGTCAGCGGACTTGTCGCCCTCGACGCTGATGCCGAACTCGTAGTCATTGCCGGGCAGAATGGCGTTGAGGATCACGCCGCACAGAGCAGCGATGGCCAGACCGGACAGAGTCACAGCCGCACCGCCCACGGTGAAGGTCACGCCGCCCACGGAGCTGAAGCCGAGGCCGCTGACAAACATGACGGCGGCAATGATCAGGTTTCGGGACTTGGTCAGATCCACCTGATTCTCCACGATGTTGCGGACGCCCACGGCGGAGATCATGCCGTAGAGGATGAAGCTGACGCCGCCCACGATGGCGGAGGGGATGGAGTTTACCAGCGCGTCGAACTTGGGGGAGAAGCTGAGGATGATGGCGTAGACGGCAGCCAGACGGATCACGCGGGGATCGTAGACCTTGGAGAGAGCCAGCACGCCGGTGTTTTCGCCGTAGGTGGTGTTGGCGGGGCCGCCGAACATACCGGCAAAGGCGGTTGCCAGACCGTCGCCCGTCAGGGTGCGGTGCAGGCCGGGATCGGCGATGAAGTTATTGCCGGTGGTGGAGGAAATGGCGGACACGTCGCCAATGTGCTCCATCATGGCGGCGATGGCGATGGGGGCCATGACCAGCACGGCGGACACGTCGAACTTGGCGAGGATGAACTTCTGGAGGCCAATGAGGTGTGCCTCGCCCACGGAGGCGAAGTTGACGAGGGGCTGCATGACGCCGTTGGCATCCGGCAGCTGGGCACCGCAGGCGGTGGCGATGGCCGCCACAATGTAGCTGCCTACCACGCCCAGCAGGATGGGGATGATCTTCACCATGCCCTTGCCCCAGATATTGGCCACCACGATGATGGCCATGGCCACCAGGGCCAGCCACCAGCAGGTGGCGGCGTTTTTGATGGCGGAGCCGGAGAGGTTCAGGCCGATCATGATGATCATGGGGCCGGTGACGATGGGGGGGAAGTACCGCATGACGGTCTTGGCACCCAGCACCTTAAAGAGCAGAGCCAGCACCAGATACAGGAGACCGGCGATGACGATGCCGCCCAGAGCGTAGGCCAGCTTCAGCTCGGGATCCAGACCGTCATAGGCGGGCATGGAGGCCACGGTGGAGAAGCCGCCCAGGTAGGCAAAGGAGGAACCAAGGAAAGCGGGGACCTTGAACTTGGTGCACACATGGAACAGCAGGGTGCCCAGACCAGCCATCAGCAGGGTGGTCTGGATGCTCAGGGGCAGGCCGTAGCCCTGAACCAGAATGGGCACCAGAACGGTGGCACCAAACATGGCGAACAGATGCTGCAAGCCTAAAATCAGCATACGGGGGGTGCCTAGGGTGCGGGCGTCGGTCACGGCTTCCTGACCGAGGATGGGTTTCTTTTTCTCGTTCATGTTTTTCTCCTCTCGTAACACACAAATCTTCTATCTAAATTATATAAATAGACCAGGTTCCTGCGGCGGTCCGCAAACAGGCATAAAAATACCGGCTCCTATAGCCGGTCAAAAAAGGGAAATGGAAATGACGGGACCATGAATCCCGAAAATGGAGGAAACGGCGCTTCGCATACTCATACTGGACTGCATCATGGTGTTACCTCCTAAGAAATTTATCTGGTTCATTATACAGAAGCCGGTTCCGGATTGCAAGCCGTAATATCTATGATTGGAATAGAAGTTTTCTGTTGGAAATTGTCAAAAATCACAGAAGAACAGCATTCGTGATGACCGGTTCCCGTTATTTGAGAGAACTGCTTCAGACTTGCTGTAGCCCGAGATTGTCGATAAAGTGGTAGATTCTCCGCAACGGTAAGGTAGGGCAGCCGTTAGCGGCTCCGCCGCTTTACGGATGCCGCATACC
>OKRU01004127.1_pt1 | contig 10896 bp, 7 predicted proteins | sample 1601131 | NCBI WGS metagenome assembly OKRU01 (sample SAMEA3541558, study PRJEB24748) | human gut metagenome | biome: human gut; feature: human-associated habitat; material: faeces | place: China | collected 2012 | reverse complement strand
CTTTTTCTTCCACAAGCTGAATAATATCCTGCTTTGTATAATTTCCCATTGGTATCCTCCCAATTATGCTATGTACTCATGAAATCTTTTGCAAGGGTAAATGCATAAAAGACTCCATGAGTACATATTTATTTATATCAGGGATTCACTCCCCTTTTTATGCCTCGTTAATCTTGCTCTCAATCTCTTTATCAATTTCTGCGATATCCACTAAAGATAAATCTTCTCTGCAGGAAGACTCTAAGCTGGTAAGTAAGGCGTTTGCTGTATCAAGAGAAGTCAGACAGTTCACACCTGTTTCTACCGCATGACGACGGATAACAAAACCATCTTTGCTTCTTTCAATCCCCTGTGAAGGTGTATCGATGATAAGATCAATCTGATGTCCTAAAATTAAATCCAGCAGGTTTGGATGTGACTCCTCAATCTTATTGACTCTCTTCGCCGGCACACCGCTTTCCTGTAATGTCTTGCATGTATTTCTTGTCGCATAGATTTCGTAGCCAAGTGCTGTAAATCTCTTACCAACTTCTACTGCATCTAACTTATCAGAATCCTTTACAGTCATGATCATCTGCTTATGCTTTGGAAGCTGTACGCCTGCGCCTAAGAACGCTTTGTACAATGCCTCGTTGAAGGACTTGGCAATGCCAAGACACTCACCGGTCGACTTCATCTCCGGTCCAAGACTGATCTCTGCACCACGCAGCTTCTCGAAGGAGAATACCGGCATCTTGATTGCGATGTAATCCGCAACTGGAGCAAGTCCTGGCTCGTAGCCGAGTCCACGGATCGTGTTGCCGATGATGACTTTGGTTGCAAGGTCAACGATCGGGATACCGGTTACCTTGCTGATATACGGAACCGTTCTGGATGAACGCGGGTTAACCTCGATGACGTAAACTTCCTCATTCATCGCGATGAACTGGATGTTGATCAGACCAACTACGTGAAGTGCCTGTGCCAGACGCTTCGTATACTCAACGATGGTCTCCTTAACTTTATCGCTGATCGTCGGAGCCGGATATACCGAGATACTGTCTCCGGAATGGACTCCGGTACGCTCGATATGCTCCATGATACCAGGGATGAGAATGTCGGTTCCATCGCACACGGCATCGACCTCAATCTCCTTACCCTGCAAGTATTTATCAACAAGGATCGGATGATCCTGTGCAATTCGGTTGATGATTCCGATGAACTCCTCGATCTCCTCATCGTTGAAGGCGATCTTCATACCCTGTCCACCAAGTACGTAGGACGGACGAACAAGTACCGGATAGCCGAGACGGTTGGCAACTTTCTTTGCCTCCTCAGCGGTAAATACAGTTCCACCTGCAGCTCTCGGGATATGGGTCTTCTCAAGAATCTCATCAAAAAGCTCACGATCCTCGGCAGCATCGACATCCTCTGCCTTGGTACCAAGAATCTTAACGCCCATCTTCATTAACGCTTCGGTTAACTTGATAGCGGTCTGTCCACCGAACTGAACGACTGCTCCGTCCGGCTTCTCGATATTTACGATGCTTTCAACATCTTCCGCGGTCAGCGGTTCGAAATAAAGCTTGTCTGCAATATCAAAGTCTGTAGATACGGTCTCAGGGTTGTTGTTGATGATAACCGTCTCCCAGCCTTCCTTTGCGAATGCCCATGTACAATGTACGGAACAGAAGTCGAACTCGATACCCTGTCCGATACGGATTGGACCGGATCCGAGAACAAGAACCTTCTTCTGTGGCTTTGTCTCAACAGCCTCATTCTCGCTTCCGAATACACTGTAATAATATGGTGTCTCTGCTGCGAACTCAGCCGCACAGGTATCAACCATCTTGTATGCTGCAACGATTCCGTTCGCATAACGCATCTCTTTGATCTCTTCCTCGGTCTTACCGGTGAGTCTTGCGATCACGTTATCCGGGAACTCAATTCTCTTTGCTTCCTTTAAAAGTTCAACAGTAAGTTCTTCATTCTGAAGTCGCTTCTCCATCTCAACAAGGATGGCGATCTTGTCGATGAACCAACGGTCAATCTTCGTAATATCATAAATGTGATCGTAAGATACGCCACGGCGCAGTGCCTCTGCGATCACCCAGATTCTACGGTCATCTATAACATGAAGCTGTGCCTCAAGTTCCTCATCATTAAGGTTCGAGAAGTCATAAGACAACAGACAATCCACATGCTGCTCGAGAGAACGGATGGCTTTCATTAAAGCACCCTCGAAGTTATCACAGATACTCATAACCTCACCGGTTGCCTTCATCTGTGTACTTAAGGTTCTCTTTGCGGTCAGGAACTTATCAAACGGAAGTCTTGGAATCTTGACAACGCAGTAGTCAAGCATCGGCTCAAAGCTTGCGTAAGTCTTCTGTGTGATGGCGTTTTTGATCTCATCAAGGGTATATCCCAAAGCGATCTTCGCGGTAACCTTGGCGATCGGATATCCGGTTGCCTTAGATGCCAAAGCGGAAGAACGGGATACTCGAGGGTTAACCTCGATAACACAATATTCAAAGGAATCCGGATTCAAAGCGTACTGTACGTTACATCCTCCGGTAATCTTTAACTCATCGATGATGTTTAATGCAGAACTACGGAGCATCTGGTATTCCTTGTCTCCGAGTGTCTGTGACGGAGCAACTACGATGGAATCTCCGGTATGTACGCCGACCGGATCGATGTTCTCCATGTTACATACGGTAATACAGTTGCCGTTCGCATCACGCATTACCTCGTACTCAACTTCCTTCCATCCGGCGATGCAGCGCTCTACAAGAACCTCACCGACACGGCTTAAACGAAGTCCGTTACTCAAGATATCAACAAGTTCCTGCTCGTTGTGGGCGATACCACCGCCGCTTCCTCCAAGTGTGAAAGCCGGACGAAGTACAACCGGATAACCGATCGTATTTGTGAACTTGATACCGTCTTCTACCGTATTAACGACCTGTGATGCCGCACAAGGCTCACCGATCTTCTCCATAGTATCCTTGAATGCCTGACGATCCTCAGCCTTGAAAATTGTCTCAGCAGTTGTACCGATCAGCTTGACTCCGTTCTCCTCAAGGAATCCGGATTCTGCAAGTTCCATACCAAGGTTTAATCCCGCCTGTCCTCCGAGTGTCGGAAGAACACTGTCAGGTTTCTCCTTCAAGATGATCTCTTTTAATACATCAACCGTCAACGGCTCAATATATACCTGATCCGCAATCTGCTTATCGGTCATGATGGTCGCCGGGTTCGAATTAACGAGACATACCTCTACGCCCTCTTCCTTCAGGGAGCGGCATGCCTGTGTTCCGGCGTAATCGAACTCAGCTGCCTGTCCGATGACGATCGGGCCGGAACCGATCACTAATACTTTTTTAATCTCTTTATTTCTTGGCATTATTTATCTCCTCCCATCATGGTAATGAAACGGTCAAACAGATACGCGGAATCCTGTGGTCCAGGGCAAGCCTCCGGGTGGAACTGAACCGTAAAAATATTCTTACCGATATATTCAAGGCCCTCGTTTGTTCCATCGTTAACGTTGACAAATGCAGGTTTGGCAACATTCGGATCCAATGTATCCGTATCAACAACATATCCGTGATTCTGGGAAGAAATATAAACACGGTTCGTCTTAAGATCCTTAACCGGATGATTTCCTCCACGATGTCCGTATTTCATCTTGTGCGTATCCGCTCCGGTTGCCAATGCCATAAGCTGGTGTCCGAGACAGATTGCAAAAATCGGCACATCACTCTCATATAATTTATGAATCTCTTCAATAATTTCCTTGCACTCCTTCGGGTCTCCCGGTCCGTTGCTGAGCATAATGCCGTCCGGATTGGTAGCAAGAATCTCCTGGGCGCTTGTGTGTGCCGGGTAGATCGTTACCTCACAACCTCTTGCATTCAGGGATTTCGCAATATTATTCTTTGCACCAAGGTCAAGCAAAGCGACCTTCTTACCGGTTCCGCGAAGAACCTTCTTATCGCTGCAGGTTACTTTATCCACAACGTTTCCGGTCGTGTATTCCTTTAATTTCGGAAGGATTTCATCGAGATTGTAGTTCTCATTTGTTGTAATCATTCCGTTCATGGTTCCCTTCTCACGGAGAATCTTGGTCAGAGCACGTGTATCAATACCTGCTACTCCCGGAATATCATGCTTTAATAAGAAGTCCTGAATCGTTCCCTCACAGCGGAAGTTGCTGGCGGTGCGGGATAATTCTCTTACGATATATCCGTCCGGCCAAGGACGCGCAGACTCCATATCCGGTGTAATTCCGTAATTTCCGATCAGCGGATAAGTCATGACAACTGCCTGTCCCGCATAGGATGGGTCAGTCAGGACCTCCAAATATCCAGTCATAGAAGTATTAAATACGATCTCACTGATCACTTCTCTTGTCGAACCGATACTTGTTCCAGTAAATACGGTTCCGTCTTCGAGTATCAAGAAAGCTTTCATTATATGCCCTGCCTTTCTGTTGTGTTTCCTGCATCTTGGCAAAAAAAAAGAGGGAGTCTCTTTTCTTGCTATCATTATGGCAGACTTATCGCCTCTGCCTAAATTGTAAAAAGTTTATCATAATATGGCACTTTTTTCAACTACTTTAGCATCGAAAAAAGTGCCGAGGTTTTTTTAATAAATATGTACAAATTATACATTTTGTTGGTAACACCCATTATCCGATCAGTTGAACCAGTCCGATCACGACCGCCAGAATACAGAAGAACAGCGATCCGAAGACAACCGAAAGTACCACACCTGTAGAAAGAGGTTTCTTCTCATAAGTAACTTCGTCAATCGCCACAGCCTGCATTGAAACAAAATCATTGTTTGGCATCACATTCATTCTGGAGAACTTACGCCTTGCAAAATAATTTTCCGTCCATACCGGCATTGCATTCACCGTGACTATTGAAAGATTATAAACGCTTTTTGCATATTTTCTCATTTCTTCCAGCAGTTTCTTACCGATTCCACGTCGCTGGTACATCGGATGCACATAGAGCATCGTGATATGTCCCTCGGTCTGCATCGCAGACATTCCGACAATCGTCCCCTGCTCATACGCGCCCCACATAACCAGATAATTCTCTTCCATCATATGTTTCAGATAATCCTGATGGCTATACTGTTCAAAAGCCTGCACCATCTTCGGATTGTTGATTGAATTCCGCAAGCAGTAATCAAAGACGCCGCGCGCGAGTCCTGCTGCCTCCGGTAATTGTTCAGTTGTCAGTAATTTTATTTCCATTGCTAGTGCTTCCTTTCTTTTATCGCAAAAAAATTAACGTTCCATTCTTTCGCCAATCAATGATTGGAAAAACAATTGCGCATCCCAATCTCTGGCTCTACAGATCCGTTGCATCCTCCACCAGACGGTCACGTAGACCACTGTATCGTTTCAACTGCGAATTGTTCGCGATCATCTGCTCAAACGTCGTATCATTTCCCACAATTGTAACACATTTTTTTGCTCTGGTCACAGCCGTATACAAAAGATTCCTATTCATCAGCATACGTGGCCCCGACAGAAGCGGAATCACGACCGCCGGGTACTCCGATCCCTGCGACTTATGAATGGTTACTGCATACGCAAGTTCCAGTTCCTCGAGCAGTTTATACGAATACTCCACCATACGTCCCTCATCAAAGCACACCGTAACCGTCTCCGCAAAATCGTTGATCTCCTCGATGATTCCGGTATCTCCGTTGAACACTCCGGTTCCTTTATCGATACACAATCCGTATTTGCTGCGAATCTCCCACTCCAGCTGATAGTTGTTCTTGATCTGCATTACCTTATCGCCTTCGCGAAAAAGCGTTGTGCCGTGTTCCTTCTCCTTTTTTCGCTTATCCGGCGGATTCAGATACATCTGTAGCACCGTGTTTAAGCGTTCCACACCAAGCAGACCTTTACGCATCGGCGTCAGCACCTGGATGTCCATCATCGATGCTCCGACAAACTTCGGAAGCTTCTGTAAGATCAGTTGAAGCGTGACGTTAATAATCTTGTCCGCATCGTAACGTTTCAGGAAGAAGAAATCCATACTCTTGTTATCTAATTCGACCGGCTCACCGCGGTTGATCTTATGCGCATTGACAATGATGTCGCTCGTGCTTGCCTGTCGGAAGATCTTCGTCAGCATAACCGTGTGAAAAAGCCCCGAATCAATAATATCCTTGAGCACATTTCCCGGACCGACACTCGGCAGCTGGTTTACGTCCCCCACCAGGATCAGCCTTGTTCCTGCTACAATTGCTTTCAGCAGCGAGTACATCAGCGAGATGTCGACCATCGACATCTCATCAATGATGATCACATCCGTCTCGAGCGGATTCTGCTCATTCCGCTCAAAGCCTGCATTTCCTTCTACACCACCGTTCAGTTCCAACATACGGTGAATCGTGCGCGCCTCAAATCCAGTCGTCTCACTCATACGCTTCGCTGCGCGTCCCGTCGGTGCCGCAAGGAAGATATCCATGCCTTCCGATTCAAAATATTTAATGATCGTATTGATCGTTGTTGTCTTTCCGGTTCCCGGTCCACCGGTGATCACAAGCACACCGTTTCGGACTGCTTCCTTGACCGCTTCCACCTGATGCTCATCTAAATCCATCTTCGTCTGCTTCTCGATCTGACGAAGGCGTGCCTCGATCTCAATATCCGGCACATCGAAACTCGCGTCCAGATTCTTAAGCATCGTCGCCGCATTTGCTTCCATATAGAAGAAAGCACTCGCATAGATCTGTGTGACATCATCCACCTGGCGCATGATAATCTTGCGGTCCATCGCGAGGTTCATGTAATGTTTCTCAATATATTCCGGTTCAATTTCAAGCAGCGCGCTGGCTCTCTGCGTCAGTTCCGGCATCGGCAGATAGGTGTTGCCCTCATTCGAAGCCTGCAGCAAAGCGTACTGAATGCCACTCCGGATACGGAAATCGGAATCCGTCCGGATGCCGACACGCGAGGCAATCTCATCCGCAGTCCGGAATCCCACGCCGTCCACATCATCCGCCATACGATACGGATTTTCCTTTAAAATGCTGTACACTTCCTGCCCATATGTATTGTAGATTTTGACCGCAAGTGTTGTGCTGATTCCATACTGCTGCAGGAAGATCATCGCCTGTCGCAGATCACGCTTCTCATTGACCTGATCCGCAATCTCCATTGCTTTCCTTTGGCTGATACCTTTGACTTCCGCAAGTCGCTCCGGTTCTTCCTCGATAATGCGGAACGTATCTTCCTTGAATCTTCGCACAATACGCGCTGCCAAAGCGATACCGATTCCCTTGATCGCACCGGATCCAAGATAACGCTCGATCGCAAGCGCGTCCTGTGGCGCTTTTTCCTCGAAGCTTTTGACCGCAAACTGTCGTCCGTAGGTTGGATGATCCGTATACTCCCCCTTCGCCTCGATGCATTCGCCCTCTGCAATATCCGAAAAAACGCCCACACAGGTCAGTTCTTCCTCGTCACAGATCATGACCATTACCGTGTAGCCATTGTCATTATTTCGAAATATGATGTGATCCACATATCCGTTTATCACTTCTTCATTACTCTGTTGCTGCTTATCCAAAGTATCTTCCTCGTCTTTCCTCTCACCTGCGGCTTCCCGCAGACCTTATGTTCTATTATGAAGCACAAGGGCGATACTTGCAAGGGTGCATTTATGCTTTCTGTTCCGGCAACTAGAGAATCTGTTATATCTGCAGATAGCTGGACAATATACAAAAAACCCCGGAGCTGCAACTCCGGGGTATACTGTGTCAGTCATGAACACATCTCTTTATTTTTGCCTATTGCATTATAGCCTGATCACTCTGTGGTCGTAATATTCAGATTTCTACGCATCTGCTCATAAAGCTGCTGCGTGAGGTTCTCTCCCACCTGATCCACAACCTCGTCTGCAACCATCTCAATTGCCTGATCCATATAGAGATCCCTGTACTGTGACATCGTGGAATCCTCATCCTCCGAAGTGAATGTATCCTTCACCTGTTTGAGCATCTGTTCCACAAAGTAGGACTCAAAATCTTTAATAACGCCTTTTAACTCATCTTCCGAAGCATCGGAAGACACTCCCTTGAGAGAATTCTGTAACGCATTGCTCGACGCTGCACTCGCGTCTGCCTTTGCACTCTGATAATTGGAATTAATTCCGGAAATTCCTGATAAATCCATCTATCGTACCTCCATCCCGAAACGCAGATCATTCAAATTCATAATCCATCTCCGATGTGTTACTCAACCAGCACAACTCAATAACTATCGTTTCAGATTATTTGCAGTATCCAGCATCGAATCCGCGGTCGTGATTGCCTTCGAGTTCAGCTCATAAGCTCTCTGTGCAACGATCATGTTCACCATCTCATCCGCTACCTGAACGTTGGATCCCTCCAGACGACTCTGGATGACATCACTACGCTCCAATCCCGGTGTTGCACCTTCCAGCAACGGGTTACCGGAAGCTGCAGTCGCCTGCAGACGGCTGGAAGAAAGCTTCTCAAGTCCCGCCGGATTGTTAAACTGATAGATTCCGAAAGACTGATTCAGTGGAATCACCTGACTGGTTGCCGGATCACGGTATGAGATCGTACCGTCATCTGAGAACACCATGCTCTCCGACTGCACATTCTGTGGAACCAGAATTTCATTTCCACGCGAATCAAGAACCGGACATCCCTGCGAATCTGCAAGCATCGTCCTTCCGGCAGCATTCAGGCTCCATGTAAAGTTACCATTTCTTGTATAATAAGTATTGCCGTCCTCGCCACGCACTGCGAAGAATCCGTTTCCCTGGATAGCAAAATCGGTCTTGCTCTCACTGTCGAGGAGGGCTCCCTGCGTAAACATAGAAGTTGTCGCAGCCACTCTTGTTCCGAGTCCGACCTGCGCGCCAACCGGCTTCTGGTCTCCATTAGCGGAAGTGGTTCTCGTCTGGATCGTCTGATAGAGCAGGGACTTAAACTCTGTGCGCTCCGTCTTATATCCGGTTGTATTAACATTCGATAAGTTGTTGGCGATCGTGTCAACATTCGTCTGCTCCGCAAGCATTCCTGTCGCAGCCGTATATAAAGCTCTCATCATAAGGCAATTACCTCGCTGTCTCTTATTTACTCTGTGTTTCTATTCCGGCTTCCCTGCCAAAATGCATTCTAACGCATGTTCCATCCTATTATTTGCTCATCTACTGCACGCGTCCGACATTATTGACGGCGCGATCCAGTGTGGAATCGATCGAAGTGATCACTTTCTGTCCCGCCTCATAGGCTCTCTGGATCGTGATCATGTTGACCATCTCCTTAATGACATTCACATTCGATGTCTCAAGCACTCCCTGCTCCACCTTGGCATCCGTAGCGATCCGGTTGCCTCCGTCCAACAGGTTGTACATATTCTCTCCGTACTTCTCAAGATAGTCATAATTATCAATATCAACCATACCAAGCGTTCCGACAATCTGCTCGTTCTGCATGATATAGCCAAGCTGGTTCACGGAAAATGTCTGATTCGGATCAATCTGAATCCGGTTACGAGGATCCGGGTCTCCATTCATCGCGCCGGTTGCATTCAGTACATAATCTCCATCCTTCGTCACAAGATATCCTTCCGTATTCACGGTAAAGGAACCGTCTCTTGTATATTTCACTGAAGTGTTTCCATCCTTGTCGGTGAAAGCGATCGCGAAGAAACCTTTGCCATCAATTGCAAAATCGCTCGTATTGTCTGTCACCTTAAAACTTCCCGAATCATAATCCGTATAGACCTGTCCGAGGTGTACACCGTAGGTAATCGTTCCAAGCTTCTTCGGCAGATAAGAATTCGAAGAATCCTTCAGGCGATACGACATCTCATCCGCAAATGTGCGGCTTGTCGTTCCTTCCTTCTTATATGCGGTTGTGTCCGCGTTGGCCAGATTGTTCGCCAGAATATCCAGGCGCTTCATCTCATTGACCATACCGGTGTGTGCCGTGTACAAACCCTTAACCATATGACACCTCTGTTTCTAAACTTTATTACCCATAAAAACGTGCTACATCCGGTCTTTGCGAAGCGAACTTTCATCGCCGGATGTTCCGTACCTACACTTCAAATTATATATCGGTCATTTCGAGAAAAATATAATACTCGTCCTTGAAAATTCCGTTATAAAACATGAAAAGTGCGCAAATAATCCGCGCACTTCCCTGTCACTTTAATCGTCGTCTCTTTTTCCTGCAAGAAACTCTACATATTTACCGGTTCCGATTGCCACACAGGTCATCGGATGCTCAGCTGTCATTGTGTTGATTCCTGTTCTCTCCTCGATCAGTTCCTCGAGTCCACGGAGCAATGCGCCACCTCCGGTCAGTACGATACCGCGATCTGCGACATCGGCAGCCAGTTCAGGTGGAGTCTTCTCCAATACAGAATGTACAGCTTCCACAATCTGCAGTGTCGGCTCACGGAGCGCTTCCTCGGTCTCCTCGGAGCTGACTGTGATTGTTCTAGGAAGTCCGGTCACAAGGTTACGTCCGCGTACATCCATCGTCTCATTCTGTGCAAGCGGATAGCAGGTTCCAATCTTAATCTTAATATCCTCTGCGGTACGCTCACCGATCAGAAGATTGTGTTTCTTACGCATATAGCGGACCAACGCCTCATCAAAATCATCTCCGGCAATCTTGACCGATGTACTTACAACCGATCCTCCAAGAGAAATGACAGCGATATCCGAAGTACCGCCTCCGATATCTACGATCATATTTCCGCATGGTCTTGCAATATCGATTCCCGCACCGATTGCAGCAGCGATCGGCTCCTCAATAATTTCTACCTCGCGGGCACCAGCCTGATAAGTAGCGTCCTCAACGGCCTTCTTCTCTACCTCAGTAACACCACTCGGT
>OKRU01004121.1_pt1 | contig 10905 bp, 8 predicted proteins | sample 1601131 | NCBI WGS metagenome assembly OKRU01 (sample SAMEA3541558, study PRJEB24748) | human gut metagenome | biome: human gut; feature: human-associated habitat; material: faeces | place: China | collected 2012 | reverse complement strand
AGAAGTGGTCCGCCATGCGGAAGTATACCGCGGTGCATTTGCCATTTCCATCTGCAAATCCAGAAGGTGTATATAAGTACTTTATCGAGACTATGTTAGATGGCGGCGATATGCAGTTCTTATGGACATATGGTGTAGAGGGCGTTCATTGGTCAACAGCAGCAGAGGAAGTTTGCGGCGTTACATACGAGGAAGGTCAGTTCCATATGTTAGAGAACAGAGAGAAAGAGGGAACTGTTTATACAAAGAACCACATTGACCCGATGCTTGCAGTTGCTCCGCTTGAGAACGATCCAAAGGCAGATGCAGTAGCAGAAGAGGCAAAGGTTTCTGCAGAGACTTTCCAGGAGCACAGCAAGATGGCTCAGCTGGTTGTTTCCACTGATGAGATGGCAGAGTATAACGGTGATCTGACCACACTTAAGAATGAAGTAATCGCTAAGGTTGTTACTCAGGGCATGAGCGTTGAGGATGGTATGGCATACTTTGATCAGCAGGGTGGAAATAACTGGTCTCAGAAGATTGTTGATTCTCTGAACAACTAATCAGTCCCAAACCTGACTTGTATGCACTAAGTTAAAAGCGTATGCAGGACAATTGATTTGTATGACAGACGGATAGCTGCTGGGAGGCATATCAATAAATTTGACTCTCAGCAGTTTTTTTCGTCTTTCAGATAGATGGAAGAAGCGCACATACAGTGAGATTTCTGACATCATTTTTGATGCAGGAAAAATCCGAAGCATCTAAGTTTACAAATATAATAAAAAAGGAGAAAACGATGGCAAAAAAGAACACTATAACGCTCCCAGACGGGACTGTTGTATCACACAAGAAGCCACTCAAAGAGCAGATGTATAAGTACAGATGGTTCTATTTGATGTTCCTTCCTGTATTTATCTTTGTAGTAGTATTCTACTATCTGCCAATGTTCGGTATTGTTTATTCATTCACCGAGTACAAGCTGATTAAAGATCCTGTATGGACGGGATTCAAAAACTTTGAGACTTTGTTTTCAAAGCCAATGTTCTGGCGTGCATTTAAAAATACGCTGTTTTTAAGTATCTCTAAGCTGCTTTTGAATACATTTGCGGCAGTAGTTGTTTCACTGTTATTAAACGAGATTATAAACGTTCATTTTAAGAAGGTTGCACAGACAATTATTTATCTGCCGCATTTCTTATCTTGGGTTGTTACAGCATCTGTTTTTGGTTTGATTCTTTCTCCATCAAGTCAGGGTCTTGTAACCTCATTCCTTGCTTCAATCGGTGTGGTTGAAAAAGGAAGCGAGATTTATTTCCTTGGAAGCTTAAAGTGGTGGACACCGGCATTCTTTGTTATTAACGTATGGAAGGATACAGGATGGCAGACCATTATCATCATGGCAACACTTGTTGGTATCAGCCAGGAAATTTATGAGGCTGCTGGTATTGATGGTGCAGGACGCTGGAAGAAGATGTGGTACATCACCATGCCGGCACTGGCAAACACGATCATCACTGTTATCATCCTGAACTTGGCAAAGGTTCTTAACTTGTTCGAGTCTGTATTCGTATTACAGAATGATGCTGTTATGGAAAAGGCAGAGGTTATTCAGACATACGTTTACAACCAGACCTTCAACAGCGGCGGTATCCCGAATTACGGTTATACTACAGCGGTAGGTTTATTCAAGTCACTTGTCGGCTGCGTACTCGTACTGATCTGTAACTATATCAGTAAGAAGGTTCGTAACGGACGCGGTATTGTTTAAGGAGGTGGAGAACAAATGAAAGATCATCCAAAGATTAGACTTTTTAATGTAATTAATGGAATCATTTTTATTCTGATCTCCATTATCATGTTGATTCCGATTTATAAGGTATTAGTCGATTCCTTCGACTTAAGTTCTGCTTATGGTATGAGATTGTGGCCGAAGCAGTTTGGTCTGGCTGGATATGAGAGTGTATGCCCATCCCACGCCGGTGGATCAGGAGGGGACGCTGGAACGCACCCTGCTCAGCATGAAGCAGTTCCATGAAAAGGACTTCAAGCTGGTGATCCTGATCTGCCCCACCACGCCGGAGGTGGAGGAGGAAGCCTACGGGCAGGTGCTCCGCATCACGCGCAGAGCACAGCTGAATGCGGAAACCTACCTGTTCACGGCAGGCGACCTGCGGGAGATAACCGGGGTTCTGCGCACCGCAGGGCTGAACGATCAGGGAGCAAAGCTCCTGTCCATGTTTGGCTACTCCAACGTGCGCAACATCTGCCTGCTGGCGGCCTCCATTCTGACGGCGGACGCCGCGCTGCTGATCGATGATGACGAGGTGTTTGAACTGCCGGACTTCGTGCCGCGCTCTCTGGAGTTTCTGGGAAGGCGGGTCTACGGCGACATTGTCCACGGCGTGGCGGGCTACTACCTCAACAGCAAAGGGCAGTATTATGACGATGTAAGACCGGAGCCGTGGATGACCTATTGGGACCGCTTCGGCTGCAAGGCGCGCGCCTTTGACCAGATCATCGGCAGCGGACCGCGGCTCAAGCGCACACCCTTTGCCTTCGGCGGAGCCATGATCCTGCACAGAGAGCTTTTCGAGTGTGTACCCTTTGATCCCCTTGTAACCCGGGGTGAGGATGTGGATTATCTTATAAACAGTCGGATCTTCGGATTCAGCTTCTTTCTGGATAATACCCTGTCCATCAAGCATCTGCCGCAGCCCAAGTCCCACCCCCAGTGGAAACGTCTGCGGGAGGATATCTACCGCTTTGTGTACCAGCGGGCAAAAGTGGCAGGGCAGAGAACAACGGGGAATCTGGTTCACGTCAGCCCGGAGGACTTTGATCCCTATCCGGGGGAATTTCTCAAGCCGGATTTGGAGGAGAAGATCTACCGAAGCAGCATGATGCTCTCCGCACAGTACCTTGCGGAGGGCGATTCTGACGCCGCCATGGAGGCCATGCGCAACGTCTACCTTGCCAAGCATGATGCTCCGCCGGTCTTCGACGCCTTCCGCGCTTATCTGGAAACCCAATCACAGTGGGAGAAGCTCATCCATCTTGTGCGGCAGGAGCGGTACACCGTCCGGGCTGTGCTGGAACGGCACAATGTCTCCGCGCCGGAGATCCATCTGGACAGGGAGCACCGCCGGAATCTCACGCAGGAAGAGCTGTTGACTGTACTGGCAAAGCTTCCTGTATTTTCCGTTTTTACGGAACAGGAGCGCACGATCCTCCATGATTACTGCCATGTGAAAACCTACTATGAGCATGAAACGGTTTTTACCAGTGGGGATCATAATGAGGAGGTCTGTCTGGTACTCAAGGGAAAGCTCCGACTGGTGGCCAACCGGGAAGCAAGCAGCGGCTCCGCGCCACTGGAGATTGCGTACCTCACACAAGGGAGCTTTCTGGGGGAAAATTGCCTTTCCCAAAGCGTGTTCCGCCTCAGCGGAACAGCAGAGGAATTCACAGAGCTGCTGTGCATTTCCAAGATGCGGTTAAAGCGCCTTCTGAACGAGCATCCCGCCATCGGCGTCAAGCTCCTGCAATGCTTCCTCGCAAGCCTGTCCGAAAAGATCAACCGCTCCAACGATCTTAGGAAGGAAACGGCCGCATACGACTACAACGCAGTTGATATGCCCACAGATGTCTGAATTCATTGGGTTCTGTAGGAACAGCTCTTTGGGAACTTTTCCCTGTATGTTCTCGTCTTATCTGATGAAAGATCGGCCCGCATATGATTTGAAAAGAGATGCAAAAAATGAGAAGACAGATCTCTATCCTGCTGGCAGCACTTCTGGTCCTTACTCTGCTTGTCGGCTGCGGCGGCTCGGGTTCCGCAAAGCCCGCAGCAACCGGCTACGCCTATGATACAGATGCGTCCACCGCGCCGGAAGCGCCCATGGAACAGGATAGCAAGTTCAACATCACAGCTGTCGTGGCGGACGATGCTCTGCGCGACGCAAAGATGATCTACCGCGCGAACATTGACCTGCAAACCACCGACTATGAAACAAGCGAAGCGGCCATCAGCAATCTCGTGCGGTCCTTCGGCGGTTACTTTGAGAGCCGCAGCCTCAGCAATCGCTCCAGCGGCTACCGGTACAGCGACTGCACCGTGCGTGTTCCTGCCGAGAGCTTTGAGAGTTTCTGCAATCAGGTCGGCGAGATGTGTCATGTGGTCTATATGTCCTCCAGCGCGGAGAACATCACCGAAGCTTATTATGACACCGACTCCCGCCTGAAAACTGCGCAGATCAAGCTGGAGCGTCTGCAGAATCTGCTTGCCAACGCGGACAACATGGCGGACATCATCACCATTGAAAGCGCCATCAGCGAAACGGAATATGAGATTGAGCCTCTCTCCGGCACACTGCGCCGCTATGATGCGCTGGTGGGCTACGCCACCATCTACATGACGCTCAGCGAAACGTACAAACTCTCGGAAAACAGCGCCGCGCCGCTGACCTTCGGTCAGCGTGTTTCCCGCGCCCTGTCAGATGGTCTGCGTGACGCCGGCGTATTCTTTGAGGAACTGATTATCGGCCTTGCCGGTATGTGGGTGTTCGTGCTTGTGGCGGCTGTGCTCGTTGTGCTTCTCATCCGCGCTGTACGGAAGCGCGTCTTCCGCAAGAAAAAGAAGGATGAACCTTCTTCGCCGGAGAATCCGAATCATGACCAACCTCAAAAATGAGAATTACCCACAAGCAATATCTGACGCAGGCGTCATAGCTTTGACCTTGAAAGCGACCAAGCGCAGCTGCAGCAAAGCCGCCGCAGTGCGGTTTTCATGCCGTGCTTTGATTATTAGGAGGATCTGCCAAAGGCATGGACACAGGAACTCAGGCAGAGCGTTAAGCTCGCTGCGCTGCCTTTGAGCGCCATCCCGAAAAGGGAGTATTAAAAGAGCGGGCAAAGATAAAGCGGTGCTTAAAGTCTTATTGTAAGACTCGTTTTTCCTGAGCATACCTCAAGCGGGACGGTCGCATTTCAAAGACAGCCGCATTTGCCGGCGGGATACTGAACATTAAGCCCATAATTTCCGCCACTGACGGTGAAATACACCTGCTTGGAAAAGCGCGCGGCTCTAAGATGGGAAACAATCTGCTCGTTCAGGAGATTACAAGGTGGGCGGCATTGATTTCAGCAAGCCGGTGCTGCTTGGCTACAGCGGACTCTCCGACGCGCTTTTATTGAAGTACATCGAGGACAGCCGCCACATCTGGGAGGACAATCTGAAGGAGGTCCACTACACAACGGTGGGCAGCGTGATCGGAACGCACCTCGGACCCGGCGCCGTTGTGGTGGCATTCTTCAAGAACAAATGATGCGCCAAATATGCCGGTGGGCAAGCACAGTCTGTGCTTGCCCACCTTATCTTACTTGAAAGCGCCGTTTTTCGCTCAGTCGTCTGTGCGCTGCTTGGAATCGGAATTTTGAGATGTTTCCGGCACAGTCTCGGACTCCTGACGGGAAAACCAGTCGGTTTTCTTCCCGATAATATCCCCGGATACTGCATCGACCTTGTAGGAATACGCACACTTGTCCGTGTAGAACTCCAAGATATAGCAGGGTTTGCCAGAATTGCGGCTCAGCTCCTCCCTGGTGAACACGATCTTCTGTGCTGTTTCATCCAGACCCGCATCATCTAATGCGATCTGCTTTGCCTTCTCCAAGCCGATAAATTCAGGTGCAGAGGGAATGATCTTATCGTAGGTCTTATCCATAATCACGCCCAGAACAGCGTCGATTTTGTAGGTCCAACGAGCAGAGGCACTTTCAAAGGCGAAGTAATAGTAGGGCGACTTGATGCCGCCGGCAACCAGCGTTTCCTCGGTAAAGATGACTTTTTCGCTGACCCCGGCATCGTCCAGTGCGATTTTCTTCGCGTCCGCCAGAAGAATGAAGTGGTAAGCCTCCATGATGCTGCCGTCCTTGGCGTCCACCTTGTAAGAATACTGCTTCTTCGCGGTGTAGAACTCTAAGATGTAGCAGGGCTTGCCAGAATTGCGGTTCAGCTCCTCTCTGGTGAACACGATCTTTTGTGTGGCTTCATCAAGTCCCGCGTCTTTCAGGGCGATCTTCTTTGCTTCTTCCAAAGAGATGAAATCTGCAGTGTCGATTTCCGTTGTGGCGGTCTCTTTCTGCTTTTTCTCCAGAACGATGCCCAGCACCGCATCAATGCGGTATGTCCACTGTGTTTTTGCATCGGCAAAGACGAGCCGGTAGTAAGGCGTTTTGATGCCGCCGCTCACAAGGGTTTCCTCGGTAAAGCTGACTTTATCCTTGCATCCGGCATCATCCAGAGCGATTTTCTTCGCTTCGGAAAGAGTGATAAATTTCCCGGCGTAAATAATGCTGCCGCTCTTTGCGTCGATTTGGTAGAAATATTGATTCGTCCCGGTGTAGAACTCCAGCAGGTAGCAGGGCTTGCCCTGATTGCGGCTCAGCTCCTCTCGGGTGAACACGATCTTCTGCGTCAGCTCATCAAGCTTCGCGTCCTTCAGGGCAATCTTCTTTGCTTCCTCCAAGGAGATGAACTTCGATACACTGACAGAAGCAATGCCGGAGGCCTCTTGGAATTTAAGAAGCTCGTCCAACGACATGCGGGCAACCTCGTCCGTGGGCAGACCGGTTTTGTCTGCTGCGGTAAGGATCCAGTCGGCGCGGCCAAGGGAAACATGGAATTCCTCGGCGATCTTTGCTGCTTCGGCGTTTTCCGTCAGTTCGGAGTGGAAAACCAGCGTGCCGACGGCATCGGTCTGCTCCAGGGCCTGCTGGATCTCCGCAGAGAGCGATGCCTTTAGCTCGGCGTTCGCATCAAGACGGGAATCAAAAGAGATCAGAACAGTCGCTTCGCCATTTTCCATATATCCGCAGGCCTCGTAGGCGGCGACCGTGCGCGTTAGAGCGGTCTCGACACTCTGCTTTCCCAGCGCAACATCGCTGAGCGCATTTTCCGCATCGCTGTTCAGGCTGCGGATGCTCTTGACGGCGCCGCTCTTGGCAATCGTATATTCCACGCTGGGGTTGACATCCATTGTGAAGGTGCCTGCTGTCGCATTGTTTCGGATGGCATGTGTGGCGATGCCAGTACAGAGAACCAGTGCAAGGCAGGCAGCCATTGTTCCAAGCTTGGCCCAACCGGGCTTTCTTTTGGTATTTGCTTCGCTTTCCGCGTCAGCGATAAGCTCGTCATTGATCTTTCCGATCGAACGAAGAAGAACTTCGGTTTTCATAGCATAATTCCCTCCTTTTCAAGAAATCGTCTTAATTCGTTTCTCATACGGAAAAGCAAAGACGTCACCTTGCTCTCGCTCATTCCGTATGCGTCCGCAATATCCCGTATTGCGTAGAGATGATAGTATCTGCGGACAAAAATGTTACGGTTCAGCTTGGGCTTTGCATACAGGAAGCGGTCAATGGCGGCAGCCAACTCATTTTCTTCGATGGTCTGCTCCACAGTCGTTTCCGAAGGAACGCAGGCTTCCAACTCAGACAGCGCGAGGACTACTTGTCCGTGTCCGCGTTTTTCGGCAGTATACCGCTTATAACGGTTCAGAGCGAGGTTGCGCGTGATTTTCCCTAAGTAGATCGACAAACGGTTCGGACGCTGCGGTGGAATCGAATTCCATGCGCCGAGGTATGTATCGCTGGCACATTCCTCCGCATCCTCTTTGTTACGCAGTATGTTATATGCAATCGTGTGGCAGTAGTTCCCGTACTTTTCTGCGGTGGCGGCAATCGCGCTCTCGTTACGCGCCCAGTACAATTCTATGATCTCGTGGTCTTTCATTTTGCCCTCCCTTCTTTCCGTGTAAAGGCCTTTCACTTAATATAGACAACAAAAATCGTCTTTCATTGCGCGGACGGGAAAACTTTTTACAAATTTATCATATCATGCCGGAGCGGCGATTTCTACCGGCCTTAGACCAAGAATCACAGCATGGGCATTGAAAAAGCTAATGCAGTCAACACACATCTATCGGGTATCTGGTGTTGCAGTTTATAAAAGGAAGAAATACGCAGTTTGCGGAAAAGGTAGAGCTGAATTGCCAGAGCCAGATTTCGCCTGCCGCTCATTCCGTCCCGTCGGAATCTTGTTGGGGAGTGCCTTCCCTGCGAAGATAGGCGGTAAACCCGGCCGATTTGGCGTGCAATGTAATTCTTCTGCCTCTAACAAATCCCACGGCTTTTTATGCTGGTACGAAGCAGGTGGTGCCGGAGGACGGCATCAATCTGAACCGTGCGTTTCCCGGAAATGCCAAAGGCAGCCTCTCCGCACGGTTGGCTGTGGCACTGGAGAATGCCCTATACCCAGTAGCTGACTTTCTGGCAGACCTTCACGGGGGGATTATAACGAAGTGCTTCACCCGTTGGTATTCTTTCCCACGTCTGGAGATGCGGCAATCAACCGTACATCTTTGATAGCAGCTCAGACATTGACAGTTCCTTACCGTGTGCGATCCTCTGCACGGAACGGACTTTACAGCTGGGCAGTTCAGAAGAATGTCCCTGCATTGCTGATCGAGCGGGGAGGACGGGGAATATCAATATTCTTACGAAGAACAATGGTAGCCAAAAGATTTTCCGGTCATATTCCGAATGTATCAGCTAAATCTCGACGGTAATGAAAGTCGTGTCTAAAAAATATTGGGAAACTTCTGCCGTGCATTTTATAGAACCGGGATTGTAATGGAAATAACATTTAATTTATAAATAGGTGCTTAGCAAACTCAACCCCGAAGGCTGTGCGGCGGCGGAGCGCAGCGGTATTGCAAATTCCCATGCCATCCGCTATAATGAGCGTTAAGGAAAGGGCGGTGAGCAGGATGTATCGGGTGGCGGTTTGTGAAGACGAAAAAAATCTCCGTGAGGACTTGTGCGCACAGTGCGCGGCGATCCTGTCGGAGCTGCAGGTAGAGCATACGGTCACGCCCTATTCTTCAGCCGAGGAACTGGAGGCAGCTTTTTCAGCGGGTGCGGAGTTCTCACTGCTTTGTCTGGATATTCTGATGGACGGCAAGACCGGCATGAAGCTGGCGCAGGAACTGCGGGAGCGGGACGACAGGACCAGCATCCTGTTTATCACCGGTTCCACGGAGTTTCTCAAGGACGGCTACAGCGTCCGCCCCATCCAGTACCTGCTCAAGCCGGTTTCCCGGGAAGATCTGGAGCAGGCGATCAAAACGGATTTGCGGTTATATCATCAGCCCCGCACCGTAACCTTCCGGGTGGCCGGCAGGACCTTTGTCCTGCCGGCAGAGGATATCCTCTGCGCTGAAAGCCGGGATCACGGCAGCGTACTCCACACAACACATGGCGAACAATTCATTCTCTGCCCGCTGAGCCAGATGCAGGAGTATCTGCCGAAGGATCGCTTCTGCCGCTGTCACAACAGCTTCATCGTAAACCTCTTCCATATCCGCAGGGTCAGCAGCCGGACAATATGCCTGACAGATGGAAGAGATCTAAGCATCGGACGGCGCTATGATGATCGGAACGGCGGAAAACCGTGCGTTCTATGACATTGCGATGCGATACAAGAACGCCGAGGGCAACTGGGTCGAGGTCGATGAAGCGAATTTCCCCACAGGCGGTGTGGAGGTGGTGCTTCCTTATCCCAACGGCACAGACAGCAAGGATACCTTTACGATAGTCCACATGCTTACGACTGCTGCCCGTGCCGGTGAACTGGAGCTCGTTTCGCACACGAAGCAGGCGGATGGCCTGCACTTCCGTGTGACCAGTCTGTCGCCCTTCGGCGTGAGCTGGGTGAAGTATGCTGCACCTTCGGGCGGAGGCTCGGGTGGCAGCGGCGGCTCGGGCGGAGGCATCTTTAACCCGGCCTACAACATCATGGTCGAAAGGACTATGAACGGCAGCATTACCGTTTCGCCTTCGTCTGCTGCCAAGGGCTCCACAGTAACCATCATGGTCTATCCCGACAGGGGCTATGAGCTGGAAATGCTTATGGTTATGGACAAGAAGGGCAGCGAACTCGATCTCAGAAAGTGGGGCGGCGAGTACAGCTTCATCATGCCTGCAGGCGATGTGACTGTCAGAGCCCGCTTCGTTGAGGAAGCTCCAACACAGAGCTTTGCGGATGTTTCCACGGACGCCTACTACTATGAGGCCGTCAAATGGGCTGCGAAAAACAGCATCACCGGCGGCGTCGGCAACGGTCTGTTCGCACCCGACGCTCCCTGCACCCGCGCGCAGATCGTCACCTTCCTGTGGCGTGCAGCGGGCAGTCCGGAGCCGAAGAATGCCAGCAGTTTCTCTGATGTACCCGCAAGTGCCTACTATGCGAGGTCGGTGGCTTGGGCAGTCGAGAACGGGATCACGACTGGCACGGGCAATGGAAGATTCTCACCCGATGCTACCTGTACGAGGGCGCAAAGCGTGACCTTCCTCTACCGTGCGCTAAGTACCAGGGCAGAGGGTACAGCGGAGTTCCGCGATGTTCCCAAAAACGCGTACTATGCGGATGCGGTGGCATGGGCTGCAGCAAACGGCATCACCACCGGCATCGGCGGCGGGCTGTTCGGTCCCGATAATGACTGCACCCGTGCTCAAATCGTGACCTTCCTGTTCCGCACCTACAACAAATAATCGTCTCGGTACAATACAGATGTGGGGCGGCGGTATTATTCCGCCGCCCCATATTCTGGTTTCGGGTCGATGAATGAAAGGTATTCTTATTTGTAAGAGGAAAACGCAAAAGCTCACTTATAGGGCAACCGTGTCTGTTTTCCCTAATTCCACATCAAATCTTAAATAGCCGAAAAGGCATATTCTATTGACAAACTCAATCTGCTCGGTTATAATATACCAGCAGTATATACTACCAGTATATCAGGAGGCATCAATGGAACGTACAGAGACTCAAATGAAGATCCTCGAAGTTGGGAAAAAAGAATT
>OKRU01004120.1_pt1 | contig 10907 bp, 9 predicted proteins | sample 1601131 | NCBI WGS metagenome assembly OKRU01 (sample SAMEA3541558, study PRJEB24748) | human gut metagenome | biome: human gut; feature: human-associated habitat; material: faeces | place: China | collected 2012 | reverse complement strand
CCCGCCGGCTCGAGGAACAGGGCAACGGCCAGCGAGTAGAGCGCGTTGCCGAAGATGATGGAAGCCCAATTCCAGATAAGCTGCTTCCAGTGCGGATTCTGATTCATAGCGTTTCCTCCCGTATCTCTCTTCTATCATACCGGAAAACGGCAAAAAAATCCACGCCCGGCGGCCTGCCGCAGCGTGGATTTTTGTTCATTTGACAGATGAAAGTTTGATTTTTTACTCTTCGTCCAGCAGGCGCAGGCCGGCGGTGTCGGTGACGGGCAGCGAGAAGACGATGGAGCCGGCCTTTTTGTCGGCGTTGTCCATGATGGCTTTCATGATGGCGTTCTTCTCGGAAGTGCGGCTGACGATGAGCACCAGCTCTTTTTCGTTCACGAGGTCGATGCCCATGAACTTGGCTGCACCCTCCATGCCGGTGCCTTTGGCGTGGATGACGGTGCCGCCGCCGGCTCCTGCGGCCCGGGCCGCGTCCATGATAGAGCCGGTGTAGCCCTGATTGGCGATGACCAGCAGCAGGTCGTAACGGGTATCTTTCAAGGTGCTTTCCTCCTTCAGCTCAAGGGTCTGGTGTTCGGTGAGGAACAGCAGGGCGCGCTTGCCGCCGATGCTGCTTACCGGGACGATGAATGCGATGCCGGTACCCGGCACATCAATGCGCATCTGGCGGCGCAGGGCTTTCTGGATGCGGGGCCAGCTGTCCGCTGTGATGATGGCAAAGAGCACGGCTTTTTCGGTCTTTTCCAGCCCGAGGGTGGAAAGCGTCTCCTGAACGGCGGTGCCGGCACCCACGGTGCGGAGGCTGACATCGACGCCGAAGCTTTTATACAGCTTCAGAAAGGCGTCTGTCGTGGGGCGGTCGGTGATGGTGACCAGCCAGTAAAGCGTATTCACGGCAAAGCCTCCTTACAGTTCGATGATGGCGTCGTCCGGCAGTCCGGCCAGCAGGGCGGCAGTATCCAGCAGGGGCTGGGCGCTGCGGGCCTTGCGGGTCTTGAGCTGGGCCACAAGGCCCATGAGCTGGACGGTGATGAGGGGCGTCATGGCGACCATGGCCACCACGCCGAAGGCGTCGGTGACGATGTTGCCGCCTACGGCGATGCAGGCACCCTGCGCCAGCGGCAGCAGGAAGGTGGCCGTCATGGGGCCAGAGGCCACGCCGCCGGCGTCAAAGGCAATGGCGGTGAACAGCTTGGGCACCACAAAGGAGATGCCGATGGCCACCGCATAGCCCGGGATGAGGAACCACAGGATGGAAATGCCGGTGAGCACCCGCACCATGGCCAGCCCCACCGAAATGGACACACCCGCCGAGAGCGCCATGCCCATGGCCTGGGCCGAGATGGCACCATCGGTCACCTCTTCCACCTGTTTGTTCAGCACATAGACGGCCGGCTCGGCCTTGACGATGAAGTAACCGATGAGCATTCCAATGGGAATGATGATCCAGCGGAAGCTCTGCCCGGCCAGCACCTGACCCAGATAATTACCGGCGGGCATAAAGCCCACATTTGCGCCGGTGAGGAACAGCACAAGGCCCACGTAGGTATACGCAAGACCCACCGCAATGCGGCCCAGCGACCGGCGGTCCATGTGCAGAGCCGCAAATTGAAAAATGCCGAACATCACGATGATGGGCAGCAGCGAGACAGCGATCTCTTCCAGATACGTAGGCAGGCTGACATGGAACAGCTGCCACAGCTCCACCGAGTCGCTCACCTCCGGCAGCACCGGCGGGATATAGGTGCTGTCCGAGGCGCGGAACACGATGCCCAGAATGAGCACTGCCAGAATGGGGCCGATGGAGCACATGGCCACCAGACCAAAGCTGTCGTCTGCCGCGTGGCGGTCGCCGCGGATGGACGAAACACCCACGCCCAGCGCCATGATAAAGGGCACCGTCATGGGGCCGGTGGTCACACCGCCGGAGTCAAAGGCCACAGCAAGAAATTCCTTGGGCACAAACGCCGCCAGAAGAAAGATCATGCCGTAGAACAGCACCAGCAGCTTTGGCAGCGAGATGCCAATGAGCATACGCAGGAAGGCAAACACCAGAAACAGGCCCACGCCCGCCGCCACCGATAAAATAAGGGTGCGGTTCGGGATGGAGGGCACCTGATTTGCCAGCACCTGCAGGTCCGGCTCTGAAATGGTGATGAGGAAGCCCAGCAGAAAGCCGATGCCCAAGATCACCGGCAGCTTCCGGCTTTTGGTGATCACCGCACCCACGCGCTCGCCCATGGGGGTCATGCTCATCTCCGCGCCCAGTGTGAAGAACATGATGCCCACCACGATCATGGCGGCACCCAGCAAAAAGCACAGCAGGATGCTGGGCGACACCGGCGCAATGGTAAAACAGAGCACCAGCACGATGGCTGCAATGGGCAGCACTGCCTGCAGCGCTTCCAATAGTTTTTCCCGCAGTTTCGGGAGGGATGCTTTCAGGATAGCGTCCACCGCCTTTCACCGTTTTGTATCCAGTTTGTACAAATCGGAAACAAGTATATGAATAGTATACAAGGCAAAAGCCGCCCCGTCAACAAACGGAGCGGCAAAGATCGGCAAAGACGCAGAAGCTTTACAGTTTCTTCCAAGTTTGTCTTTATTTCGTCAGATCTCCTGCTTTGCCAGCACGTCCGAAGTGGGGGTCTGGAACACCGGGATATTGGCATAGGGGTCAGCCACTTCTTCTGCAGGCAGGCTCTTCATGTAGGCATCCATGGATTCGGCCACCTTCTTGGCCACAGCCACCGCCTCCACCACGGTGCGTGCGCCCATCACGGCATCGCCGCCGGCAAATACGCCCTCGCGGGTGGTGCTGCCGTCCTCGCTGACGGTGAGCAGACCCTTCTGGTTGGTCTCGATGCCGGTAGTGGTCTTAACGAGGTTGCTCTCCGAGCCCTGGCTGACCGACACGATCACGCCGGTGTGGGGGTAGAAAATCTCACTGCCCTCCACCTGAGTGAACCTGCCATCTTCGCCCTTGACGGTATCGCGGCAGATCAGGCCGTTCTCGCGAATCTCCACCGGTGCTTTGCAGAAGCGGAAGCCCACGCCCTCCAGCTTTGCATAGCTCACCTCATACTCGGAGGCACTGATGCAGCTCTCGTCGCGGCGGGCATAGCAGGTGACGTGGCGGGCACCGTTGCGGATGGCGGTGCGGGCGCAGTCCATGGCAGAGTTGCCCACGCCGATCACGGCAACATCATCGCCCAGACGGAAGGCCTTGGAGTTTGCCAGGTAGTCGATGCCAAAAGCTACATTTCCCAAAGTTTCGCCCTTGATATGCATGGCGTTGGCCTTCCACAGACCGGCACCGATGAACACGCTCTTGTAGCCGTCGCGGAACAGATCATCGATGGTGATGGTCTTGCCGATGGTGGTGTTGGGCCGCACCTTGATGCCCTTCAGCTCCAGATGGCGGTACTGGAAATCGTCCAGCACGCTGTCCGGCAGGCGATAGTTGGGGATACCGTAGCGCATGACGCCGCCAATTTTATCGCGGGCATCAAAGATGGTCACATCGTAGCCCCAGCGTGCCAGCAGCACCGCAATGGTCAGGCCCGCCGGGCCGGAGCCAACGACTGCCGCCTTCATGCCGTTTTTGGGGGCAGGGCCGGCGGTCATTTTGTTGGCGTAGGTCGTGGAAATGTAGTCCTCAATAATGGAGAAGTGCACCGGGTCGTGGCTGGGCATCCGGTTGCGCACGCAGTGGCCCTCGCATTGGTTCTCGTGGTTGCACACCAACGCACAAACGGTGGTCAGCGGGTTATTCTCAAACAGCATCCTGCCAGCTTCGTCCATCTGGTTTGCCTTGAGCAGCCGAATGACCTCCGGGATGTTGGTGTGGATGGGGCAGCCCTGCTGGCACAGCGGCTTTTTGCAGCCCAGACAGCGGTTGGCTTCGTCCAGAACATGAAGTGCCATGAAGTTTCCTCCTTATTGCGTGCGGTTTTCCGATTTCATTCTCATTTGTTGTATCCAACATTGCATTGCTTTAATCATACACCACAAACCGTCCGGGCACAAGTGTTTCTGCATAAATTTTTTTCGATTATTTTTTGTCAATTCGTCAAAAAGATAATTTTTTGACGATATGCTCTGCCCATCGGCCCGGGCACCCGGCGGCACAGTGCGCCAAAATCGCTGGCTCCTGCCTGTGCCGCCGCCATGCGGGCGCAGTCTGCATTTTCTTTTTCCAGCTTTGCCAGCGAGTGGCTCAGCGGCAGGGATGCATGCTTCAGCAGCACAAGTGCTTCCCGCCTTGCCCCCAGCAGGTGCAGATAGGGCGGCAGAGCGGGCACTGTATCTGCCGTATAGCCCAGTGCAGCATCCATGGCAAGGCGGCGCATCCGGGCGCGGGGGTAACGCACAGTGGTCAGCGCGTCCAGCAGCTGGGGCAGGCCGGTGCAGCTGCGCACGGCGTTTTCCAGCCGGTGGTCCAATCCCTCGGAAACGCCCCGCACTGCGGCAAAAGGTTCCGGCCGGGCACAGGCCGCCCGCAGCAGAGCCAGCTCACACCGGCCCGCAGCGGCATGATCCGTATACATTCCGTCGATTTCCGCTTTTTTATACAGCTCCAGTGCTTTTTCTGGCACATAAGGAGTCAGCGCATCCGCGCCCTGCTCTGCCCAGAGGGCGCGCAGCGCGCTGGCACTGGCAAACTGTGCGTGGCCGCTTTCGGCAAGGGCCTGCCCGTGGCCCGCCCCCACGCGGGGCAGCGGCACCGGGGTCATGGGTGTCTCCTGTTCCAGAATGGCCTTGCAGTATTCAACTGCCAGATTGTTGTTGGGCTTATCCAACAGCGCGGCCAGTGCCGTGCCCGGGCAAAGCGTTTCCACCGCTGCCTGCCGCGCCGCCGCAAAGCTGCGGGCACCGGCTGCAAGCTGGCGTTTCAGCTCGGTGCGGTAGGCTGCGCTGCACAGCACCCGGGCAGCTTCCATCAGCAGGGCTGCGTCCGGCATCTCTGCCCCGAACACCAGCGCATCGCACCCGGCGGCGGCAAGGATGCGCACCCCCGCCCGGGCAAAAGCCTCTGCCCCCGCACAGGCACAGGGCGCAGGCAGCGCAAATATCAGATCTGCCCCGCACTGCAGGGCGGCCTGCACCCGCACCGCTTCCGGCAGCAGCGGCAGTGCGCCGCGCTGGGTCAGCCCGCAGCTCATGGCCACCGCCACATGTTGTGCTCCCAGCGCTTTTGCCTGCGCCAACTGCCATGCATGGCCGTTGTGAAAGGGGTCGTACTCTGCAATGATACCGGCAAATTTCATAGATAAGCTCCTCTGCAGGGCTGCTGCGCCCTCGGAAAGATTGTTAAATTTATATCGTATATACAGAAAACTGCAGTGGTTTTGCGCATTTGTGGGCAGGATGTACAAAAACCTTGTACACAAGTTTTACCGCTTTGCCCGGATTGTGCCTTGAAAAGGCGTTGTTCCTATTATATAATAAACACAGGAATCTGTAAAATTCTGTCCTCAGGTTTAAAAAGAGGGCAGACCAAAAACATACAGGAGGCAACACAGATGAAGGTTCTGGTTATTAACTGCGGCTCTTCTTCCCTGAAGTATCAGCTGATCGATATGGACGGCGAGAAGGTGCTGTGCAAGGGCCTGTGCGAGCGCATTGGCATGGAAAGCAGCATGATCACCCATGAGGCAAACGGCCACAAGGCCACCACGCCCGCCATCTTCCCCACCCACACCGAGGCATTTGCCGAGGTCGTGAAGAAGATGACCACCGGCGAAGGCAAGTGCATCAACGACGTGAGCGAGATCGATGCCATCGGTCACCGTGTCGTGCACGGCGGCGAGAAGTTCAAGGAGAGCTGCCTGATCACCGACGAGGTCATCGAGACCATCCGCGAGCTGAGCCCTCTGGCTCCCCTGCACAACCCCGCCGGCATTCTGGGCATCGAGGCCGCACGCAAGGTGTTCGGCAACATCCCCATGGTGGCTGTGTTCGATACCGCTTTCCACAGCACCATGCCCCCGAAGGCTTATATGTACGCCATCCCCTACGAGTACTATGAGAAGTACGGCGTCCGCCGCTACGGCTTCCACGGCACCAGCCACAAGTACGTCGCTCACAAGGCTGCTGAGTACCTCGAGGAGCCCATTGAGCGCCTGAAGCTGATCACCTGCCATCTGGGCAACGGTTCCTCCATTGCCGCTGTGGATCAGGGCAAGGTCGTGGACACCTCCATGGGCATGACCCCGCTGGCCGGCCTGATGATGGGCACCCGCTGCGGCGACCTGGACCCCTCTGTGGTCAACTACCTGAAGTACACCCTGAACATCACCGGCCACGAGCTGGACGAGATCCTGAACAAGAAGTCCGGCCTGCTGGGCATCTCCGGTGTCTCCAGCGACAAGCGTGATGTGGAGGAGGCTGCTGAGGCTGGCAACAAGCGTGCTATCCTGGCCTCTGATATGCTGAACTATCAGATCAAGAAGACCGTTGGCGCTTACATCGCTGCCATGGGCGGCGTGGATGCCATCGTCTTCACCGGCGGCATCGGCGAGCACGACGCGATCGCTCGTGCAAAGGTCTGCCACCACATGGATTGGCTGGGCATCCGCATCGATACCGAGAAGAACGAGCATCCCGTGGGCGATGTCTGCGACATCACCGCCTGGGGCGCCAAGGTCCGCACTCTGGTCATCGCTACCGACGAGGAGCTGATGATCGCCCGCGACACCAAGGAAGTCGTCGAGAAGTAATCTCTGCATTTAAGGCATCCAAGGCCGCACCGCTCCCCCAAAGGGCGGTGTGGCCTTTTTGCTGTTTTGCACGAGCAAAGACCGTCTTATTATGCCGAATGCACAAAAAAGCGGGTGAGGGGTTGTTTTTTGGTTGACAAATCAAAAAAAGAACGGTACAATAGGGGAGTCCTCAGCTAGAGGACGTTTACTCATTCAAGCCCCTGGTAAGCTTACGATCAGCGCTATGGTCCCTAAAAACCAAAGGTATGGTTACAATCCTTCCGTGGGCAAGAACTAACTAAAGAGGAGATACTACTATGTTTGAAGACAAGACTCTGGTCTGCAAGGACTGCGGTAAGGAATTTGTTTGGACTGCTGGTGAGCAGGAGTTCTACGCATCTCGCGGCTTCGAGAATCAGCCCCAGCGCTGCAAGCCCTGCCGTGATGCCCGCAAGAACGGCGGCGCACGCAGCAACAGCGGTGAGCGTCAGATGTTCGATGCTGTCTGCGCAGCTTGCGGCAAGGCTTGCAAGGTTCCCTTCCAGCCCCGTGAGGACCGTCCGGTCTACTGCTCTGACTGCTTCGCTCGCATGAAGCAGAACTAAGCGCTGATTTTTATTTAAATCGGTAACAAAAGGCCCGCTGTCGAAAGGCAGCGGGCCTTTTTGTATTCAGAGCTTCTCCTGTCTGCTTACGCAGCCATGACGGAAGGAGTCTTTCACACCAGCGGCGCAATAAACTTGAGCAGGATGCCCGCCAGATGCAGCAGCTTTTTGCCCTGCCAGATGCTTTCTTTCGTCTGCTCCACCCTGCGGCACCGGGTGAGCGTATCCTGAAAATCCGCTTCCATGTTGGCAATGCAGTCGGTGCCGCGCATCCAGACCGCGTTTTCAAAGTGATGGTACAGGCTGCGGTAGTCCAGATTGATGGTGCCCGCCACAGCTTCCACGCCGTCGGCGATCACGATCTTCGCATGGGTAAAGCCGGGCTGCCACTCGCTGATCTTCACACCCGAAGAAATCAGCGCCTTGTAGTGGGTCTTGGCCAGTGCATAAACGAACCACTTATCCGGCTTGCCGGGCAGGATCAGGTGCACATCCACACCGCGCTCTGCCGCAAAGCGCAGGGCCGTTTCCAACTCGCCGTCTAAAATCAGATACGGCGTGATGATGTGCACATACTTCCGGGCGCGGTTGAGCATATCCATGTACACCATTTCGCCCACCCGCTCACCGTCCAGCGGGCAGTCTCCGTAGGGCACCACAAAGCCCTTGGCGTTTGCTGCCGCCGGGATGGGATCGGACAGGAACTGCTCAAACTCCGGCTGGCGCAGGATGCTCCACATCTGCAAAAACAGTGCCGTCATGGAGCGCACGCCTTCGCCTTCCAGCATCAGGGCCGAGTCCTTCCAGCGGCCATACTTTTCTATGTGGTTGATGTACTCATCTGCCAGATTCACGCCGCCGGTAAAGCCCACCTGGCCATCAATGACCAGAATTTTGCGGTGGTCGCGGTAGTTGTAGTGAGTGGAAACAAAGGGCGTGACCGGCGAGAACACCTTGCACTGGATGCCCAGCGCTTCCAGCCGGCTGGGGTAATCCCGCGGCAGGGTGGAAAACTCGCAGGTGCCGTCATACATCACCCGCACATCCACCCCCTGCGCCGCCTTGCGGGCCAGCACTTCCAGAATGCGGCCCCACATCAGGCCTTCATCCACGATGAAATATTCCAGAAAGATGTATTTTTTTGCCGTTTCCAGCTGGCGCAGCATTTCATCGAACATGGCTTCGCCGCCGTTGAAGTAGGTGGCCACCGTGTCGGCATAGACCGGAAAGCCGCCGCCCTTGCCCCGCAGATACCGTGCCAGCGGCACCGCTTCGGGTGCCTGCGCCTGCAAAAGCTCCACGGTCTGCTCATTCTGCGGCAGCTGGGCGCGGGTCTGGCCCTCCAGATCCAGCAGGCGGCGCTTCAGGGCATTGTGGCCCACATCACTTTTGGTGTACCAGAACAGCGGCACGCCCAGCACCGGCATCAGCGCTGTGACCACCAGCCATGTAATGCGCACGCTGTTGTCCATGTCCTGATTGAGCAGATAGACCATCATTGCCGCTGTTACCAGCAGGGTGCCGCCAAAATAATGCGGCAGCAGCTCGCCGAACCACTGCAGCAGGCTGAACAGCGCGAACGCCTGTAAAAGCAGCAGGACCAGCACCAGACCAAAACGGCTGAAAATAGCGTGTACCACACCCTTCTGTCCCCGTTTGAGCAGGCGGATGCCGCCATCCTCAAACACCCGGACCTTGTCCTTCATATTTTGCTGAAACTGTTTTTTCTGCATGGCATTTTCCCTTATCTCACACATTTGCAGCTCCGGGGCTGTAAAAATGTGCCGGTTTGTGTTATGATGTACAGGAACAAGCCCGCCCGGCGCTGTGTCCCGGACAGGCAGCTTTGCACCTATTATAATCCATTCCTGCCATTTTTTCCACCCCAAACGGCAGGATGATGCAGGAGGGACCCCTATGAATAATCTGATCATTGGCATTGCAGGCGGCTCCGGCAGCGGCAAGACCACCCTTGCTCTGCGGCTGAAGGAGCGTTTTGGCGAGGATGAAGTGCGCCTGATCTCCCACGACAGCTATTACAAGCGCCACGACGAGCTGCCCTTTGAGGAGCGCTGCAAGCTGAACTACGACCATCCGGACGCTTTTGACAACGCTTTGCTGATCTACCATCTGCAGGAGCTGAAGGCAGGCCGCGCCATCGACTGCCCGGTGTACGACTACTCCAACCACAACCGCAGCGACAAGGTACAGCACATCGAGCCCGCACCGGTGCTGATCGTGGAAGGCATCCTGCCCTTTGTGGAGCCGGAGCTGTGCGCCCTGTTCGACTACAAGATCTTTGTGGATACCGATGCCGACAAGCGCATCCTGCGCCGTCTGGTACGCGACGTGAAGGAGCGCGGCCGCAGTCTGGACAGCGTGATCGAGCAGTACCTGACCACCGTCAAGCCTATGCACGAGGCCTTTGTGGAGCCCAGCAAGCGCAATGCGGATATCATCGTGCCCAACGGCGGCGAGAACACCACCGCCATTGAAATGCTGGCTCACCACATCCGCAGCCTGATCGAAAAGGCAAACATGGTGTAAATTTCCACTTCATTTTTTGCACGCAAAAGGAGCCACTGCACAGGTTGTGCAATGGCTCCTTTTTTCTTATCTCAGTGGATAGAGGTACGCACCAGTGCGCGCCTGAGACGCGCCTGAGCCAGCTCGTAGTCCTTCTGGTCGAGGTTCTTCTGCGCAAGGATCTCCTCCGCGCGCTTCTTGGAAGCCTCGGCGCGGGCCTGATCGATCTCCTCGGCCCACTCCCATGTGGTGGCGACCAGACGCACTTCGCCATCCAGCACACTCAGCAGCCCGCCCATGCAGGCGGCGCGGCGGCGCTGGCCCTCGGCATCCACGATATGGGCTTCGCCCATGCCCAGCGCGGTGCAGTAATCCCCGTGTTTGGCAAGGATGGCCAGATCGCCGTCAATGGCGCGGCAGACGATGCGCTCGGCCTGCCCGTCAAAGGCGCAGCCGTCCGGCGTGACCACCGTCAGATGAAAGGTCGTCATGGTTTACCCTTTCTTCGCTTTTGCGAACACGTCATCGATGGTGCCCGCGAACAGGAATGCGCTCTCGGGCAGCTCGTCGCACTCGCCGTTCAGGATCATCTTGAAGCCGCGCAGGGTCTCCTTGAGCGGCACATACTGGCCGGGCATACCGGTGAACTGCTCTGCCACGTGGAAGCTCTGGCTCAGGAAGCGCTGCACCTTGCGGGCGCGGCTGACCGTGCGCTTGTCTTCCTCGCTCAGCTCGTCCATGCCCATGATGGCAATGATGTCCTGCAGCTCCTTGTAGCGCTGCAGCACCTTCTGGACGGCGCGGGCGATCTCGTAGTGCTCCTGACCCACGACCTCCGGGCTGAGGATGCGGCTGGTGGAATCCAGCGGGTCCACAGCGGGGTAGATGCCCTGCGAAGCGATATCACGGCTCAGGACCGTGGTGGCATCCAGATGGGTAAAGGTGGTGGCAGGGGCCGGGTCGGTCAGGTCGTCGGCGGGGACGTAGACGGCCTGCACCGAGGTGATGGAGCCGTCCTTGGTGGAGGTGATGCGCTCCTGCAGAGCGCCCAGCTCGTTGGCCAGAGTGG
>OKRU01004118.1_pt1 | contig 10909 bp, 8 predicted proteins | sample 1601131 | NCBI WGS metagenome assembly OKRU01 (sample SAMEA3541558, study PRJEB24748) | human gut metagenome | biome: human gut; feature: human-associated habitat; material: faeces | place: China | collected 2012 | reverse complement strand
GAATGAAAAATTCGCGGCGCATCTTGGCGCATTCTTATCTGGAAATAGTATAAATTATGAAAGAACCCACTGTGGAGGTTTGAAACTCCCAGTGGGCTTTCTTTATGCGGCTGTCAGTGGAAATGCATACCTCGTGGATAAACACGCGGGCATAGTATGCCAATGCGCACAACTCAATCGCGCAAAAGGGTCAAGGGAGGAACTCCCTTGTGGGGTCAAGGGGCAAAGCCACTTGCGGAGTCCAGAGGCAGAGCCTCTGGCGTTCCCCATCAGAAAATCAAGTCCATGCTCCGCAGTTTTTCGCGAAGCCAGCTTTCGGATAGGCCGGATTTCTGCGACATTTCGCGAATTGTTAAGCCCGATAGGTACGCGTCAGACAGTACCTCCGGGTCGCTCAGGTTGTCCCAGTCGATGTCCGGGATGACCGGCGCGGGCGGGGGCGTGTAGACGGGCTTGGGCGGCATCGGCTTGGGGGCGGTGCGCACCGGGTTGCGGAACGCGGCGGACTGCGCACGCTCCGCCAGCAGCTTCACATTCGCCTTCATCTTCCGCTCCTGCGCCACATACGGGCGAATCACCCCCAGAAACGCTTCGCCGTAGCGCGCGGTCTTGATTTCGCCCATGCCGCTGACGCTCCGCATTCCTTCGAGCGTTTCCGGCTTGCGCCGCACCATGGACGTTAGGGTTGCGTCGCTGCAAATGATGAACGGCGCAACGTGATAGAGCTTCGAGAGCGCCATCCGCACCTGCCGCAGCTGCTCGAACAAATCGCCGCCTGCCGGGGCTTCGATTTTCCCGATGCTGCCGACCTTCTCCGCCGTCGCCTGCTGCCCCAGATGCGCGCCGTCCGCTCCTCGCCGCCGCTGCCAGGCGATTCCCTCCGCCTCGCCGTAGCGCGCGCCGCAGCAGGCGCTGCAATGCCCGCAGTCCTGCGCCGCGTTCTCCCCGAAGTACCGCAGGATAAACGCCCGCAGGCAGCCGGGCTTCGTGCAGTAATCCACCATTCGGTTCAGGCGGTTCATGTCCTGATAGCGCACTGCCGACTGCTCCGCTGCCGTCATGTTCTCGTTTGGCTCTGTGTGCTCAATCATCCACTTCGCGGTGAAAATGTCCGACCCATTGTACAGCAGGATGCACTCCGCCGCCTCGCCGTCGCGTCCGGCGCGCCCGGCTTCCTGATAGTACGCCTCCATCGACCGGGGCATCTGATAATGCACGACGAAGCGAACGTTGGATTTGTCGATGCCCATGCCGAACGCGTTCGTCGCGACCATCACCGGGCAGGTGTCGTACTGAAATTTTTCCTGATTTTCCTTGCGCTCCTCGTCGCTCAACCCCGCGTGATAGCGCGTCGCGTCGATGCCCGCGCGAATCAGCTTGTCGCAGACCTGTTCGACCGCTTTGCGCGTCGCACAGTAAACGATGCCGCTTTCGCCGCGTTTCCGGCGGAGAATATCCATGAGGGCAGCATCACGGTTCTTTGGGCGGATGACCTCGAAGTAGAGGTTCGGACGGTCGAAGCCGGTCGTGACCGTCTCCGGGTTTTGCAGGCGCAATAGGCGGATGATATCTTGCCGGACGCGCTCGGTTGCGGTCGCGGTGAATGCGCCCATAACCGGGCGGGTGGGCAGCGAATCGACGAAATCCGCGATACGCAGATACACCGGGCGGAAATCCTGCCCCCACTGGGAGACGCAGTGCGCCTCATCCACGGCAAGCAGAGAAATCGGCATGGATTGCGCCATCGCCTGAAACGAGGGTGTTTCGAGGCGCTCTGGGGCGACGTAGATGATTTTGTACGCGCCCTGCCGCGCCCGCTGCATGGCGAGATCCATCTGACGCGGGGTGAGCGAACTGTTGAGGTACGCCGCCGGAACGCCCGCGCTCTTGAGTGCCGCCACCTGATCTGCCATCAGCGAAATCAGCGGCGAAATAACAATCGCGACCCCCGGCATCATCAGCGCCGGCACTTGATAGCACATGGATTTTCCTGCGCCCGTTGGCATGACGCCCAGTGCGTCCCGGTGGTGCGTCAGCGCATTCACCATGACCTCCTGCCCCGGTCGGAACGCCTCATGCCCAAAGTACTTCCGCAGGGTTTCCTGTGCTTGCATCCGTTTTTTTCCTTTCTTATGGGAGGACGTGGGGAGGCGCCAGAGGCTCTGCCTCTGGACTCCGGCAGGGCTCTGCCCTGCACCCGCGAAGGGTCTTCGACCCTCTCGACACCCTTTTCGCGATTGAGTTGGTGACACTCTCATACTGGTTCCGCGTGTTTATTGGGGGGACGCAAGGGGCGCTGCCCCTTGACTCCGCCAAAGGGTCTTCGACCCTCTGGACTCCCTTTCGCGCGATTCAGTTGAGCGCATTTGCATACAATGCCCGCGTGTTTATTGGGGAAACGCAAGGGAGTTCCTCCCTTGACCCTTTCGCGCGATTCAGTTGGTGACAACTGCATACAGTGTCCGCGTGTTTATTGAGGGAACGCAAGGGAGTTCCTCCCTTGACCCTTTCGCGTGATTCAGTTGGTGACGACTGCATACAGTGTCCGCGTGTTTATTGAGGGAACCCGCTGCTTAGAGGTACTTCACCTTCACCGTCGGCGGAAGCATCTCCGGCACGTCCTGCCCCTTCGCCAGTACCAGCACTTCAATGCGGTACAGGCGCATCAACTCCGGCAGCGTCAGTTTCTCCGTCTCCAATTCCAACACGCGGTCAACGCACCGCAGCGCCAGCAGCGAACTTTTCCGCACATCCTGCGCACATCCGGTCAGCGCGACCGTCAGGTGTCCGCCCTCGTCCTTCGCGCGGGTCAGGAACGCAATCGCCTCGTGCGACAAGTCCGCAAATTCCCCGATGACCATCACGCGGCGCATGATGCCGCCGGAAATGTGGCGCATGAGGGCGCTCTCGAAGCGCACCGCCAGTTCGCTCTGACGCACTTCGCTCGTCTTGTCGCGCGTCATGAGCGCCAGCGCCATGTCCTTCGCGCTGATTTCGCCCTTCACGACTGCGTTCACCGCCTTGGCAATCGGCATTTCCACCTGATAGCGCTCCATCAGCTGCATCGCGGCGGGCAGCGCGTTGATGCCCTCCACCGTGCCGACCTGCCGAACGGCTTCCTGCGGCGGAACACCCTGTCCGATGAGGATGCCGCAGCGGTTGTTGCGGCTGTGCATGGATGTTGCGGTCACGATGAGGTCGCCGATGCCCGCCAGTCCGCCGAACGTGTACTCCGCGCAACCCATTTTCAGCCCCAGACGGCTGATTTCTGCAATGCCGCGCGTGATGAGGGCGGCGCGGGCGTTGTCGCCGTTGCCCAGCCCGCTGGAAATGCCGACGGCAAGCGCCTCGATGTTCTTCATCGCGCCGCACAGCTCTACGCCGAGCACGTCCGTGTTCGTATAGGTGCGCATACAGGTGTTCATGAACACATCCTGCACCGTTTCCGCCACCTGCATGTCCGTGCAGGCGGATACGATGGAAGTCGGCATATCAAGCGCGACTTCCTCCGCGTGGGTCGGGCCGGACAGCGCGACGAGTTTCACATGGTCATGCTGACCGTCCTTGCTCAATTCGTCGCGGATGACCTCGGTCATGGTCATGAGCGTGTCCGGCTCAATGCCCTTGGCAACATCCACGATAATCTGCCCATCCGGGATGAACGGGCGCGCGCTTTCCGCCGTCTGGCGAATCGCAATGGACGGCACGGCGAAAAGCAGAATATCCTTGCCGCTCGCCACTGTCTGCAAATCGCAGGTGAAATGCACCGTTTCGGGGATGACCAGCCCCGGCAGCGCGGGATGCGTGCGCGTAGCAGACAGATTTTCGATTTTCTTCGGGGATCTTGACCAGACGGTTACATCATGCCCATTGCGGTGCAGCAGCCGCGCCAGCGCAATGCCCCATGTGCCGGAGCCAAGAATGCCAATTGTCGTCCGGTTATTCATGCGATGTTTCTCCTTCTGCTGGATGATGGACGTTCAGCTCGCGCATCAGCATCTCGTAAAACTCCTTCTGATCGCGCCGCAGCCGAATGAAATGCCCTTCGGGATTCAAGAAGCAGTGTTCGGACGTGCCGGTGAACACACGCGTTCCGTCCTGCTTCGTCATGTCGTAGCCAATCGTCAGCACGACGCCGTTGAACGCCTCCACGCGCACATCCACCGTGATGCGGTCGTCGAACGTCGTCGTCGCCAGATACTTGCAGTTCACCGCCGTCACGGGCGAAATCACCCCGCGGCGCTCCAGTTCCGCATACGGGAAGCCGAGCTGCTCCAGATACGCCACGCGCGCTTCCTCCATGAAGCGGATATAATTCGAGTGGTGCGTCACGCCCATGCGGTCGGTTTCATAATACTGCACCCGATGTGTTAATGCTTGCATTGCTTACCAATTCAGGCGGCATCCGTCCGCGGAGCAGCCCGTTTCCTCCTGATTTTCTTCCGCCGGAATCACGCCGCGCAGCACGTCCGTCATTTCCGGCAGCGTGTACGCCCGCAAGCGGATGCGCTGACCGTTGACGAAGAGAATCGGCACGCCGCGCGGATGATAGGTGTCCAGCGTGTTTTGGATGGCGGTCTTCACGTCGCCTAAATAGGTGCGGTTTTCGAGCGCCTGACGCATTTCGTCCGCGTTCAGTCCGATGTCCGCCGCCAGCGCGCACAGCACGTCAATTTGCCCGATGTCGCGCCCTTCGACCCAATACGCGCGGTAAACCCGGTCGCTCCACGCCTCGTGCTTGCCCGATTTTTCCGACAGCACCGCCCCTTCAAACGCGAGATACGTCATCGGGCGCGGGCGGATTTCCGGCGGCAGCTGCATATGCAGCCCGACCGTCTCCGCGGGTTCTTTCAGCCGCGCGAAATACGCCCGATGCTCCTCGTCGCAGATGTCGGTCGCCTCGCCGCCTTCGGGGGTCAGCGCATACGGATGCTCGATGATTTCCGCCTCTTGGTGCAGCGTTTTCAGCGCCGCGCGGAGGTTTTCTTTCGTCACAAGGCAGAACGGACACACATAGTCCGTCAGAAAATCAATGGTCAGCATGGGGGTCTTCTCCTTTCGGGGGATCATCAGCCGTCGTCGTCGCGCCAGCACTCGTTTTTCGCGCTGCCGTCGCGGTACGTCGGTTCATAGGGCGACATATCCTCGTCGTCCTCATCGGGGGACACGCGGTCGCTGTCATCAGGAATTTTGCGGATGCGCTCCATCTTCGCCGCCTCCTTGCGTTCTGCCTTCTATCATACCACTTTCGCGGGAGGACTGCAAGGGGGAAGAAAAAGCGCCTTGCCCCGGTGAAGGTCGGGACAAGGCGGAAAGAGATTTTGTTGCGGGTTAGTTGTTCAGCCAGTCGTTGGCGTCGGGGTAGGTGTAGGGGATGTTGTTGGTTTTGGCGTACTCGGCAGCGTAGGAGTTGCGGGGGACGGTGAGAATGAGGTTGCTGCACGAGTAGAACGCATAGTCCCCAATGGCGGTAACGGAATCGGGGATAGTGACGGAGGTCAGGGAACTGCACAAGGAGAACGCGCCGTCCCCAATGGAGGTAACGGAATTGGGGATGGTGATGGAGGTCAGGGAGTCGCACGAGTAGAACGCGCTGTCCCCAATGGTGATAACGGAACTGGGGATGGTAACGGAGGTCAGGAATTTGCACCAAGAGAACGCATAGTCCCCAATGGCGGTAATTCCCTGCGGAATGGTAAAAGTCGAAGATTTGCTTCCAGCAGGATAAGCAATCAAAAGTTTATCGGCTTTACGGAACAAAACGCCATCAATGGCAGCAAAATACGGCTGATCAGGAGGAACAGAAATGCTTTTCAGTGCAGAACAGGATAAAAAGGGATTCACACCAATTTGCATAACGGAATCGGGGATGCCGATGCTCGTCAGGGAATCGCAGTTGAGGAACGCGCGGTTCCCAATGGAGGCAACGGAATCGGGGATGGTGACGGAGGTCAGGGAACTGCACCAAGAGAACGCATAGTCCCCGATAGCGGTAATTCCCTGCGGAATGGTATAAGCCGAAGATTTGCTTCCAGCGGGATAAGCAATCAAAAGTTTATCGGCTTTACGGAACAAAACGCCATCAATGGTAGCAAAATACGGCTGTTCAGGAGAAACAGAAATGCTTTTCAGTGTGGAACAGGATAAAAAGGGATTCACACCAATTTGTGCAACGGAATCAGAGATGGTGATGGAGGTCAGGGATTTGCACCCAGTGAACGCGAGATTCCCGATGGCGGTAACAGAATCGGGGATGGTGACGGAGGTCAGGGATTTGCACAACCCGAACACGCTGCCCCTGTTGTCCCCAATGGACGTAACCTTTCTCCCGTCAAGCGTATCTGGAATGGTGAGTTTTTCTGCGTTACCGTAATAGCTCGTAATCTCTACTGTGTCATCATCCAGCAGCGCATACTCATACTTCCCAGACGTGAACGTCTCCCGTTCCTCGTCCGCCACTGCCCACGTCCAGCAGGCGCACATCATCACAACAACCATCAGCAGAGCTACGAAGCACTTCTTTTCCATTAGAACAACCTCCTTTATGCCGTTATCATACACAACAAGCCTTCATTTGTCAATGCGATTCCATAAAAATCCCCCAGCATATCCACGATACGAAAATATTTGTTCGTGTTCGCCTTGCATGGTAAGGACAAAATGTGCTATACTGTGTTCCTAAGCCAAGGAGGATTGCAACGATGAACGACCAAATCATCATTCGCGGCGCAAGGGAGCATAACCTGCGCAATGTCAGCTTGACCGTCCCGCGCGACAAGCTCGTTGTGTTTACGGGGCTGTCCGGGTCGGGCAAAAGCTCGCTGGCGTTCGATACCATTTATGCCGAGGGACAGCGGCGTTATGTGGAAAGCCTGTCCAGCTATGCGCGGCAGTTTCTGGGGCAGATGGAGAAGCCCGATGTTGACCAGATTGACGGCCTGTCCCCCGCCATCTCCATCGACCAGAAAACCACCAGCCGCAATCCGCGCTCGACCGTCGGCACGGTGACGGAAATCCACGATTATCTGCGCCTGCTTTATGCGCGCGTGGGGCATCCGCATTGCCCGAAGTGCGGCAAGGAAATCCGCCAGCAGACCGTTGACCAGATGGTGGACGCAATCGTCGCCTATCCCGAAGGCACGAAGCTGATGGTGCTGTCGCCCGTCATCCGCGGCAAAAAGGGCGAGCATGTCAAAGTGTTCGAGGAGGCGCGCAAGAGCGGCTTCGCGCGCGTGCGGGTGGACGGCGAGCTGTACCGGCTGGAGGAAGTGCCGGCGCTGGACAAAAAGAAGAAGCACTCGATTGAAATCGTCGTTGACCGCCTGATAGTCCGCCCCGGCAAGGAGTTCCAGAGCCGTCTGGCGGATTCCATCGAGACGGCGACGAAGCGCTCCGGTGGCTTGGTCATCATGGACATGATGGACAAGGGCGAACTGCTCTTCTCCATGAATTACGCCTGCCCGGACTGCGGCATTTCCATCGAGGAACTCAGCCCGCGCATGTTCTCCTTCAACAGCCCCTATGGCGCGTGCCCGGCGTGCAGCGGGCTGGGCTACCGCATGGTCGTAAGCACGGACATTCTGTTCCCGGATAAGTCGCTGTCCCTGCGGCAGGGCGGACTGAACGCGATGGGCTTCGGTTCGGCGGATGGCGACGGCGTGACGGCGCAGTATTTCCAAGCCTTATGCGACAAGTACGGCTTCACGATGGATACGCCGATTCAGGAGATTCCTGAAGCGGGCATCCACGCCCTGCTCTACGGCACGGGCAGCGAGAAGCTGACCATGACCTATGACACGCCCAGCGGCAGGGGAACGTATTCCACGACGTTCGAGGGCGTGATTCCGTCCTTGGAGCGCCGCTATGAGGAAACAGGCAGTGAAGCCATGAAAGCCGCCTATGAAGAATACATGGCGGAAGAACCCTGCCCCGTCTGCCACGGCAAGCGCCTGAAGCCGGAAGCGCTGGCGGTCACGGTCGGCGGCAAGAATTTGTATGAGGTGTCCAGCCTGTCCATCACGGACGCGCGGGCGTTCTTTCAGTCGCTGGAACTGACGGAGAAGGAAAGCATGATTGCCGCGCAGATTTTGAAGGAAATCAACGCGCGCATGGGCTTTCTGGAGGACGTCGGGCTGGGCTACCTGACATTGGCGCGCGCGGCAGGGTCGCTGTCCGGCGGCGAGGCGCAGCGAATCCGGCTGGCGACGCAGATTGGCTCAGCGCTCATGGGCGTGCTGTATATTCTGGATGAGCCGTCGATTGGCCTGCATCAGCGCGACAACATGAAGCTCATTAACACCTTGAAGAAGATGCGCGACTTGGGCAACACGCTGATTGTCGTCGAGCACGACGAGGACACGATGTACGCGGCGGACTGGATTGTGGACGTCGGGCCGGGCGCGGGCATTCACGGCGGAAACATCGTCGCGGAAGGCACGGTGGAGGATATCAAGCGCAATCCGAACAGCATCACCGGGCAGTACCTGTCGGGCAAGAAGCGCATCGAGATTCCCGACGTGCGCCGTCAGCCGAAGGGCTTCCTGACCATCCGCGGCGCGAAGGAGCATAATCTCAAGAACATTGACGTGAAAGTGCCGCTGGGCTGCCTCTGCTGCGTGACGGGCGTGTCGGGGTCGGGCAAATCCAGCTTGGTGAACGAAATCCTCTACAAGCACTTGGCGAAGGTGCTGAACCGCGCGAAAACCCGTCCCGGCGCGTTTGACAAGATGGAGGGCGTGGAGCAGCTGGACAAAATCATCTGCATTGACCAAAGCCCCATCGGGCGCACGCCCCGGTCGAATCCGGCGACGTACACCGGGCTGTTTGACCAGATTCGCAAGCTCTTCGCCGCCTCCCCCGAAGCGAAGGCGCGCGGCTACAAGGAAAACCGCTTCTCCTTCAACGTCAAGGGCGGGCGGTGCGAAAATTGCTGCGGCGACGGGATGCTGAAAATCGAAATGCACTTCCTGCCGGACATTTTCGTGCCGTGCGACGTGTGCAAGGGCAAGCGCTACAACCGCGAGACGCTGGAAGTGACCTACAAGGGCAAGAATATCTCCGACGTGCTGGACATGAACATCGAGGAAGCCATTACGTTCTTCGAGAACCACGAGAGCATCCGCCGCAAGCTCGAAACGCTCTACGACGTCGGCTTGGGATACATGAAGCTGGGGCAGGCATCGACGACCCTTTCCGGCGGCGAAGCGCAGCGCGTGAAGCTGGCGACGGAGCTCAGCCGCCGCGCGACAGGCAAGACGCTTTATGTCTTGGACGAGCCGACGACCGGGCTGCACATGGCAGACGTGGACAAGCTCATCGGCGTTTTGCAGCGCCTGACCGAAACGGGCAACAGCGTGCTGGTGATCGAACACAATCTGGATGTCATCAAGGTGGCGGACTACCTGATTGACCTCGGCCCGGAAGGCGGCGACAAAGGCGGCGAAATCGTCTGCGAAGGCACGCCGGAGGAAGTCGCCGCGTGCGAAAAGTCGTACACGGGCCAGTTCCTCAAGAAGATGCTGGGGAAACGCTGATTTCTGCCGCGCAATGCGGATGCCGTCAGCGCGAATCCGATTCCGAAGCGAATCACCATTTGAAAAATTGACGAGGCGGGTGTGCCTGCCATCAGCGGAGCGCACCCGCTTTCTGCTGCGCGAAAATGCAACATTCCCGGAAATATGTTGAAATTCATCGAAAAACGCGATATAATGGAACAAGTTAATCTGCCGGAAAGGGGTGAGCGGCTTGAAGAAACATGGAATCCGCGGCCTGCTGATGCTGATGCTGACGCTGATTTGGGCGCTTATTGGCGCGGCATGGGCGGAGGAAATGCTGCCCGCCTCCATCCGCGAGGCGCAGTCCGCTGAAGAGGCAAACGCGCTGCTCATCCAGTCTGATACCGGCGAACGCTTGAATGTTGTGAGCGGGCAAGTCCGCCTGATTGTCCAGACGCGGCGCGACGACATGTTCTGCGCTGATTACTGGCGTTCGGGCGAGGAAAAAGGCGAATTTGACCTGACTGCGAAGGAAAACCGTTACGGCGCGCCTTATGCCTACTACATCGGCACCATGTGCACGCGTGCGGTGTACTCGATGGCGCTGTCCTACCTTGGCGTGGATATGACCCCGGTGGATATGAGCGTCCTTGTCCAGCGGCGCACGCTGAATGAGCCGTACGACGAAATCACGGCGCTGGTGGATGGTTTGGCGCGGCGTGGATTGACCGAAGCGACATTTGATGAAATGATGGCGCAGTATCTCAACGATGAGCGATATTCGCCGCTGTATATATATATGAAGCGGACGAACGGTGTGGGCCATGCGCTGCTGATTGTGGGGTATAATGCGGAGCGAAAACGGTTTGTGGCGGTTGATCCGTCGCCGCGCGGATTTCAGGGGAATACGGTGCGGACGTATGAATTGTCGTTTGCGCAGAATCGCCAGCGGGTGATGCGCTGCCCGTATGCGAAGGACTTGGAAGGCGCAAAGGTCTTGCAGGTGTATCAGTGGTATTGGATAGGAGAAGAAACAGAAAAAGAATAGGCGCGGCACAAAGGGGCTAAACACGCGGAAAAAGGATGGAGAAGAAGCCGTCTCCATCGCGCAGAGGGGTCAAAAGGGGAACTTCGCACGTCCGCAGACGCGCCCCCTAAGACGCGCTATTACACCCTCGTCTGTCCTAAACACAGCCGTGTAACCTTTTCTTCATGTTCCGCAACGTTCAAAGTAGCCTCTTCCGCAAATTGTATTCAAATTGTACACCACCTGTACTTCAACTGTTTTTTTTGCATTTTCCAGCCGAAAACAGCCTATTTTTTACATTCATCACTTTTCTTTTTCTCGCATCCGTGATAGAATAGAAGCGTGAATACTTCTTATTGTGCAGTCGGACGTCAGGCAGTAGCAATTT
>OKRU01004109.1_pt1 | contig 10929 bp, 10 predicted proteins | sample 1601131 | NCBI WGS metagenome assembly OKRU01 (sample SAMEA3541558, study PRJEB24748) | human gut metagenome | biome: human gut; feature: human-associated habitat; material: faeces | place: China | collected 2012 | reverse complement strand
AATGTCTAATTTTGCGGCTGGTACAATTGCAGTTGCTAAGGCAATGGCTGAAATTGATGCTACTACAATCATTGGTGGTGGAGATTCAGCAGCAGCAGCAAACCAGTTAGGATTTGCAGATAAGATGACACACATTTCTACAGGTGGTGGAGCTTCTCTTGAATTCTTAGAGGGTAAAGATCTTCCAGGTGTAGTTGCTGCAAATGATAAGTAATTTGTTGCAAAAATTCAGGTAGATAATGATGTTGAGATGATGATCTCAGATAAATAGGGGATTGCAGATGTTTTACCACGTTGTTTCGGATATACAGATGGTATAGAAAAGATTTAAGTGGCAGCATTTGCAATCACCTGTTAAATAAAAATAAAGTGAGGATATTATTATGCGTAAGAAAATTATTGCTGGTAACTGGAAAATGAATAAAACTCCAAGCGAGGCAGTTGCATTAGTAAACGAATTAAAGCCATTAGTTGCAAATGATGATGTAGATGTAGTATTCTGCGTACCTGCAATTGATATTATTCCTGCAATGGAAGCTGCAAAGGGAAGTAACATCAACATTGGCGCTGAAAATATGTACTTTGAAGAAAGTGGTGCATACACAGGTGAAATTTCACCAGCTATGTTAGTTGATGCAGGTGTTAAATATGTTGTACTTGGACATTCAGAGAGAAGAGAATACTTTGCTGAAACAGACGAAACTGTAAATAAGAAAGTATTAAAGGCATTTGAACATGGAATTACACCAATTATCTGCTGTGGTGAGTCTTTGGCTCAGAGAAAACAGGGTGTTTACATTGACTGGATTCGTATGCAGATTAAAATTGCATTCCAGAATGTAACAGCAGATCAGGCTAAGAAGGCTGTAATCGCATATGAGCCAATCTGGGCAATCGGTACAGGAGAGACAGCTACTTCTGATCAGGCAGAAGAAGTATGTGCTGCTATTCGTGCTTGCATCGCTGAAGTTTATGATGATGCAACAGCAGCAGAAATCCGTATTCAGTATGGTGGTTCTGTAAATGCTAAGACAGCAGCAGACTTATTTGCTAAGCCAAACATTGACGGTGGTCTTGTAGGTGGAGCTTCTTTGAAAGCTGAATTTGGTCAGATCGTAAACTACAAGTAATTTTTGATAAATTTTTTGATTTGGCATAAAATTATTTTGTCGATAAAGACTTTGGGCTATTTGAACGGTTATTATTACCGATCAGATAGCCCTTTTGCTTTGTGGCGTGTATCAGGTATAAACTTTTATATAGAAAAACTTGAAAAACGCTTTGATATTTATTATAATAGTGGTGTTTTAGTGGTATCATAAAAAGGAATAAATAGATACAGATAAAGTAATGTGAATGGTTACAAATTTATAGTTCTAATTATTCAGAGGATAGATCTGATTAGTTACTACAATTAAAATAAAATGCAAAGGAGCTTTTAGTATGAGTAAAAAACCTACAGTATTGATGATTTTAGATGGTTACGGATTGAATGAAAAAAAGGAAGCCAATGCGGTTGCTATGGCAAATACACCTGTTATGGACAAGTTAATGGCAGAATATCCTTTTGTAAAGGGAAATGCTAGTGGAATGGCAGTTGGTCTTCCAGAGGGCCAGATGGGAAACTCTGAAGTTGGACATTTGAATATGGGTGCTGGTAGAATTGTATATCAGGAATTGACAAGAATTACAAAAGAGATTCAGGATGGAGACTTCTTTAAGAATGAAGCTTTATTAAAGGCTGTTAAAAATTGTAAAGAAAACAATTCCGACCTTCATTTATTTGGATTATTGTCAGATGGTGGTGTGCATAGTCATAACAGCCATATGTATGGATTGCTTGAATTAGCTAAAAAAGAAGGTATTCAGAATGTTTATGTACATGCATTTTTAGATGGTAGAGATACCGCACCAGCGTCTGGTAAAGGTTTTGTTCAGGAAGCTTTGGATAAGATGAATGAAATCGGAGTTGGAAAGATTGCCAGTGTTATGGGACGTTACTATGCAATGGATCGTGATAATCGTTGGGATCGTGTTGAGAAGGCTTATAAGGCAATTGCAGATGGAGAAGGTGTAACAGCAGAAGATGCATTATCGGCTGTACAGAATTCTTATGATAAAGAGGAAACAGATGAATTTGTACTTCCAACCGTAATTATGGAAAATGGTACACCTGTTGCAACCGTAAAGGATAACGATTCGGTTATATTCTATAATTTCCGTCCAGATAGAGCAAGAGAATTGACAAGAGCATTTTGCGCAGATGAATTTGATGGATTTGAGCGTAAAGGTGGAAGAAAGAATACTACATTTGTTGTATTTACAGAATATGATGTAACAATTCCGAATAAGACAGTGGCTTTCCATAAAGTGGAAATCACAAACACATTTGGTGAGTATCTTGCTAAAAATGGAAAGACACAACTTCGTACTGCTGAAACAGAAAAATATGCACATGTTACATTCTTCTTTAATGGTGGTGTCGAAGAACCAAATAAAGGTGAAGAAAGACTTTTAGTAAAATCTCCTAAAGTAGCAACATATGATTTGCAACCAGAGATGAGTGCCTATAAAGTATGTGATGGATTGGTAGATGCGATTAAGTCTGATAAGTACGATGTAATCATCATTAATTTTGCAAACCCAGATATGGTTGGTCATACTGGAGTACAAGAAGCTGCAGTTAAGGCTGTAGAAGTAGTAGACGAGTGTGTTGGAAAGGCTGTAGAGGCATTAAAAGAAGTGGATGGACAGATGTTTATCTGCGCAGATCATGGTAACTGCGAACAGTTAATTGATTATGAAACAGGAGCACCTTTCACTGCACATACAACAAATCCAGTACCTTTTATCTTAGTTAATTATGATGAAAATTACACATTAAGAGAAGGCGGATGCTTGGCTGATATTGCGCCTACGTTATTAGAAATGATGGAGATGGAACAGCCTGCAGAGATGACAGGAAAGTCCTTATTGATGAAAAAATAAGAAAAACATTGAAAAACATATATATGCATGATATAATATAAAAATGATTGCTTTATTAGGAGGTGTGAATTGTGCTAAGTACAATCAAGGCTATTTTGACAATTATATACATTTTAGTTTGTGTAGCTCTTACTGTGATTGTTTTGATGCAGGAGGGTAAGGATGCAGGATTATCTGCTATCACTGGTGGAGTATCAGGCGGAAGTGACACATACTGGAGTAAGAATAAAGGACGTTCTGCAGAGGGAGCATTAAAGAGAGCAACAACTGCATTAGCTGTACTATTTATTATTCTTTCTGTAGTGTTAAACTTAAAGGTTTGGTAAAAAATAGAATGATAACCATAGATAAGGTAGATGGATATATTTCATCTACCTTTCTTTTTACTCTATAGGGTGGTATAATAGAACTATAAAATTAGGATTTTAGGATAGGTAGGGTATAAGAGTAATAAATAGATACGATAAAGATTAGAAAGATATAAAAGAAAAAAGAGAAGGGGTGATTGCTATGATGGACAGAATATTACTAGAAGAAAAGAAAAAACTGATATATGGATTTATATCAGAAAAACATTATCGGCCAATAAAAATGAAAGAGATGATGAGTCTTCTTCAGGTTCCAAGAAAAGAAAAGGCAGATTTTCATGAGGTAATCGAAAGTTTGATCGCAGAGGGTAAGATTACGATTGACGCAAATGGAAAGGTAAAACCGCTTTCAGGAAACATTCAAGTTGGAACTTTCTGCGGTACACAAAAAGGATATGGCTTTGTGCGCATTGAAGGAGAAAAAGATGATATTTTCATACCAGAGAATGCTACAAAGGGAGCGTTACACAATGATATCGTGCAAGTAGATATTAATCCTGAAAAAACGGGAAAACGTTTAGAAGGACGTATTGTTGGGATTATAGAAAGAGGAACAGATATTGTTGTTGGTACCTTTTCGAAAAGTAAAAACTATGGCTTTGTTATTTCGGATAATCAGAAGTTTACAAAGGATATCTTTATTCCAAAGGAACACTGTAAAAATGCAGTTACTGGCCATAAGGTTGTTGTAAAAATAACCAGTTATGGCGATGCCAAACAAAATCCAGAAGGAAAGATTATTGAAATTTTAGGACATATCAATGATCCGGGAGTTGATATTTTATCAATTGTACGAGCTTATGGATTACCAGAAGAATTTCCAGAAGGGGTAATGCATCAGGTAGAGGAAGTTCCAGATGAAGTGCCAGAAGAAGCGAAAATAGGCAGAGAAGATATTCGAGATATGATGATGGTCACGATTGATGGAGAAGATGCAAAAGACTTAGATGATGCGGTTTCTCTTACAAAAGAGGGAGATATCTATAAGTTAGGTGTGCATATTGCAGATGTATCCAATTATGTGACAGAGGGTTCTCCTTTAGATGTAGAGGCTATAAAACGAGGAACAAGTGTGTATTTGGTGGATCGAGTGATTCCTATGTTGCCACATGCATTGTCAAATGGTATTTGTTCGTTAAATGCGGGGGTAGATCGTCTTGCATTGAGTTGTTTTATGGACATTGATAAAAAGGGAAATGTTATTGATCATCGAATCTCAGAGACGGTAGTTAATATTACAAAGCGTATGTCATATACGCAGGTGAAAAAAATCATTGAAGATCATGATGAAGAAACGATAAAAGAAAATGAGCCGCTTGTGCCAATGTTTGAGTTGATGGAAGAATTGGCAGATATATTAAGAGAAAAGAGGAGAAAAAGAGGTTCGATTGATTTTGATTTTCCAGAAAGTAAGATAATTTTAGATGAAAAGGGAAAACCAATAGAGGTAAAGGCTTATGAAAGAAATAAAGCAACCAAAATTATTGAAGATTTTATGCTGGTTGCAAATGAAACGATTGCAGAAGACTTTTATTGGAGAGAATCTCCATTTGTATACCGTACTCATGAAGAACCGGATCCAGAAAAAATTCAAAAGTTAGGTATTTTTATTAATAATTTTGGATATAGTATTAAGATTGGTGCAGAAGAAATTCATCCAAAAGAATTGCAAAAATTAATCCAAAAAATCGAGGGAACGCAGGAGGAAACATTAATCAGCCGCTTGACCTTACGTTCCATGAAACAGGCTAGATATACAGTAGCGTGTGATGGACATTTTGGATTAGCTACAAAATACTATTGTCATTTTACTTCACCGATTCGTAGATATCCAGATTTACAGATTCATCGCATTATAAAAGAGAGTTTAAAATCTGGTTTAACAGAAAAGAGAACACAACATTATAATAAAATTTTACCAGACATTGCATTACAATCTAGTCAATTGGAAAGACGGGCAGATGAAGCAGAACGTGAAGTAGAAAAGATGAAAAAAGCTGAATATATGAAACAATTTGTTGGACAGACATTTGAAGGTATTATATCTAGCATAAGCACATGGGGAATCTATGTGGAATTACCAAACACAGTAGAGGGTATGATAAAAGTTACCGCATTGACAGATGATTACTATTATTATGACGAAGAAAACTATAGGATGGTTGGTGAACACACAAAGAAGACTTATAAACTGGGAGAAAAAATTCAGATTGTAGTTTCAGGAGTGGATAAACTCACTCGGACGGTGGACTTTGAACTTCCAAAGCCAGATGAAGAGGAATGGAACGAAAAGGAAATTTTAGCGCGTTATACTCCAACGGAAGAAGAAGTGGAAGCTGCACAACGAAAGGCAGAAGAAAAATTTGAAAAACTTCGTAAGGAGGCAAAAGAAAAAGACCAGTAGAATGGTTAGAAAAAATGTATTTATAGGCAAGGGGAGTCTGTGGAGGACTTCCTTTGCAAAACTGTTATGAAAATAACTTGTTATAGTAATAATGAAAGAGAAAAGGATAGAGGAGAATGGCAAAAGAACCGAGAAAATTAATTGCAAATAATAAAAAGGCGAGACATGATTACTTTATAGAAGAAACCTATGAAGCGGGTATTTCTTTGCATGGAACAGAAGTAAAATCGCTTCGAATGGGAAAGTGTAGTATAAAAGAAGCTTTTGTTCGTGTGGAAAAAGGCGAAGTGTATATATACGGAATGCATATCAGTCCGTATGAAAAAGGCAATATTTTTAACCGAGATCCTTTGCGTGTAAAAAAGTTGTTGCTTCACAAATATGAAATTAACAAAATGATAGGACAGATGCAACAGAAAGGTTATACCTTAGTACCTCTTAATGTCTATTTTAAGGGCAGTCTCGTGAAAGTAGAGATTGGGCTAGCCAAAGGTAAAAAATTATACGATAAACGACAGGATATTGCAAAACGAGATCAGCAGAGAGAAGCAGAAAAGCAATTTAAGAAAAATATGCGATTTTAGCTGGTTTTGCGGCTTGACAAATAAAAAGGTGTGTGATACCATTTTTATGATGTGGACGTTTTTGGACGTGGGTTCAACTCTCGTCAGCTCCACTGAAAGGCAGATCGGTATCATCTGCTAAACCAAAACAACTTTATGGGGTTGTAATGGTTTCGACGGGGATTTTGAAACTCGAGCAGCTATCCGTGGCTCTGGGACCACGTAAAAACCTGGATTAAATATAAACGCTGAAGATAATTTAGCATTAGCTGCCTAAGGGCGGCTTGTCAATCCTAGGCTTCCTGCGACTTGGGAATTGGCATCAAACTTGCAGGGCACCTTATTTACAAAGCTTTGCGTAAGTAAGAGATTTATGAAGCTACTAAAGTCAGCAGGGTGTTAGTTCTCGGCTGATAGAGGGAATGTCAAAAAACTGACTGTGATAGGAGATACTGGAGTGGACGGATTTTCGGACGCGGGTTCAACTCCCGCCAGCTCCACTAAAACTGAACAAATTAAGCTCCTTATATGGTATATCTATATAGGAGTATATTTGTTAGGTGATTAATGAGGATTAAGATAACGGCATTGTATACGGATATAGTGATATACAGTGCCGTTATTTTTATTGTATAATGTAGATGTGAATTTAGTAAATAAGGATTTGTAGAACTGGTATGTTTGATTTCCTGGATTTATGACGATATATATCATATAGCAGTGAGTTAATTTTAAACGGATTTTGAGTTAATTTACAAGGAGGTTTTTATATGTCGATGAATATTAGCGGATTAGGTAATACTTATAATGGTGTCAATACAAATAGTAAACAATATAAAGCTTTGAAAGAAAAAGGTTGGTTATCAGGTGTAATTCAGAACGAAGCCATGATGTCTCCAGAAGAAAAAATGATATATGAAATATTCGGTGGAAGGGATACAATTGTTAAAAATTTGATGAAACAATTTGATTCGGATGGAGATTTATTGAATGCAAATGGAGTGGCAGGAATGGATGTTACCAGCAAAGGTACATCATGGCAGAAACTCACGAATGTATCTGAGGAATACCGTCAAAAAATGTTTGATAATGTGAAGCGAGAATTTATCAAAGAAAACGGTATTTCAAATGGTGATACAACGAAACGTTCAGATATTTTCAAAGAGTATCAGTTAAGTGTAAATAAAGATAAACGTTTAAGTGGTACATGGACTTTAGAACAATATGAAGGACAGTATAGAGCCGCTATGTATGCAGCGGTGAAATCAGCCAATCCAAATTGGAAGCCGGGACAAAAATTTGATACAAGTATTCTTGATAATGTCGCAAGAGAATCAGTGGAAGCTATGCTTGTTAAAAATGGTAATAGGCTAGTTCGTAATTCTATTGATGTATCGGTATAAAATACGACAAGTTCCAGTTTAATATTCCAAATAACTTGAACCGATAGCAATTATTGCGTTGGGATATGTTGACACAGAAAAGGCATCACCAGACAGGCACTCCCAGAGAGAAAAATGAGGATAGTAAAGTAATCATAGCAATATGACGATATAGAAAATGCAGGGAAGCATTGTATTTCAAAGAGTTTGAGATACAGTGCTTCTGCGTTTCTATAGGAGATAGTCGTTCTATGCGGAAAATAGTCATTTGATGCAGAGAATGATCGAGTGAAAGATTTGTTTGATATAATAAAGAGTGCTAGGTGAGACTTGTATGGTTTATAGGCATGAGAGCAATTAAAGACAGGAATGAAAAATATGAACATTATTATTTGTGATGACAGGATAGATGACAGAAAAAATCTGTTAGATTTGTTGTCAGACTATGGTGAGAAAAAGAATTACGAGTTTGATATTACAGAATATGATTCTGGAGAACAGGTTATTTTATCCGATAAAGGAAATAGAGGTTAGAAAAAACGAAGGAGGTTGAGATGATGCAATCAATATCATATTATATTAATCCCAATACAAGAGGACTTACGTCTAATTACAAAAATACAGTTATTAAAGATAAGAAGACCAGAAGCTAGATGCAACTATTTCAGACATAAAGACGGAGAATAAAACCGCTTTTCTTGAAAGTCTGAAAGCGTTTCAGAAGAATAATCCTAATTTTCTCTCATCTATCATAAACCGGGAGCTGACATCTAAATTTTGGGAGATTTGAGAATCGTAATTTGAAGATGTCATATATAGATGGAGGTTAGAGGTTGAATGTAAACACAGTAAGCCAGCTATTGACATATTCAAAGCAGGCAGAAGCAGTGCATATATAGATATAAAAAAAATTCTTGGAAAACCCTTATAAACACTAACTTTTCTGTATGTGTGCTTTCCCTTATGTGTTCCCTTGTGTTATATCGTTCCACAAGGATTTACGAACCCTCATAAGGGCAAAAACAAGGGAAGCAAAATCACATAACACATTATAACACAATATGAATGGACTGTGTGAACTGATTGAAATGCTTTTAGATTTTACAGAAAAGAGGATTGATTGAATGAATATCATATACGCAGAGTACAACATTTACCATAACAGCATTGATATATACACTTATGCCGGATATATCCTGCGGATTGACTGTGCAAAAGCAGAGGAAGGATTAAAGACTACTCCTAATTCAGAATGTGCATTAAATGCTCTTGCAATAGACAACCCTGTAGAATATGCTCGTCTATATCTGGACGGAACTATGCAAATTAGGATAGATGCAGAGGACAGTTTAGAGGTGTGGTAACTATACAGGCGGATTGCTGTAAGAAAGGGCAGTCCGCCTTAATTAATCAAGAAAAATATGAGTGGAATATTAGGGATATTCGTGGTAAAATAGAGAGCGAAAATTTGAATTCTACGGTGGGTGTGGCGAAGAAGTAACGCGGTCGCGAATGCGGGATTGACATGTATGCAATGGGGGATCTTCGGCGATTTCGTGGGTGCAAATCTCACCGCCTGCCATTGTTAGTTTGGTATGAATAAGGGGAATAGTATTGAAACGTGTTACAGATGAAAAATATTCTACATATACACCTTATACGGTTATAAAAACAGGTATTGATGTTAAATGTCCGAAATGTGGAAAACGTGGTATAGTATCGAAGCAAGAAGGAATTTATCAATTTTCATGTACAGCGTGTACTAAATCTATGAAAAAAGAGCGATTCCAGTACCGCTATGATGTCCATAATCATTGTGATAATTGCGGAAGATACTATAGGGTGGATATTACAGAGGAAGCAAAAAAGAATTATCCGGCTCTCCATGTAGCATGCCCTTACTGTGGACATGTAATGCAAGGAAAGGTTCAAAAAACAAAGAAAGGGTATTATGGATGCTACGAGCAAATTGAAAATGGATATGAATCCATTTTTGGTTTAGAACTTTGGTTTTTGTGTTTTTTTGATAGCAAGCCGGTATGGGCATTAAACAGAGCACACCTATCGTATCTAATAGAATATTTGAGCGCAGAGCTACGAGAAAGTCCAAATCCTTTGGAAATGGGTATGCGGACACAAGCGGACCATCTTCCAACCTTTATGAAAATTGGAAAAAACAGAGATAAAATAGTAAAATTGTTAAAGGAAATGTCAATAGCAAAATAACAAAGTAAACAGGAAGTTGAATTTGAAGTTGACGGAGGTAGAATAATGCTTACACATATTGGCACAAATACAATAGAGACGGGGAGATTAATACTCCGAAGGTTTGAATATACAGATGATGACGCAATGCTAAAATATTGGGTTGCAGACGAGAAAATACAATCATTGTATTCTGAACCGGTGTACTCTACTAAAGATGAAGTAAAGGGATTGCTTGACAAGTATATCGGTTCTTATGAGAGAAATGACTATTATCGTTGGGCTGTTGTTGAAAAAACGACAGGTGAATGTATCGGACAGATAGCATATTTTTTGGTTGATAGTAAGAATCATTTTGCTGAAATTGAATACTGTATTGGTTCAGATTTTCAGTGTAAAGGTTTTGCAACAGAGGCAACAAAGGCAGTTATTGCATACGGATTTGATAGAATGAATTTGCACAAGGTTCAAATTTGTACAAAAATTATTAATGCACCGTCAAAACGAGTAATAGAAAAATGTGGTTTTGTATATGAGGGAACATTGCGAGACTATTTTTATATGAACGGAGAATATGTTGGTAGATTGTATTTTTCGATACTAAGAAATGAGTTTGAAACTATGAAATAGGATATTTGCAGGAGAGATAACTTTTAGCTTTTTGAAGAGTTGAAAGCACGCATGAATTTGAAGTTATGGAAGAAATATGAGCATAACAGAGATGCCTACACAAATGCGAAAACAGAACTTGTAAAGCGATATACAGATAAAGCAAGGATTCTGTATGGGAGTAGGTACTAACAACTTTCAGCTTTAGCGAGAGGAAGATAATAAAACGATAAATATTTAATGCAGAGTGCTTCATGCTCTGTAGTTAGTGTATAATTTTTATTGGCAAAAATAAAGGGAAGTGAACGAATCCACTTCCCAATCATACAGTTTTTCTTTATGATGTTAATTGACGAAAAAAACACGTAAAGGAGACTGTATGATGGAATCAATTTTACAAGAGAAAAGAA